>JACXTT010001253.1_pt1 | contig 42850 bp, 47 predicted proteins | sample 9270951 | NCBI WGS metagenome assembly JACXTT01 (sample SAMN15532306, study PRJNA645909) | rock metagenome | isolation source: weathered quartz diorite | place: Puerto Rico | collected 2017-06-21
CGCGCCTGGCCGGCGCCGCCCCCGATAGCGCCGCCCGCGCCGGCCACCGCCTGGCTGGCGCCGTCATCGGCCAGCGCGGCGCCATCATCGCCCGCGGCGCCATGCCGCACTGACCTTGATGGCGATGGCCGCCGCGCCCCAGTTTAGCTACACTTGCACTTATGACTAATTCGAACCATCCCGCCGAAGCCTTTCAGGCCGCCGACGACACCGTCAGCGCCGCCCGCCGCGTCTACCTGTCGCTGCGCCAGCGCATCGTCGAAATGAGCATGCTGCCGGGCGCGCGCATCGTCGAGCGCGACCTTGCCGAAGAGCTGGGCATCAGCCGCACCCCCGTTCACGAGGCGGTGCAGCGCCTGGCCGAAGAGGGCCTGGTCGAAGTGATTCCCCGCTCCGGCACCTTCGTCGCCCGTATTCCCCTCGAAGGACTGGACGAGGCGATGATGGTGCGCAACGCGCTGGAATCGGCCATCATCGAAAAGGCCGCTGCCCGCAGTACCCCGGCCGGCGTGGCCGCCTTGCGCGCCATCCTGGAGCAGCAGGCGGCGGCCATCGCCGCCTGCGATTTCCGCGCCTTCCACCGCAGCGACGAGATGTTCCACGCCACCCTGGCCGAGTTGTCCGGCTACCCGGGCGTCTGGCCCATCATCCTGCAGGCCAAGACCCAGGTCGACCGCTACCGCCAGCTGACCCTGCCCCTGCAAGGCCGCATGGATGGCGTGCTCGACGAGCACAAGGCAGTGGTCGAAGCGATTGCCGTGGGCGACCCCGTCAAGGCCGTGCAGGCGATGCGCGAGCATCTCGACCACGTGCTGCCGGTGCTGGAAATCACCCGAAAGCTGCGTCCGGAATTTTTTACTTCGCCCGCGGGCGCGCGCGCGGCAGGCCGACCGGAGCGTGTTTAATAGACAGTAAATGTTGTCGAAAAATCTTACAGTTTAATTAAATAAATCATTGCCTTTTGCTTAAGTGCTTGTATTGATGGTTATTTTCTTGCTGGCATGTAGATTGCTTATAGGAATATCACGCTTTCCTAAAAAACGATCTCCTGAAAGATTTCACACAATGTTCGCATCCCTCAGCAAGCAATTTCAACGGTCCGTCATGGCCGCCGCTCTGTGCCTGGCCGCGGCGCCGTTCGCGCACGCCAGCATCGTCTACACCGATCTCGGCGCCAATTCGCTGAAAATCAAGAATACCGCCAATGGCACCTACTTGAATGTAGTCAACGGCGACTCCGGCTCGAACGCCGCCAACGTGTCGGGTTGGGATATCAATGCCTACGGCGGTACCGGCCTGACGTTTTTTACGACAGGGATTAACGCCATCCGCGCCAACGCCGGCGGCGCCATTGCTCTCACTGTGGGCCAGCAGATCGGTCCGAGCGGCAATTTCAACACCGGCACGACCACCGGCACTGCATTCCAGACCGATGGCGAGGAATACTTGGGCTTTCGCTTTCTGAATGAAAGCACCGGCGCCACCAACTATGGCTGGGCGCTGATCAGCACGACGTTCAAAAACAACGCGGCCAACAATGGCTTTCCAGCAGCCATCCTCGGCTATGCCTTTGAAAACAGCGGCGCGGCAATTAACGCCGGCGCCACCGGCCTGGCTGCCGCCGTGCCGGAACCGGGCTCGTTCGCCCTGTTCGGCCTGGGCCTGGCAGCGCTGGGTGCCATCGCGCGCCGCCGCCGTTCGGTCTAAGCGACAACGAAAAGGGCAACAAGCGAGCGGTGGCGTTTGACGGCCTGCGCCGCCCGGTATAATGGGCGGCCCGGTGCTTCAACTTTCCCCGCTTGCTCTCCTTGAATCATCCCACCCCCAGCGCGCCATTCGGTTTTCGCCGCGACTTGCCGCGCTGGCGCCAGCTGGTCACGCCCGCCTGGATCGCCGCCCTGACCGCCGGTGCGCCCCAGGTGGCCGCGCCCGAGGGCGAGTGGCGCCTGCTCGAAGCGGGCTACGGCGCCCGCGAAGCATTTGCATCCGGCCATATTCCCGGCGCCGGCTACCTCGACACCGCGCAGTTCGAACACGGACCGCTGTGGAACAAGGTCGACGATCGATCCTTGCTGGCGCTGCTGCTGGCGCACGGCATCCGCTGCGATGTCACCGTGGTGCTGTACGGTCGCAACAATCTGGCCGCCGCCCGCATCGCCCATCTGCTGCTGTACGCGGGGGTGCGCGACGTGCGCCTGCTCGACGGCGGTTTTGCGGCGTGGCGCCAGGCAGGATTGCCGCTGTCGTGCGCGCCCGCGCCAAGCTATCCGTCCGCGGCTTCCTTCGGCGCGGTGTTTCCTGGCCGTCCAGCCTTCCTGTTCGACATGCCGCAAACGCGGGCCGTGCTGTCGCGCGATGACAGCGTGCTGGTCAGCATCCGCACGTGGAATGAATTCGTCGGCAAGACCTCCGGCTACAGCTATATCGACGCCAGGGGCGATATCGCCGGCGCCGTGTGGGGGCGCGCCGGCGACGATGACGATGTCGACAGCATGAGCGCCTACCATCGCGCCGACGGCCGCATGCGCGCCAGTGCGGAGATCGGCCTGATGTGGCAGGCGGCCGGCATTCGCCCCGCACGCCAGGCGGTGTTTTATTGCGGCACCGGCTGGCGCGCATCGCTCGCCTTCTTTTATGCCTGGCTGATGGGCTGGGACGATATTGCCGTGTTCGACGGCGGCTGGTGCGAGTGGAGCCGGGATGGCGAGAATCCGGTGGTGTGCCGCATCGACGATGGGGCAGCGGACCCGGATCTTCCCTTGTCGGCGCGCTTGTAAATCAGCCGTCCGCATCTGGCGCTGGCGGGCTGCACTTCGCGCCTGCAGTCTCCGCTTCGTCGCATCGCCACCCGCCGCCTTCGGCGCGCAGGCACAGTAGAGCCACTTCCACCTCACCCACATTACGGAGCCGGCCATGCTGATTCAAATCATTTCCCACACCCCCATCTACGTCTGGGCCATCCTCGCCTTCCTGGTCTACCGCGGCGTCCTCGCCACCCGTGAGCGCGAGATGGCATTCAAAAAACTGTTCATCATCCCCGCCGTGATGCTGGTGCTGTCGCTGCAGGACATTGCCAGAAAATTCGGCCTGGACGGCTTGCCGATGGCGGCCTGGGCGGCGGGCGCGCTGGCTGCCGGCACATTAGTGTGGCAATTCAGCGGCGCCCGCATCGCCGCCGGCAGCGCGCCCGATACCGTCCGCGTGCGCGGCAGCTGGGCGCCGCTGGCGATGATGATGGCGATTTTTATGACCAAATATGCCACTGCGGTGATCATGGCGATCCAGCCTCAGCTGGCCGGCAACATGGCGTTCATGCTGGCGGTGTGCGCACTGTTCGGCGGTTTTAATGGCTATTTCCTGGGACGCCTGGCGCGTGACGCCACCGCCTTGCGCGGCCTGGAAGCCGGCCAGGCCGGGATTGCCGCCGCCAGCTGATTTCAAGCAAGACCGGCGGCGACCTTACTGTCCAGTTTGCTATTATCACCATTCCAACCACACACAAGGATGCGATCATGGTGAAGCAGTTGCGGACGCTGGACCCCGTCGATAACAGTATCGGCGGCCGCATCAGCCGTCCCCGTCTGCTAGCTTGCCTGACCCTGTCCATCGTCATCGCCGCTGCGCCACCGGCCGCGCTGGCGAAAACCCCGCTTGCCACCGGCAGCGGCGGCGCCGTCGCCACCATCAGCGAGCAGGCTTCGCAGTCGGCCATCGCCATTTTGAATCGCGGCGGCAATGCCATCGATGCGGCGGTGGCGGCGGCCGCGACCCTGGGCGTCACCGATCCTTTCAGCTGCGGCATCGGCGGCGGCGGTTTTATGGTGATTTATCTGGCCAAGCAGCAAAGAGTGGTCACCATCGACTCGCGCGAGATGGCGCCGGCGGCGTTCACGCCCGGCGTGTTTCTGGATAAGGGCAAGCCGATCGACTTCGATACGGCCGTCGCCAGCGGCGCCGCGGTCGGCGTGCCAGGCACCGTGCGCGGCTGGCACGAGGCGCTCGAGCGCTACGGCAGCATGTCCTTCAAACAGGTGCTGGCGCCGGCCATCCAGACCGCGCAAAACGGTTTCAAGGTCAGTGAAACTTTCAATCGTTTGACGACCGAAAATGAAATTAAATTTCGCCAATTTTCAGGGGCCAGCGCCCTGTATTTGAGCGGCGGCAAGGCGCTGCCGGTCGGGACGCTGATCCGCAATCCCGGCATGGCGCGCGCCTACGGCGAGATTGCCGCACGGGGGCAGTCAGCGTTTTACAGCGGACCGATGGCGCAGGCGATGGTCGATGCCGTGCAGCATCCGCCGATGATGGTCAAAGGCGCCAGCGTGCGCGGCGGGCAGATGCGCCTGGCCGACCTGGCCAACTACGAAGCGCGAATCCGCCAGCCCATCCATTCCAGCTACCGCGGTTACGACTTGTACGGCATGGCCGCGCCCAGCAGTGGCGGCGTGGCGGTGGCCGAAGCGCTGAATATCCTGGAAGGCTACGACCTCAAAGCGATGGCGCGCCCGCAAGTGGAACATTTGTACATGGAAGCGATCCGGCTGGCCTTTGCCGACCGCAACGCCTATCTGGGCGACCCGGAATACGTCGAAGCGCCGGTCACCGGCCTGCTCAGCAAGGAGTACGCGGCGCAACGGCGCGCGCTGATCGATCCGCGCCGCGCGTCAAGCCCGGTCATCTTGCCCGCAGGCGACCCTTACACCTTCCAGAACGACCAGAGCGTGCCGCTGCGCCCGCCGGTTTCTCGCCCGTCACGCCAGGAAAGCGCGCATACCACCCATTTGACCGTGGCCGACAAGGACGGCAACATCGTTTCCTACACCTTCACCATCGAATCGTGGGGCGGCAGCGGCATCGTCGTGCCCGGTTATGGTTTTCTTTTGAACAACGAGATGACCGACTTCGATTTCAGCGGCCCCCATCCGAACGTGCCGGAAGCGGGCAAGCGGCCGCGCAGCAGCATGGCGCCAACCATCGCGCTGAAAAACGGCAAGCCCGCCTTCACCATCGGCAGCCCGGGCGGCGCCACCATCATTACCACCGTGCTGCAAACCATCGTCAACCACATTGACCTGGGCCTGCCGATGAACGAAGCCATCGACGCGCCCCGCATCAGCGAGCGCAACAACGCAGCCACCTCGGTCGAACCGGGTTTCGCGGCGAGCAGCCAGGGCAGGGCGCTGGCGGAATTCGGTCACAAATGGGATCCGGCGGCGGAGGAAATCGGCTCCGCCAATGCGCTGGTGTTCAACGCCGACGGCAGCATCACCGCCGTCAGCGAAAGCCGCCGTCACGGTGGTGGGGCGGCGCTGGTGCAGAAGCCGGCGCATTGAGCGCCGGCCCTGCGCTGTCAATCGAAAATCTCCCCCGTGGTCCTGGCAAAAGTCTTGGTGAACAGGTTAAACAGCTCAAGGCCCTCGTCCGATTCCAGGTAGGCATTGGCGCGCATGGCGATATCGACCAGTTTTTCGCCCGGCGCCAGCGCGGCTTCCCAGCCGTCGGCGCGCATTTGACCCTCCAGCCAGTCGACATTGGCCGACATGGCTTCCTTGATCACGTGTTCGAGCAGGCGGGCGGCCTTGGCCGGGTCGACCGGACGCTGCATGCCGAGCGCGGCTATGAAATTTTGCAACTGCTGGTCGTTGTCCTCGCGCGCGCTGTCTTTCGCCTCGGCGGTGGACAGGCGGGCGTTGTCCTGGCCAGCCGATGTGGTATCGATGGTGTGGGGATCGGTGGTCATGGGGGTCTCCGTGATGAATCAATGTCCCCACAGTGAGGGCAGCGACGGCCGGGGTCTGTTCGTTACCTAACCTCGTGACCGTGCGGCGATCAAACGGCGCCCATATCCGCAGTAATGACGCGCTGGCGCAAACTTTCAGGCGGGGGCGGCGGGACAATCGAGGCAGAGGATGCCTGACAACCGATTGTTGACCTCATACAACAAGCCTTTCCTGACACCCCTGTATGTATGGATGACTGTTATGCTTGGCCGCAAGGACCGCAGAGTTCTCATGCCGCCTCTGTCAGCCAGTGCCACTGTGTGGGATCAGGCCGACAAACAGGCGGGAAAGCTTGAGGCTGTTATGTGGCCCAGGCGACAGAAGTATCGGCGACAATTAGCAATAATGTTTCCGTGCAGGCCGTAGTGCCTGATCTGGAGTTTTGCTCATGAAATCAACTGCCCTTTTGTTCGTCCTGCTCGGCGCCAGCGCCGGCTCCGCATGGGCGCAACAAAGTGCACCGACGGTGTACGGCGTGCTTGACGCCGGCGTCGTCAGCGAGCGCGGCTGCACCGGTAGCTGTGCCGTGCGGGTCGACAGCGGCATGGCCTCCGAGTCGCGCATGGGCGTACGGGGCAGCGAAGCCATCGACGGCAATACCTCGGTGGTGTATGGCCTGGAAGCTGGCGTGCAGCTCGACACCGGCCGTTCCGACCAGGGCGGTCGCCTGTTTGGCCGCCAGGCTTACGTCGGCATCAAGGGCGACGCCGGCGCCGTCACGGTCGGCCGCCAGCAAAATCTCGAATATTCCGCGCTGACAGAAGTGGGCGACCCGTTCAAGGGCGGCACCGCCGGCAGCGCCACCAACCTGATCGGCAGCGGCGGCCGCCGCGAAGACAACAGCATCCAGTACGTCAGCGGCGCCGTGCACGGCGTCTCGGCCGCCGCTTCCTATTCGCGCGACGACAGCTCCGACCAGAGCGTCGGCGTCGGCACCCTGGCGATGTCGGGCAACCGCGCCTGGGGCTTGTCGGTCGGACTCGAAGCGGGCTCCTTCATGTTCCGCGCGGCGCACCAGAACCGCAGCGTGTCCGGCGTGGCCCCGTCCACGGCGATGGGCAACAACCTGGACGCCAAGAATTCCGTGATCGCAGCCAACATGCGCATGGGCTTCGGTACCGCCTACGCCGCCTACAGCGTCAGCCGCGGCTACGCCAGTTCGCCGCTGTGGAACCCCGACAACCCCTACAGCGCCGCGATCGCTTCGACCCCATCTTCCGACAGCCGCGACATGCTGGTCGGCATGGCGGTTCCGGTCGGCGCCGCCACCTTCCTGGCATCGTACATCCGCAAAAACGACCGCGACCTGGCCAATCACGACGCCAACCAGATGGCGCTGGGCGCCACTTATGCGGTATCGCGCCGTACCGATTTCTACGCCGCCTACTCGCGCATCAACAACCGCAACGGCGCCGCCTACACGGTCGGCAACGCTTCCTCGCGCGGCGCCGGCAGCTCGGCCGTCAACATCGGCATGCGCCACGCTTTTTAAGTTTTTCCGCCAGGTCAGACGGGCGCGCCAATTCCCCGAATTTCGTTACACTCCAATCACTATTTACCTATTGATCGGGAGTTACCATGAGCGGCAGCAGCACACTAGATCCGGACAACTTTCCGGAAGCGCCAGACCGCAGTCTGGGCAAGGGCCACGGCACCGACGCCCTCGGACCGAGCGACAATTCCGACTCCGGCAGCGACGTCACCGGCGGCCCCGGCATCTCTCTGGGCATCGACCCGGACCTGATCCTCGACCTCGACCGCGGCACCAATGAAGATTTCGCCACCGGCAGCGGCGGCGGCACCGCCGGCAGCGACCTGGGCGACGCCAACCTCGACAGCGACACCGACGCCAGCGGCACCGGAGAGCGGGGCAGCGCCGGCCGCGACGACGTGCGCGACGGCGCCGACATCGGCACCGATTCGATTCAATCCTTCGACGACGTGCCCTTGACCGATGACGACGTCGATTTCATGAACTCGGCAGAGCCGAAATAATCGATTTGCGGCACGGCGCCGCCCCTCACATCGGGGGGCCGGCGCTGACGCGTTCCGGGAACTCCGCATCCAGGGACGCGGCGCGAGCCAATCCGGTTTTCTCCGGGTCGGCGGCGCCATACCACTCCGCTTCCACATAAAAGCTGTAGCGCCTGGTCTCGTTGGCCGCGAAGGCGACGACGAACAGCAGATCGTCGATCATGCCGAGAATTTGTTTGAGATCGCCATCGGCCAGGTCGGGCCGGAATCGCTGCCAGTCGAGCTCGGCATACAGGCTGGGGGAGAAAAACGGCCAGGTGCGCCCGGCACGCATCGGCCATCGCATTGCCACCCTGCGGCCGCACCAGCGATTTGATCAGCGCCTGATTGTTTGCGCGGGAGTGGGGCCGGTAGAGAGAATGCGCCATGCAGTTCCCCTTGCAGTGGGAGATCGCTTGCGGTCGGGCCGAATCGGTGGCCAGGCTTGTCAGTCAATCCATTCTATCTGCCTTCGCCATGGCTTGCCAATGGCTGAGGCGCATACAGCGCGCCTTGAAATTCGGGGACATATTCGTACTTCAGCATCTTGCCCAGCTTCAAAGCTTTTATGTAGGTGGCCAGACTGCCGTCGCCCAGGGTCAGCTCGATGTCGCGCTGGCTGCTGCTCGACGCGTGGCGCAGCTGGCGCGCCACCGAGTAGCCGAACGTCAGTTGGCCATCGCTGCCGGTATTGATAAAACTGTTGGTGACCATCGCGATGTCGCCGGAGAGGTCGCCCAGCTTGTTGCCGCGAAAGGTCAAGTTCGGTTTGCCGCTGGCGAGGTCCGTGAGCTGGAAGGTGAGGGCATCCGCGCTGTCCTGATAGCGGATGTCGCTCAGCCATTTGGGCAGCTTGTAGCCGACGACGCCTCTGACCCGCGCCAGTTCCGTGTTGACCGGCAGTTTCAGCACATAACCCCAGTACGATTTCGCGTGGGACTGGCCGAGGAGGCTGATCGGCCCCAAGTTGGCGGCGCCCGGCTTGCTGGTGACGATGGCAAGCGAGATTTCATTGTAGGCATCGTTGTCGCAGTAGTGATAGGCATACGCCGTCAGGGCGACCAGGCCTCTGCCCGGCCACACTTGCAGCGGCTGCACCTGGGCGCGGATTTCTGGCGGCATCAGTTCGCGCAGCTTGTCGATGTCGGCTGTGAATATCGCGCTGATGCTGCTGTTCTTGTAGTAGAAATTCGGCGAGTAGCTGTCGAAGCCGATATCCACTTTTTGTTTCGTCAGCGTCTTGAACCAGCCGAGATCGACGTCCGGCGCTTCCTGCGCGATGACCGCCAGCGGTGGATTGGATCGGTAGCGCTCGTACAAGCCGCCGGCGCGCACGGGAACGGCATGGCCGGCGATGTCGATCATGACACTGCCTGCGTGACTGGCCTCTGCCCCTTGCTGAACCTGCGCATGCGTAGCGTGCGCCATCGATCCCAGTACCGCGGCGCCCGCCGCCATCAGTTTGATGCTCATTGTGTCTTCCTTCGCTGTAGTGTGAAAATGCCTGTCATCGGATGTTGCAGTCCGAGGGCATGTTAACTTTCAACTACGCTTGAAGGTCAAGCGCTCAATCGCCGTCCGATGCGGCTTGCCGGTGGAGATGCACGCCGACGCTGTCCATCACGCGCACTGCGTTGTCCTCGCACGCCATGCCTTCCGGCTTCGCATCGATCAGGGCGATCAGGGAATGGAGTTGCGTTTTACTGCGCGCCAGCCGGACTTCCATCGCTTCGATGTCCTGGATTTTGCGCTGGAGCGTGGCGATCAGCTCGCCATGTTGCCAATTGGCGGCGTTGGCCGGCAAGATCTTCGCGATCTCGTCCAGCGTGAAGCCGGTTTGCTGCGCATTGACGATGACGGCCAGCACCGCCGCCGCATCGGGCGGATACTCGCGGTAGCCGTTCGACCGGCGCTCCACCGATTTCAATAGTCCCTTGGATTCGTAAAATCGAATCGTGGAAGCGGCCAGGCCGCTGCGTTTGGCGAGTTCACCAATTTTCATGCTATTTGCCGTTTCCGGTTCCGTGTCGTGAAGCGAAGACTCTACACATGAAGCTAACTTGAAGGTCAATGGTATTTCAAGTTTCAAACACGCCGCGATCCGACAAGAAAACTCTTCCATTTGGCGCTTGACCTTCAAGCGAGCTTCAAGCTTACGCTGGCATCCTCATCATCCCTGGAGCCCGTCATGAAGTTGTTTACCCCTTTGATCCTGCCAAACGGCAGCGTGCTGTCCAATCGCTTCGCCAAGGCGGCCATGGAAGAAAACCTGGCGGATGCCGATCACGCGCCTTCTGACGAGTTGATCCGCCTGTACGGCGCATGGGCCAAGGGGGAAGTCGGCTTGATGATCACGGGTAATGTGATGGTCGACCGGCGCGCCATGACCGGGCCGGGCGGCGTGGTTCTGGAATCGGACCAGCACCGGGCCCGCTTCGAAGAGTGGGCAAACGTCGCGCGGGGACGGGGCGCGCACATCTGGATGCAATTGAATCATCCGGGGCGCCAGATGCCGGCGGCCATGGGGCAGGAAACCGTCGCCCCTTCGGCCGTGGCAATGGAACTGGGCCGGTTTTCCAAACAATTCGCGGCGCCGAAAGCGATGTCTGAGCGGGACATCGCCGAGCTGGTGCGCCGCTTTGCCGACGCCGCCGCGTTTGCCGAGCGCTTCGGCTTCAATGGCGTGCAGATTCACGCGGCGCATGGCTATCTGATCAGCCAGTTCCTTTCTCCGCTGAGCAACCAGCGCACGGACCGCTGGGGCGGCGCCCTCGAGAATCGGGCGCGCCTGCTGGTCGAAGTGGTGACGCAAGTGCGCGCGCGCGTGGGCCGCGGCTTCGCCGTGTCGGTCAAGCTCAACTCGGCCGATTTCCAGCGTGGCGGCTTCAGCGTCGATGACGCCAAACAAGTGGTGGCGATGCTAAACCCGCTGGGCATCGATCTGCTCGAATTGTCCGGCGGCAGTTACGAAGCCCCTGCCATGCAGGGACAGGCGCGCGACGGTCGCACGCTGGCGCGCGAGGCGTATTTCCTGGAATTCGCGCGCGACATCGCCGCCGCCGCCGGCATGCCGGTGATGGTCACCGGCGGCATCCGCCGCCTTTCGGTTGCCGAACAGGTACTCGATGCCGGAATCGATATGGTCGGCGTCGGTACCGCCCTGGCCCTGGCGCCCCGCCTGCCGCGCGACTGGCGAGCCGGCACGCCGAGCGCGCCGATGCTGCGGCCCATTACCTGGAGCAACAAGGTGCTGGCATCGCTCGCCTACATGGCGATGGTCAAACACCAGCTGCGCAGATTAAGCCGGGGCAGGGACAGCAATCCGGGCATATCGCCGCTACGGGCATTCATAGAACAACAAATCGACACGGTGCGTAAAACCTGGCGCTACCGGCGCTGGATGCGGCGCCAGGCGGCCTCATAGATGGCGCCCAATAGACAAGGCCACGCCAGTTTGCTGCTGGCGTGGCCTTGACGGGATGATGCGCTTGCGGGCTTACGATCCCAGCTTGGCCTTGAAGAAATCCATCGTTCGCTGCCAGGCCAGCTTGGCATTTGCCGGGTCGTAACGGGGCGTGGTGTCGTTATTAAAACCGTGCTCGGCGCCGGGGTAGACGAAATACTGGTAATCGACCTTGTTGGCTTTGAGGGCGGCCTCGTAGGCGGGCCAGCCGGCGCGGATACGTTCGTCCTTCTCGGCGTCGTGCATCATCATCGGCACCTTGATTTTCGCCACTTCCGCGGCCGGCGGCTGCTGGCCGTAGAAGGCCACCGCCGCACTGATCACCGGCGTGGCGGTCGGCAGGTAATTGGCGATGCCGCCGCCGTAGCAGAAACCGACCACGCCGACCTTGCCGTTGGCATGGGGAAGGGTGGTGGCGATCTTTGCCGCTTCGACGAAATCGGCGCGCGTCTTGGTCTGGTCGAGCTTGGCGAACAGCTCGCGGGCCTTGTCTTCGTCGCCCGGATAGCCGCCCAGCGGGAACAAGGCGTCGGGGGCGAAGGCGATGTAGCCGTCGACGGCGATGCGGCGGGCGATGTCCTCGATGTGGGGATTGAGGCCGCGGTTTTCATGCACCACCAGGATCACCGGCAGCTTGCCGCTTACTTTGGCCGGCTCGACCAGGTAGCCGCGCAATTTGCCGTAACCGTTCGGCGATGGAAATTCGACGAAGCTGGTCTTGATGCGCGCATCGGTGGGCGCGATCATCTGGGCGGCAAAGGAGGGCGACAGGGCCGCCAGCAAGGAGGCCGCGGTGGCGCCGCCGACCGCGTACTGGCCGGCCTTGGCCAGGAAGCCGCGGCGGTCCAGCTGGCCGTGCACATACTGGTCGAACAGCTTCATCACTTCCGGATCGAAATCATTGGCGGTCAGTCGGATCATCGTTGCGGTCTCCTGGTTGGGGGATGGTCGGCGCATGGGCGCGCGCTTCAAAGATCATACACAGGTTGATCGGGCGATGCAGCAAGGCTGGCGTGTCAAGACCGCTACGCCGTTTGCCGTAGACGCCGGCCGTTCAGCGTCGCGTCGCCAGCGCCACGATGGTCGCTCCGGCAGCCACGATCAAGGCATCTTCGATCAGCCCGCTTTTGGTCTGGCCGATTTGCGCCATGGCTTTCTTGCGGCCGGCCAGGGTCAGATAGGCCAGCGGCACAGCGGTGGCGACCGCGACCGCAGCGCCAGTGGTCTCGCGGCCTTTCGGCGCCAGGGCCGCACCAGCGATGCCGGCACTGGCAACCCGTGCCAGCAGGCCCAGGAACACCGTGCGGTCGGGCGCCGATTTCATCTTGTCGCCCAGCAGTTCGCCGACGCCCATGGCGAGCGCGCCATATTTGAATACCGGGCGGTCCAGCAGGACCAGGTCACCTGTGGTGTGGCGGCCGGCGACGCGGGCGGCGGCGATGGTCGCCATCGGCGTCATCGAACGGGCGCTGGCGACGCCGCCGATCAGGGCGGAGGAAAGCAGTTCGCGAATTTGCATGTTTGATAGCTCCAAGGTGAGTGGATGAGCCGCGCCGCCGGGACGGATTTTGTTCTTGAAAACAGGACGCCGCCGTCCGTTGCATGGCTGCGCAAGTGATGACTTATCGTACTGTACTTTTCAGTTTGCTATCTTTTAGGGCAGGTTGAACGGTGCGGGGGTGGCGCTCGCGCGAACGAGTAATGCTCGCACCGTCTCGAGAGGCGGCGTCACAGGTCGATGTTCTGCTCACCTGTCAGCGGGTGGCCACGGCGCGACCGCCGCTATCGGGTGTTATCCGGTTCGAGATATATCCATCATCGAAAGGCCGGTTTCGACCCCAAGCGGACCTTCGCATTACTCTTGCCTTGAGAATAGAACTCTGCCAGTTGCCACAACTTGGCTCCCCTCGACAACGCTAAATCCTGCGCCAGGCACGAGCGCCGAATAGTCGACGCCTAGATACATCAACGCGACAACCGCAATTGCCGTATCACCTGGCTGTGCTACGTTCGGAGTCGACTGTACGAAGACAACGCCAAGGAGTTCGCTGGACTCAGTTATCAAATGCGGACGGTAACTGCCTGTTGTCAAATTTACTGAGGTCGTCCTCCCACCTGATGCCGTGGGCGTGAAGTGCACCTCGACTTCCAAGCGTTTTGATGTATCCATGAATTTCCTATGCGTACTCGGCCTGCCAATGATCTGGAATCTGCATGGGCTGCTTCTGGCAGAACCCGGCCGTTCGGTCCAGCATAGCAGCTCGCCAGGTCGAAAATCCAGCGGTAGCCACGACGGGCCGGTACCGACCCAAACCGGCCGTTACGAGTAGAACTGATCAACGAGCTTGTACAGCACATTGCACTCATCGAGAGTACTTGTGTCGCCTTCTAACTCATCTATTCGATGACGCAACGCATAGTATTCGCGCGCGTTTCTGATCTTTGATCGTTCGATGATTGCTGCGAGCAGCGATGCGTCCTGCCTGAAGAATAAAGAGAAGTTCTTGGCTACTGAACTGTGCAAAATCTTTGAGACTTGGGCACGTTTGCCATTCCCAACCTCTTGCAGAAGCATTGGCAGTTCGCGTAACCCTTGCTCCAAAGCGGACGCTATTTGAGACTTACGCACCCCTGCCTTTGCGGCTTGTTCATAGGTGCTCTTCGAGGACTTCCATGACGGACAAAGGGACGAAAGAACTGGGTCCTGTATGTCAGCGATTGCTGTAGTGAGTTCTTCATACACAGCAAACAGCTTTTCATACTTCGTCTTGGTTGAGCCCATTTCGTTCCTTCAATGTTCGTAGCAAAGGTCCGCCTATGGCGGATAGCCGACTAATCGCCAAGGAAAACTATATGGGTATGGGTACTACCGATAGCGCGTTGAACAAGCTTAATCACCTTCTCGATATGCTCGCGATCCTTGATTGCCATTAGAAACGCCAATTCGGCCTGAAGTTCAGCCAGAAGTACCGGTAACTGTGCTTGGTTGAACACCGCATCACCGCAAGCATCCACGAAACGAAGACAGACTGTTTCGGTGAGCTTTGGCCAGCGACACGTGGCGAGCCGCGAAATAATCCCGTAGGAGTCTCCGACCAATTGTTTTTGTTCGTGACGCTCAGTCATCCAAACTACTTCAATACCCATACAAATTACTCCAAAACTATCCTCAACCGATTAATCGAGTCGCACCTCACAGTCCGCTTTTGGCCGAATCCGGCCGGTCAAGCCAGTATAAGGGGTTGCAGGGGCGAGAATCCAGCGTTGGCCGTGACAGGCCGGTATCGACCCAAAAGTGTACGCTTTTTGGAACCATCGAAAATAAGGGTTGAACAGACTTGGTCATAGTTACCTCTGAAGATTCAATAATGACGATGTCGCCAGACTGAACTTGGCACCAATCGTCCCAGCTTTGCTCCCGTTGCAGCGTTAGTTGCGACATCGCCGAAAATGTTAGAAGGCGGAGCCCAACGTTTCAAGGATTACTCCAAGTCCCATCCGCGCAATTCACGCGCACGGTAACCAGTGTCGCATCGTACAAGCTCATATTTTCAGTCATATTTTAGCCAAGCTTTCTCGGCTAAAACTGCATGTCCGCTCTTGGCTTGGAACTGCCGTCAACCATCGCCGTTCTCCAGTAAGACAATGTCTTGTACTTCTGTGTCGTTCGGCTGCCAATCAATGCCGCGTACCTCATAAATCTTTACCAGACCAAGAAGAGCCAGCAGGTCATCTGCGGTGAAAATGCAAGTCTCATTTTCCGCGCGGTATAGCCGTTTCGCCGACCTGTCCCGGCTTACTTTATAGCCAAGGGCACGCAAAATCCCCAACGCTGGAGCAAGTGTATTTCCTGCGGCCACGAGCTGCATTCGATTCGTCATACTACGAGTCCATTTTCAAGTGGGGAGTGCTTATCCCGTCAATACCCATTGCTTCTCCATCCGCTCCTGGCCGAATTCGGCCGTCTGAGGCAGCATAGCAGGCCACCGCGATTGCAACCAGCGGCAACCGCAAAAGGCGGAAACCTGCCCGAGACGGACAGTCCGGATTCGCGCGTTTAGTGCCAGTGGGCGATGCATCCAACACCGTCTGGACTTTCACTGTGCAGGCCACATATAGCGGAATCTAGCAGATTACTTGTATATTCGGTATGTACCAATTGATCGTTTCGGAATCGAAAGACCGCATCAGTGTGACCCATCGGTAACAAAAGCGGTACTGGCAGGTTGACGAAGGCAGCAAGACCGCGCCAGGCAAATCCGCGCCGATAGCTTAGGGTGCGAACGCCAGCGACAGTTTGCTGATCATTAGGCTGCCCCACATATCGATCAGGCCTTGAGACGTGATGTCCTGAGGGCTGATCGAATCCGGGCGCGGCTTGATGGCGCAGCCAACAATCATCTGGTCGTACTTTATGGGACATAGCCCGAACACGTTGGAATCATGGATGTCCGGTTTTTCCCGTCATGGTGCCTGCCTCAAAACAGCCAGCAAGCAAACAACAGCACAAAAGGACGATCCTTTTTCTATTAAAGGGCTAACCCTGTTTCGATCAGCTTAAAGCCAGTTTCCGCTTCTGGCTGAATCCGGGTGTTCGAACAAGGCTAGCATGATACCAAACTGAACCTGTTGCAAACTGCTTCAATCGACCCGTTTCGGCCGAACGACGGCCGGATTCCCGATGACGAATTACGGCTCAGATATCGCTGGCGCTCATCGCTGCGTTCGGCCTTAGTGCAGACCATAGGCGAAGCGCTAAACAAGCGAAAAGGGAGGTTCCCACTACCCAAGCACCATAATAGGCGCCTCCTAGTGCACGCTTTAATACTGGTAGGCCGAGCGCTCCCAAGCACAAACCTGGTATCGCCCACCGCCGCATTTGCCATGCGCCTACAAGCAAAACCGCACACGGTAATACTGCTAGAAACTCAGGCCTATATGCCAAGAAGGCGAGGCTTCCAGTGACACCGAATTCGATTGATAAGCGATAGGCCCAAACGAAAAGCAAAACTACTGTCCAAGCGAATGCAAGGCTAACGGTAATTCGATACCCTTTGTTCTTCATCGTTCCTCTATCCTATCGATGCCCGCTTTTCGCCGAAACCAGCCACTCGAACAAGCCTGACACGTCGTCAAAATAAACCTGTCGCAAGCTGCGTCTCTGCTTGTCGTCGACCCATGCAGAACTTCAAACGGCTTGTTCATACCGGGCTTGAAGGTCAGCGATGAGAGACCGTGGACCACTAACGGAAAGGCCGACATAGGTCTCGCTCTCGATGGTGAGCTTTCCACCGGGACCCACCGCCGTCCAGTGCCGAACGTCTTGCGAGCCTGCGACCCCTTCCCACTGATCTTGAAAACAATACTTCAGTTCGCCTAGTGCGCGTTTCAATCGGGCAAAGGCGTCTTCTTCGTACTCATCTCCAACCACCCATATTTTTACTTGCATTGAACTTGCTCCATGACGCGTTAAAGGTTTTGTAAACTCCGCTCCTTGCCGCCTGCGAGTGCCAAGGGCGGCCCAGTGTACGGCAGTCTTGCTTTTTAGGTAATCTCATTTGGCAGTGAATACGACGCACGAAAAAAAGCGCAGCCCGCGAACGCGGGACTGCGCCAATACCATCGAGGAGAGCGGGGCGGGTCGGGCTGATGCTTATTTTTTGCCCGGCTGATAAATCTGGTCGAAAATGCCGCCGTCGGCAAAGTGGGCTTTCTGGGCCTTGGTCCAGCCGCCTGCGACTTCGTCGATGTTCAGCAGTTTGACTTTCGGGAACTGGGCGGCGTACTTCTGGGCGTATTTGGCCACCACCGGGCGATAGTAGTGCTTGGCGGCGATTTCCTGGCCTTCGTCGCTGTACAGATATTGCAGGTAGGCTTCAGCCACCTTGCGGGTGCCGCGCTTGTCGACCACCTTGTCGACCACGGAGACGGGCGGCTCGGCCAGGATGCTGATCGAGGGGGCGACGATTTCCACCTTGTCCGGGCCGAGTTCCTTGATCGCCAGCAGGGCTTCGTTTTCCCAGGCGATCAGCACGTCGCCGATGCCACGTTCGACGAAGGTGGTGGTGGCGCCGCGGGCGCCGGAGTCGAGCACGGGGACGTTGTGGTAGAGCTTGCCGATGAAGTCGCGCGCGGTGGCTTCCGAGCCGCCCGGCTGGCGCAGGGCATAGCCCCAGGCCGCCAGGTGATTCCAGCGGGCGCCGCCCGAGGTTTTCGGGTTGGGCGTGATGACGGAAATGCCCGGTTTGATCAGGTCGTTCCAGTCCTTGATGCCCTTGGGGTTGCCCTTGCGAACCAGGAACACGATGGTGGAAGTGTAGGGCGCGCTGCTGTGCTGCAGGCGTTTTTGCCAGGCGGGAGCGACCAGGCCGCGCTCGCTGATGGCGTCGATGTCGCTGGCCAGGGCCAGGGTGACGACGTCCGCTTCAAGGCCGTCGATGACGGAGCGGGCCTGCTTGCCCGAGCCGCCGTGCGACTGCTTGACGGTGACGGTGTCGCCCGTCTTGGCTTTCCACTGGCGTGCGAAGGCGCCGTTAAAATCCTGATACAGCTCACGGGTCGGATCGTAGGACACGTTGAGCAGGGTGATGTCGGCCGCGGCTGCAACTTGCGTGAGGAGCATTACCGGAAGCACCGCGGCAGCGAGCGTTTGGCTTATTTTTTTGAGCAGCATGGTCGAATTCTTTCTTCAGTAAGGAAATGCCAGCGTACGCATGGATTGTCCGAAATGGAACGAAGGAATTCGTGTGACGATATGTGTTTTTTAATGGATGAGCTGCGAGTTTGACCCTGGTCATGTGCCGCGGGCCGCGCACCAACGCCGCCCGCGCCCGTCGACCGACCTGCTTAGTGCGCCTTGGACAGAATCAGCAACCAGCGGCGCAGCAGCAGCACTTCGACGTGGCCTGGCTCGACTCCGGTATCGCATTCGATGATGGGGTTGACGGCATAGAAGCGCTTGCGGAAGTCACGCGTCACCAGAACTTCACGGCGGCCGAAGCGCAAGGTGAACGAGGTTGGAGCGTATTGCATACCAAAAGCGTTGTTCAAGGTGGTCATGACGGGTGTCCTTAGTTGTGTGGTCCAGAGATTCAAGAATAGCATAACCACTGTATAAATCCACAGCTACTGTACGAAAAGCCAGTATATTTTGATATTGTCGTTTTTACGCAAACGCGCCGGCATGGCGGCCGCAGCGCCATTTCCTGCGGGACGGCATGTTGTCAAATGTGCTGATAAAGTGCTAACAAGAGCGCCATGCTGGCGCTTTCGACCCACGCCACAGGAGCATGCGCTGAACGATCTCGCCACACCGGACATGCAGCCGGCCGCAGCACCGAAACGCCGCAACATCGCCGTCATCATCAACGGCGGCGCCGGCGCCGGCCACGACGACCAGGCCGCTACCGACCTGCGCGAAAAATTCGCCGCCGCTGGCTGCAAGGCCACCATCACCCTGGCCAAGGGCGGCGACGACATGATCGCCACCGCCCGCCGTGCGCTGGACGAGCAGGTCGACGCCATCGTCGCCGGCGGCGGCGACGGCACCATCAACGCCGTCGCTTCGGTGGTGGCCGGCAGCAAAATGCCCTTCGGCGTGCTGCCGCTCGGCACCTTGAACCACTTCGCCAAGGATGTCGGCGTGCCCCTGACGCTGGACGAGGCGGTAGACAACGTGGCGCGCGGCGCCGTCATCGCGGTCGACGTCGGCGAAGTCAACGGGCGGATTTTTTTGAATAATTCCGGCCTGGGCCTGTACCCGGACATCGTCCACGACCGCGAGAAGCAGCAGTCGCGACTGGGCCGCGGCAAGTGGCTGGCGGCGGCCTGGGCAACCCTGGCGGCGCTGCGCCGCTACCCGTTTTTGAAACTGACCTTGTGCATCGACGGCCACGACCACTTGCGGACGACGCCTTTTGTTTTTATCGGCAACAATGAATACAGCATGTCCGGCCTGTCGATCGGCGAGCGCGCCACCTTGCAGGACGGCCTGTTGAGCGTCTATGTGGCGCAGCGGCCGGGCCGGCTGGGCCTGCTGCGGTTCGGCTGGCGCGCGCTGTTCGGCAAGCTGGCGGCCGAGCGGGATTTCGACGCCATGCTGAGCAACAGCTTCGACATCACGACCCACCACAAGCGCTTGCGGGTGGCCACCGATGGCGAGGTGACCGTGATGAGCACGCCATTGAAGTACAAGATCCGCCCCGGCGATCTGCGGGTGATCGTGCCGCAGGAAAAATAAACAATTTATCGCCATTACAACGAACAAGGAGTACCCATGCGCACCCTGGTCCATTTATCCGATCTTCACTTCGGCCGCGTCGACGACGAACTGCTGGCGCCGCTGCGCGCAACGGTCGAGTCGATCGCGCCCGACGTCGTGGTCGTCTCCGGCGACCTGACCCAGCGCGCCAAGAGCGAAGAATTCGAGGCGGCGCGCGCCTATCTCGACACCTTGCCGGGGCCGCAAATCATCGTCCCCGGCAACCACGACATTTCCCTGTACAACGTGTTCCGCCGCTTCCTGCAGCCGCTGACCCGCTACAAGCGCTACATTACCGACGATCTCGAGCCGACTTTCTTCGACGACGAGATCGCCGTACTCGGCATCAACACCGCGCGCTCGCTGACCTTCAAGGACGGCAGGGTCAACCACGAACAGGTGGCCAGCATGCGCACCGCCTTCGCCGGAGTCGATCCGTCCATCACCCGCGTGGTGGTGACCCACCATCCCTTCGATTTGCCGCAGACCGAGGACGACGACGACCTGGTCGACCGCGCACCGATGGCCATGCAGGCCTTTGCGGAAGTGGGCGTGGATTTACTGTTGGCCGGCCACCTGCACCTGAGCCATGCGGGCAACACGGCCGACCGCTACAAGATCAGCGACTTCGCGGCGCTGGTGGTGCAGGCGGGGACGGCGACGTCGACGCGGGGAAGAGGGGAAGTCAATTCGTTCAATGTGATCCGGATCGACCGCGAGCGCATCGAGGTGGATCGCTACGGCTGGGACATTCTCAGCAAGCAATTTACAAAGATGCAAACCGAGATCTTTATGCGCAGCGCCAACGTTTGGTCCGCGCACAACGAGGGGATGATGGCCGCAGGCCTGTGACACGGGACCGCGACGCAGGTAAGCGTCGCCCTTCCTTAAAAATCATCTGGGTCCCCCAGTGATTTTTTCTGACTGGTTCTGCGCCTCTAAGCCGGTTCTTCCCTTGGGTTCTCCGACCAGTCCACCCAAAAGTAGGTTTCCACTTTTGGGTGATTGTCTTAAATCCAGTATTCAGTAAGCCGGGATGCCCATTCCTTGATACGGTCGGTAAATGGCCGCCGGCTCCATTCCTCTTTCGTCACTTCTTTCGAATCCCGCAAATCCTCACTGAACGCCGCTTCCATCTGCTGGCCGAACGCCGGATCGAGAATAATGACGTTCAACTCGTAGTTATGAATAAAACTGCGCCTGTCGATATTCGCCGAGCCGATGGTCGACCAGTTGCCGTCGATGACGGCGGTCTTGGCGTGCAAAACCGCTACTTGCAATTGATGGATCTTGACGCCGCCGGCCAATAGTTGATCATAAAAGGCGCGGCCGGCGTGCAGCACCAGGCCGTGGTCGGTCACGCCGGGCAGCACCAGGCGCACGTCGACGCCGCGGCGGGCGGCGGCGATCAGGGCGTCGACGATCTGCTGATCGGGCACAAAGTATGCGCTGGTGATGTGCACGGTCTTTTTCGATTCGCCGATCGCCAGCACGAGCGATTTGTAGATTTCAAAGCCTTTATCGGGATCGCTGGCCAGCACCCGCACCACCTTGTCGCCGACCGCCGACAGGGCAGGGAAGTAATTCGCCTCCGGTAGCTCACCGGCTTCCTGGTTGACCCAGTTGTTCACGAATGAATATTGAAACGCCGCCACCGCCGGGCCTTCCACCTTTACGTGGGTGTCGCGCCAGCCGACTTTCTTGGCATCGACCTGGGTCGGGCGGCGGCTGGAGCCGAAGAAGGAGCTGTTGGCGTAATCGCTGCTGATATTGATGCCGCCCGTGAAAGCGATGCTGCCGTCGACCACCAGCAGCTTGCGGTGATCGCGGTTGTTGACTTCCCATTTGCCAACGCGTGCCACCGGGTTGACGGGATTGAAGGCGAGCAGGTTGACGCCGCCTGCTTTCATGCGGTCGAAAAAGGCTTGCGGCACGCTGAGGGTGCCGACGCTGTCGTACAGCACGTTTACCGTCAGGCCCTGGCGGCGCTTTTCGATCAACAGGTCGGCAAATTGCAGGCCCAGTTCGTCCTGGTCGAAAATATAGGTTTCCAGGTTGACGGTGGTATTGGCGTCGCGCACGGCGGCCATCATTTCCTTCATGGTGGCGGGGCCGTCGATCAGCAAGGTGACCTTGTTGCCGGCGATCAGGGGGACGCCGGTGGCCGCTTCTTCCTGCACGGCCAGCGCTTTCATATCCGGCGTGGCGCGGGCCCAGCGGCGCGCCAGCAGGGCGGAAGCCTGCCTGGTCTGCAGCGGTCCTTTGGCGGTGGCGACGGTCGGCGTCGCCTTGCCGCTGGAGGCCGGGTCGACATCGGGCAGGGTGGCGCAGGCCGATAGCAGCAGGCCGCAGCACAGCGCCAGTGCGGGGATCAGGCGCGGCTGGCGTTTAAAATACGTGGTTTTCATTGTCTTCCTCGGTGATTCTCGCCAGCGAGCCCGGATTCTGTGTCCCGTGGCCCGATAAAAAAGTCGATGGGCGCTGACAGGAAACGCCGCCCCAGCGCCTTGAGCAGGCGGATGCCGTGGTTGAAGCGTATCTTGCGCGCACGCAGGGCCACCCACAAGGCCAGGGAGAAACTGACCAGCAGATTGACTGCGCCTATGCCCAGAAAACCTGCCACGGATGTGGCCGCTAATTGCCAGCTTACCTGATGATCGAGGGCGACCAGCGCCGTGGAGAAATTGGCTGCCGAAAAGGTGACATGGCGGATGTCGAGCGGCAGTCCCAGCAGATAGCCCAGGGTGCCGGTGACGCCCAACAAAATGCCGAAAAAGAAGTTCCCCATCAGGCCGCCGAGATTGTCTTCCAGGTAGCCGGCCAGCCGCGCCAGTCGGCGCTGCCCGATCACCCGGCCCAGGCCGCGCAACTGGCGCACCCGGCGCGCCATGCGCGTGTAGAGGGCCTTGTTGTCATAGTAGCCCGAGATGAGGCCGGCGACGAACAGGCAGACCCCGGCCACCGCCGCATACATCAGCGCCAGGCTGTGAAAGGGATCGATATCGTGCAAGTGGTGCATGGCTTTCACCGGCGTCACCAGGTGGCTGCCGTTGATCTGGCGCCAGGCCATGGCGATGATCCACGCCACCGGCAGCGCGGTGGCCAGGTTGCCCAGCACCGCAACGCACTGGGTGCGAAACACTTTATTGATCAGGGCGGCCATGGTGTCGAGGTCGATGTGGCGGCCGTCCCTGGTCGACAGGGCGGCGGCGATGCGGGAGGCGGTCATGGCCGGCTGCTTGGTGGCGATCGTAAAATGCAGCAAGTGAATAAAAATGAATCCCAGCGAGTAATTCATGCTGAACAAGAAAGCCTCGACCAGCGGCGCGCTGCGCAGATAGCCCAGCAGAATTTTGCACAAGGCCATGAAGCCGACCACCACGCCGGCGCCGGCCGAGGAGGCGAACATCTGGCGCAGCTCCGCACGCGATTCGGCAATATAGTGCTCACCCGTGCGGCTGGCGTTTTCGGTGACGTTCTTGGCCAACAGATCGATATTCGAGGCGAACAGGCGGCGCACCTCGTATTTGGTGTTGTGCGCTTCCACCAGTTCCTGGGCCAGGGCGATGGCGCCGGCGCAACGCAGGCTGACCGGCGGCGCCTGCTCGGGACTGGCATCGTTGGCCACCGCGTGGATGTCGACGGTCGCCGCGCTGGGCAGCGCGCCGCTGACGTCGACCAGGAACAGCAATTTATGCAGGCGGTCGATGCTCTGGCTCAAGGCCACCAGCACGTAAGTCAGCGCCACGCTGGTGCCCTGGCTCGATGCCGTCTTGCGGATCTTGCCGATCAACGCGGCGCACTGGTCGAGCATCACCAGCAAATGGCGGGCGTCCTCTGGCGGCGGTGCGCCGTCGGCCAACATGCGGCCATATCCTTCCAGATAGGCGTTGACCTCGATGTTTTGCATCAGGAAGGGGGAATCGAAGGCCTCGATGTCGGGGTTGCTGCGCACCAGCCTCGGCTCCAGGCCCAGCGCGCAGACGCGGCAGGAGAGAGTGCGGATGGCGTCGAGCAGGCCGGCGACCACGGTAGTGCGCGCCGTGCGCAAATGCTCGCCGGGCGTGGCGGCGGCGATGGTATTGAACAGTTCCATCCAGTCGGCCGCCGGCACGGCCTGTATCCACTGGAAATCGGTGTCGACGTACAGCACTTCGTCGATGGCGTCGGCCAGGTAGGCGTGATCGAGGGCGGGCGGCAGAAAGCGGTAGGCGATGCGGCGTTTCAGTTCGACCACAAAACCGTCGTTGGAGAGAATGCCGATGTCGGTGTACAGGCTGGCATGGCGGCGCTGTTCGAGCAGGGTGCAAATGGCGCTGCCGAGACCGGCTGCGAGGGCGGGTTCGCCGCGTAGCAGGGCGGCCAGGGTGCGCACATTGGCGGCGGCAATTTCGCCCTGGCTGGGGTGGCGGGGCCGCAGCGAAGCGACCAGCTCGGTCAGCAGCTCGATGGTGGCGACGTCGGCCAGTGCCGTGGCGACCTCGGCCGATGTAAATGCACTGGTATCGACCACCAGCGCGGCGCTGGCCGAGGGGTGAATCGTCCCGTACAGATCGGGACGCGACAGGGCGGCAAGGCGCTCGAGTATGGACAGCATGGAAAACCTGTGGCGCGGTGCAAAACCACAGTGTACTGGCCGAGTCGGCTTGACCTGTGTACGCCAGCGTACCTACAGGGCCAAGCTTTGCTGCGAACGCACACACCTGGACATTACTCAGTCGGCAGTCAGATCGGCCGGCGCGATGTTGCCGCAGTCCTTGCCTAGCCAGCGCCCGGTCGATTCGATGGTCATGGAAGTGCCGCCGCCCTCGCCGCCGTTGATCCGGGTGCTGGCCGTGTAATCGGTCGGACTGTTGAACACGGCCGTGCCTTCGCCGCTCGCTGCCGGCTTGCTGCAACTGAAGGTGTAGCTGATGCTGTTGCCCGCCACGGGGCTGAAGCGGTAGTTGCAACCACCTTTCTGGCCCACCGGCATCTGCTGGCGCGCCGCCATGGCCGGGGTGATGCAGGCCTTGGCCTTGACGCCGCCGTTTTCCAGGACCACGCCATTTCTCGCCATCATGCCTTCTATCTTTGCCCGCTGCGCCGGGTCCATATTGCCCATTTGCTGTTGCGCGGCGGCGATCAGGGCCGACATCTGCGAGCCGTTGGCGCCGCCGGCTTTATTGCTGGTTTCCCACAGGCCGGGTTTGAACAGGGGTTCGGCGGCCATGGCGCTTGCGCTCACGATGGCAGCTGCGATCAGGAAAGCGATGAGCGGGATTGATTTCATGCGGGCGACTCCGAAGACTTGGTAGGGGCTGAGCATAGCGGAAAGTGCGAGGGCCTGTCGCCCGTCCGGATCTTGCCTTTGCCGAAGATGACCTTTGTCACTGGCGCTTCCAGTGACGACTCGGCATACTCCGATCATCGCCTGTCTTTCCGAGTCGTTTTAATGAACCTTTATTCCAGCTTGCGCCGCCTGGCGCGCCAGCCCTGGGCGCCGCCGTCACGGGGCAACGCACCGTATGTCTGGGTGCTGATGCTCGCATTTCTCGAGTGGAAATACTGGTACGCCACGCCCAGCGCGCTCGAGACGACCTTATTGATCGTCACGCTGTTGCTGTTCGTGCCCCTGTATTTCTACAGTTACTGGACGCGCGGGCCGCGCCGCGCGCTGGTGATCGCCATCACCTGCGCCGTGGGCGCCGTGTGGGCGCCATACAATATCGGCGCCTCGACCTTCTTTATTTTCGCTTGCAGCATGTGCTCGGGCATCGTTTCCTTGCGCCGCGCCTACGCCACCGTCGCCGCCGTCATCGCCGCGGCGCTGGCGACGGCGTACGTGATCCCGGCCCACGGCCTGGAATTCCTGTTTCCCGCGCTGGTGGTGGGACCGCTGGTGGGCGTCGGCAGCATCAACGATGCCCGCCTGTCCCGCTCGCGGGCGCTGCTGCTGCGCAAGCAGGAAGAGGTCGAGCAGATTGCCACCATTGCCGAGCGCGAACGCATCTCGCGCGATCTGCACGATTTATTGGGCCACACGCTGTCGCTGATTACCTTGAAGGCGGAATTGGCGGGCAAATTATTCGAGCGCGATCCGGCCGCTTGCCGGCGCGAGATCGCAGACATCGAGCGCAGCGCCCGCGCCGCCCTGTCCGAAGTGAGAAGCGCGGTCAGCGGCTACCGCCAGAGCGGTTTCGCCCACGAGCTCGACAGCGCCCGCGCCAGCCTGGCCGCCGCCAGCGTCGAACTGCACGCCGATATCAGCGCCGCGGCCTTGCCGGCGGCATTCGAAAACGTCATGTCGCTGGCGCTGCGCGAGGCGGTCACCAATATCGTGCGCCACGCCGGCGCCAGCAGCTGCGAGCTCAGCCTGGCCGAAGTGCAGGGCGTGCTGGTGCTGAAAATTGCCGACAACGGCAAGCGCCTGCTCGATGCCGCTCAGGTCAAACGGGGCAACGGCCTGGCCGGCATGGCCGAACGGGCCGCGGCGCTGGGCGGCAACCTGGCCTTGCGGGTCGAACAGGGTTTGTTGCTGGAATTGCGTCTGCCGTTGCCGGTGGGGGGCTAGATGGAGACGCCTATCCGTATCCTGATTGCCGAGGACCAGGCGCTGGTGCTGGGCGCCCTGGCCGCGCTGCTGGGGCTGGAGGCCGATCTGCAGGTGGTCGGCCGCGCCGCCAACGGCCGCGATGCGCTGGCCCTGTGCGAATCCCTGCATCCAGACATCGTGCTGACCGATATCGAAATGCCCTTGATGACGGGCCTGGAGCTGGCCGCCGCCCTGCGCGAGCAAGCGTCAAGCGCCAAGGTGATCATCGTCACCACCTTTGCGCGCAGCGGCTACCTGCAGCGGGCACTGGCCGCCGGCGTGCGCGGCTATTTATTGAAGGACGCGCCGGCCGATGCTCTGGCGGCGGCGATCCGCACCGTCCACAAGGGCGGCAGGGCGATCGCCCCGGAACTGGCGCTGGAAGGAGTGCGCGGCGCCCAGGATCCGCTCACTGAACGCGAGCGCCAGGTGCTGCGCCTGGCCGGGGAAGGCAAGAGCACGGCGGACATCGCCCGGCAGATTCATTTGTCGGAAGGGACCATTCGCAATTATTTATCGGAAGTGATCAGCAAGCTCGATGCGGCCAACCGGGTCGATGCGTTCCGGATTGCGCGAGAGAAGGGCTGGCTGTAGGGCCAGCCTGCTGCACTCGTCAGCCGTGCGGATCGCGTTCCGCCACGTAGATTTCCACGCGCCTGTTTCTTGCGCGCCCGGCCGGATCGTTATTCTCCGCGATCGGCTCGCGGTCGCCGCGGCCGTCGACCACGATGCGGTTCGGCTGCACCCCGCGCATGGTCAGGTAATCGCGCGTGTGGGCGGCGCGCTCGAGCGACAGCGGGTCGTTGATGGCCGGCGTGCCGGTCGAATCGGTGTGGCCGATGATGGTGACGGTGGTGCCTGGATTGACGTTCAGGGTGCCGGCGAACTGTTCCAGCACAGGACGGAAATTCGACTTGATGTCGGCCCGGTTGGTGTCGAAGGAAATGTCGCTGGGGATATCGAGTTTCAGGCGGTTATCCTGGGTTTGCGAGACTTGCACGCCGGTGCCGCGGGTGGCTTGCTCCATCGCCTGCTTTTGCTGTTCCATGCGGGTCGACCAGATATTGCCGATGATGCCGCCGGCCGCTGCGCCCAGCACGGCGCCGCCCGCCGCGCGGTTGCCGCCGCCGTTGCCGGTGGCGCTGCCTATGATGGCGCCCAGCCCTGCGCCTATGCCGGCGCCGGTGGCCGTGCCGCGCTGGGTCGGCGACATGTCGGCGCAGCCGGTCAGCGCCAGGCACATGGCGATGCCGGCAACGCCGGCCTTGCGCATGGTGAAGGTGATGTTGAATGCTTTCATTTCGGTCTCCCAAAAGAAAAATCCGTTTCACTGTCGCGTCCGACTAAGCGGACCACGACCGGGAAACGGATCGGACGGCCATCCGTGGATGGCCCTGTCTGAGCGTCGACTAAATACCGCGACCGCTGATCAATTTTACCAAGATCATGATGACAGCGACGACCAGCAGGATGTGGATAAAGCCGCCGACCGTGTACGAAGTGACCAGGCCCAGGACCCACAGGATCAGAAGAATAATTGCGATGGTATAAAGCATGATGAAGTCCTCGTTAGTTGGTTGGCGACTGTTTCGTCGTGAAGCCAGTTTCGCCGTTCAGTGTCAATTGTTCCGTACGCTGCCGTACATTAAAGATAACTTTTTTGTTCAGGCTGCGAACTTCCCATCCATCCCATGAAACCGCACAGACCGACCAGCCCGACCAGGCAGGTCAGCAGACCGCCGGCCAGCAGGAACATCACATCCTGAGGCTGTTGGGCCTCGCCTGCACCGGCGCTCGTCAAACCACAGCCGGTCACGAACAAGCCCCAAACGATGATGCCGAACCAATACAATTTATTCATGATGTCTCCCGGTTGTTCTGCCCGCTTGAGATGGGCATGAATCGATTTTGCCGTCAGCTCATCAGGCAATCCGTGCGTTGCCGCACGTTGCCATTCAGAAAAAATTTCTTCATCGGTATTTGTTGTTTTATTGTTCGAATCGCCACGCTACGAGAACGTAAAAAGGGCGCTTTCATCGTTGAGTGTTGAAGTTCCCAGCGGATTCATCGGCTGGCGATCGAATGCCGAGTACCCCAATCGTGGCGACTAGTTGCATCGGAAAGATTGACGCAGCGCTTACAGCGACGCGAGTGATATCGGGTTCGACGAGCTTGCGTCAACTTGCCCAGGCGGGATTGGCGATGCGGACGCTGCAGTCAGGAAAATTAATTCCTGTTAGCAGCATCCATATTTAACGGTGAAAGCGCCAAAAAAAAGCCGCAGGGCGGAACCCTGCGGCGTTGTCATGGCGTTGCGAATGGCGTGTGCTTAACGTACCGAGCGCAAAGAACCGTTGACCACTTTCACGCGGTCGCCCGAGCGCCAGCCAGGCGCATTTTGCTGGTGGAAAGTACGGAAGCCGCCGTCGTCCATGCGCACGCGAATTTCATAGCTGTGGTTGGCCTTCATATTGCCTTCGACCTGGTTGCCGACCACGGCGCCGCCGACTGCACCGGCAACGGTTGCCAGTTGACGGCCGTGACCGCTACCGACCTGGTTGCCCAGCAAACCGCCAAGGATGGCGCCGCCGGCCGCGCCGACGCCGCTGCCCTGGGCGCGGGTGCTGATTTCGCGCACCGATTCCACGTTGCCGCAATGGTTACACCAGTTTTTCGCCGGCGCCGCCGCCACTTGCACGGGACGGTAGGCCGCTTCGCGCATCGCCGGCGCCGCCTCGGGCAGCGGGGCGGGTGCGTAGTTCGGCTGCACGGGTGCTGGCGCCGGGGCGAGGTTCGAGGACATATTCGATGCCATCAGAGGGGCCGGCTGCTGGTTCATATTCGCGTTGTCCATCTTAGCGGCCAGGACGGCGCGGTCCGCCGCGGTCAGGTCGCCGCGCGGTGCGCTGGCGAGGGCGGCGTTGCTGCTGTTGCCGGCGCCGATGGACGACGGGATCCAGCCCATGATGGCAGCGATACCGACCGCGCAGAACAGCACGACGGCAATCGCTGCCAGGATCATCAGCGGGTGCTGTGTCCCGCGTTGCTGCATCTTGTGGGTGAGTGGGGTTTCCATGATGTTTTTCCTTTTGCTGTTGTTTGATGCCGGCCCCTCGAAGGGGTTTGGACTGGAATCATTCTCGCTTGTAACAAGCCGCTGCTCCGTGCGTCACCGTACATACTTTCACTAATCGAGTCCGTAAGCTGATCTAAATTGTTTGTAAATGTAATTGCACCCATTTCACAAATGGTTCCCCCAATGCAGGAAAACCGACGAGACTCATGCATCAACCTACGCAACCGGGCCATGATCGGCCGATGAGTGTTGCCTCCGCTTACAATTCGGTGGACACGCCGACCAATCAGTTGCTTGCCGCGCTCCCGCCGGACGACCTCGAACGCCTGTTGCCCATGTTCGAGCGGGTACAAGTGGAAGTGGGCGACGTCCTGTTCGAGCCGCGCGACCCCATCCGCGCCATCTATTTTCCGCACGACAGCCTGATTTCTTTGTTGGGCGTGGCCGAAGGCCGGATGACGCTCGAAGTCGGCCTGGTCGGCCGCGAAGGCATGCTGGGCGCCACCGTCGCCCTCGGCCACGACGTCGCCCAGGTCCGTGCCGTGGTCCAGCGCGCCGGCGCCGCCAGCCGCATGGACAGCGCCCTGTTCCGCACCGAGTTCGCCAGCAACCCCGCCCTGCAGCGCGTGCTCTACCGCTACACCGACACCCTGCTGGCGCAGGCCATCCAGATCGCCGTCTGCAGCCGCTTCCACGTCCTCGAAGCCCGCCTGGCCAGATCGCTGCTGGTCACGCGAGACCGCCTGCAATCGGACAAATTCCACCTGACCCACGAATTCCTCGCGCACGCCCTCGGCGTACGCCGCGTCGGCGTGACCAAAGCGGCCAGCGCCCTGCAGCAGCAAGGCCTGATCATCTACAGCCGCGGCAACATCGAAATCCTCGACGTCGAAGGCCTGATCGCCGCCTCGTGCAAGTGCTACGAGATCGTCAAGGAAGCGGGCGAAGCTGCGCTCTCCACAGAATTTTGATTGATCACACAAAAGTGAAAACCTACTTTTGTGTGGCTTGAAGTGTCTGGCTGCGCCAGACGAGGGGTAAAACAAAAGTGAGAATCCACTTTTGTTTTAGTTAGTCAGATAAAAAATGCCTCGGGGGACCCGAGGCTTTTTCAGTGGACGCAAACCCGATTCATATCAAGTTTCGCCTCGGAGGCGAGCGGGTTGGCTCTAGAACTTTCAAGGCTGACGTTGGTGGCCCCCGAGGCGAAATCAGATCTGAATCGAGGTTCCGTCCCCAAAAATGACCGGCTTCGCCGGTCAATTTTTACCTGACCATCCGTAAAACTGTGCATGCCAAAACTGTCTATCCCCGAGGCAAACTCCGATCTGAATCGGGGTTCCGTCCCCCTAAAATGACCGGCTCCGCCGGGCAATTTTTGCCTGACCATCTTTGCGCCTCTAAGCCGGTTCTACCCTTGCTCTACTGACCAGTCCCAACCGAAAGTAGGTTTTCACTTTCGGTTGACTCAAAAAAAATCCCCGGCAACGCCGAGGATCATTTCAAATCAAATAAAAGTAGGTTTGTACTTTTATTTGGTCGTCTTAACCTGGTTACCAATAACACCGCCAACGGCCGCGCCGCCGACTGCACCAACAGCGCTGCCGCCGGTGAGGACGCTGCCGGCAACTGCGCCGACGCCGGCGCCGACTGCGGTGTTCTTGTCCTGGTTCGACATGCCGGCGCAACCGGTCATGGCGATGGTGGCGACGATCAGGGAAGCGCTAACGGCGATTTGTTTGATGGTTTGCATGAGATATCTCCTGTAGGGGTGGGGGAATTACTTCAGACGCAGGTCGTTTTTGACCGATTTCACGCCATTGACGGAACGCGCTACCGTGGTTGCGGTGGCGATGTTTTCTGCCGAGCTGACAAAGCCGCTCAGTTGGACGACGCCTTTGTAAGTTTCGACGTTGATTTCGGAAACTTTCAAAGAAGGTTCTTTCACGATGGCTGCCTTGACGCCGGTGGTCACGGCGGCATCGTCGATGTACTGGCCTGGCGTCTCGTGCTTGTCGGCCGAGGTGGATGCGCAACCGACGACGGTGGTCATCATCAGGGCGGCGATCAGGGTCGTGGCGATTTTAAAATTTTTCATAGGGTGTCCTCAGTGGTGGTGCAATTATTGTTTTTGCCTTGTTGCGGTGGCAGCTGCCTGCTATTGAAACAGTAATGCAGCTCCCATGAAACGCAGATTAAGCGCCGGTGCCGAAGTGGTCTGTTCGCCAACGCACACAAAATTGCCATGAAAACATTTTGTTACAAACTTGCTCACTTTCTATTGCCTCTCCACATGGTTCATCAGCGGCTGCGGGGCACGGCACGCTCGCCCGTTCGGCTGGTGTGCCGCTCACCGGCTTCGCCTGAGCGGGCGCGGTTTGCCGCATGACCTTGCCCGGTGGCGGCGCCACCGGGCGCACCCGCGCATTGGCCAGCAGCTGGCCACACGGGCTGTCCTGACCGGGCCCTGCATTGATCAGGGGCAGCAGGGCGGCCGCCGGGGCGGCGACGATGGCCAGTGCGGCGGCGCCACCGGCTTTCATGGCCACCACGCCCTTGTCGACACTGACCCGCGGCTTGCTGAAGGGACCGTCGACGTGCAAGGGGGCGCGCAGGGAAAAGATCCGCAGGCTCTTGGTTTGCGGCTCCAGCGTGAGCGCGAGTTGCTCGTCCGCGAGATCGATGGTGCCGTTCGCGCGAATCACGGCTTCGTCGGTGTCGACCAGGAACACCCGCGTCTGCATGACGCCGTTGGTGACGGCGAAATCACTGACCATGCAGTTGAGCTTGATCTGCTTGTCGCCGAACAGCCTGGTGAGGACGATATTGCCGACGTTCAGGCCCATTTCCTCGAGCAGCAGTTTGCTCACCGAGCCCCGGTCGATCATGGTTTTCAGTTCGCCATTCGACTTGGCCAGCAAGCTCGAGACCGAATTGCCCACCGCCGACAGCTGGGCGTCGCCATCGATCTGGCCGGCAGTGGCTTGCATTTTTTCGACGGTGGGAAACAGCTGCTTGATCTGCAGGCGCCGGGCGGCGATTTTCGCCGTTGCCTTGATGGCGTTGACGCCGTCGGCGCCGCTGCCGTCCATGCGGATGTTCGACACCATGGTGCCGCCGGCAACATCGAAATTGAGGGGATCGAGCGTCATCACGCCCGCGCGCATGACGATGTGGGTGTTCAGCTTGCTCAGCGGCAGACGCCTGCCGCGCACAATCTGGTCGGCGGTAAATTTGACGTCGGCATCGACCTTTTTCCAGCGCTCGGTCCTGAAGGTTTCCACGGGCAGCAGCTTGCCGGAAGGTTGCACGGCTTCGACCCCGCGCGCCTGTTTGCTGGCGTTCGAATCGGCGCCCACCACCGGCCCCAGGTCGGCCAGGCGCAGCAGGTGCGAGTGGACTTCGCCGGTCAGGATGCCGCGCGGTTTGCCGGTCTGAAAGTCGAGCCTGCCGGCGATGTCGCTTTCGCCCACCTTGCCCTTGAATTGATCGTAGGTCCAGCGGCTGTTGTTTTTGTCGATGGTGCCGATCAGGCGCCCGGAGGTGCTGTAGGCCGGCGTTTCCGGCAGCAGCACGCCGGCGAAATCGTACAGTCTCGCCATGCTGGTGCCCGCCAGGCTCAGGCGCAGATCGACGTTCACGGCGCTGCCGGGGCGGGCCACGGTGCCCTCCGCCTCGATGCGGGTGGCGCCCGAGTGAAACTCCGCCCTGACGGGGAAGGGCGCGCTCTGGTCTTTCAGCGACAGCACGGCGCCGGCCATGCCGCCCCCAAGGACGGGCGCGCCGTTGTAGGTGCCGCCCAGTTTCCAGCTGACGCCGTACTTGCCGCCGTTCGACATGGTGTCCACATCGGCCCGCAGCTTGATTTTTTCGATGGCGTCTTCGTATTTGACGACACCCTTGGCGAATACGACCCGCTCGAGGTCCATGGTCCAGTTCGACTTTTTCTCGTCGTGATGAAAGGTCCAGTTGTTGCTGCCGTCGGCCTGGCGCACCAGGTCCAGCGACGGCGTCTGAAACTGCAGCAGCGGAATCGAGATGGTGTGATGCAGCAGGGCGAAGGGATCGAGCGAGAACGACAGCTGGCTGACGCTGGCGGTATCGCGCTGTGGCAAGCCGGGGGGATTGCTGACGTGAACGTCGTGGGCGATCAATTGCGGCCAGGGAATATGGTCGCGCCAGCTGGCATCGATTCCGGTGGCGGCGTCCGGCCTGACCCACTTGAGCGACAGGTCGCCGCGGATGGCGAAGGGGCGGCCCATGGCGTCGCTGGCCTTGTCGTTGAGCCAGGGCCGCGCCTTGTTCCAGTCGTAGTTGAGCAAGATCGCCAGCGCGATCAGGGGAAGCGCAATCAGCAGGCCGAACACCCACAACGCGATCCTGGCGGAACGCGGCATGCCGTGAGCGGCGCGGGCGGCCGGGGCGCTGGCGGGCGCGTGAGTGTCAGGCATGAATTCTTTCGTTGAACTTGTATAAATGGTATGAGCAAGCCGAGGGTAGCGCAAGGGGTGGCTACACGATGTGCGCTGCCGCACGAAGCTTCGAGCGGCGCCCGTTAATAGCGCGTCAGACCGCGGACTGAACCGTCATTGGCACGGCTGGAAAGCGATATGTGCGTCAGCGAACCGAACTTGCCAAAGAATCAGCATATAACGTCAGACATACATTGTTGATTATTGGAGAAGTCTCATGAGCATGGAAACAGTCACCCCCCGCTTGTTGAATATTCTGGGCGTCGCCGCGATGCTGTCCCTGGCTGCCTGCGCCAGTTCGCAAAAGGCGCCGGCCACCGCGGATGTGGCGGTCTCCAGGAATGCGGTCGATAACGCGGTCAGCGCCGGCGCCGCCGACCTGGCCCCGCAGGAAATCAACACGGCCCGCGCCAAGATGATGCGCGCCAACGAAGCCCTGGCCGCCAAGGACTACACCCTGGCCCGCCAGCTGGCGACCGAAGCGCAGGCCGATGCCAAGCTGGCCCAGAGCAAGGCCAACTCGACCAAGGCGAATGCCGCCGCCAATGCCCTCGACGCCGATTTGCGCGTGTTGCGCGAAGAAGTCGACCGCAACCGTTAAGCAGCGCCGGTGCGCCAGCCGACGCCGCGCGCACCGCTGACACACCCTCCCAACCCGGCAGTGGTAAAAGTGATAACATCGACCCGAGCCGGGCGCACTAATTCAAACAAGAACAGGAATAGCCATGACTTCAGCACGCTCCCTTGCCATCCGTAACACCTTGCGCACCGGCCTGCGCAGCGCCGTCCTCGCCAGCGCCGTCGCCCTGGCCGCTTGCAGCAGCACGCCGACCACCACGTCCACCCTGGACCAGGCGCGCGGCGACTTTATCGCGGCCAACAACAACCCGCAGGTCTCGTCCTACGCGCCGCTCGAATTCAAGCAGGCCAGCGATGCCCTCGACGCCGCCAACGCCGCCGCCGCCAAGCGCGAAAGCCTGGACACCATCGACCGCCTGGCCTATATCGCCAAGCAAAAGATCGCCACCGCACGCCAGGTCGCCAGCCAGAAGGCCGCCGAAGCGGACATCGCCAATTCGGGCCGCCAGCGCGACCAGTTGCAATTGCAGGCGCGCACCGCGGAAGCGGACCGCGCCAAGATGGAGGCCGACCGCGCCCGCATGGACGCCAACGCCGCCCAGGCCAGCGCCGAAGATGCCCAGCGTAAAGCCATGAACGCCGAAGCGCAAACCCGTGAAGCGCAAGCCCGCGCCGCCCAGCTGGAAGCGCAGATGGCCGACCTGCAGGCGAAGAAATCCGAGCGCGGAATGATCATCACCATCGGCGACGTCTTGTTCGACACCGACCAGGCGCGCCTGAAACCGGATGGCGTGGCCACCGTGCAAAAACTGGCCGATGTGCTGGCGCAAAACCCCAACCGCACCGTGCTGATCGAAGGTTTTACGGACAGCACCGGCGGCTCCGCGCATAACCAGGAATTGTCGGAACGCCGCGCCGCTTCGGTGGCCGCCGCGCTGACCGGCATGGGCGTCACCGCCAACCGCGTCGCCATGCGCGGCTATGGCCCGGCCTTCCCGGTTGCCAGCAACGACAGCGCCGCCAGCCGCCAGCTCAACCGCCGCGTGGAAATCATCCTGTCGAACGAAGGCATGGCGATTCCGCCGCGCCGCTAAGCACGCATTTTTACTACACTCATACCATCGTCCAGAACCATAAGGAATCATCATGGAACAGCAAGAAAAGCAACCGAAGCAAGAAGCGCAGCGCAATATCCAGCACGGTTTCGATGTCGAAGCCATTCGCAAGGCGGCCGCCAACCTCGATGACGGCGCCGTCACCGACGGTTATGCCGCCGACCGCGAAGCGGTGTGCAAGATGCTCAACGATGCACTCGCCACCGAGCTGCTGTGCGTGCTGCGTTACAAGCGCCACTACTACACCGTCAAAGGACGCGCCAACGCCGGCGTCAAGGCCGAGTTCCTCGAGCATGCCCAGCAGGAACAGGAACACGCCGATTCGATCGCCGAGCGCATCGTGCAATTGAACGGAGAGCCCGATTTCAACCCAGCCACGCTGACCCAGCGCAGCCACGCCGAATATGACGATTCCCAAGACGTCAACGCCATGGTGCGCGCCAACTTGATCGCCGAGCGCGTGGCCATCGAATCGTATCGCCAGATGATCGAGGCGATCGGCCACACCGACCCGACCACCCGCGCACTGTTGATTTCGATCATGGCAGTGGAAGAAGAGCACGCGGACGATATGGCCGACTTGCTGAACAAATAAATCAGCACCCGTAATCCGCATTAAAACCAGCAGCGGTCTAACACCGCTGCACACCCAGCCCACTTATCAGGAGAAATATTATGTTGGAAAATATCCGCACGAATACCAATGTCAACGACGCCATCAACAACACCTCGACCGACGTCAAGACCCTGGTCAAGGATGCCCAGGCGCTGCTGACCGCTGCCGCCACCCTGACCGGCGAAAAGGCCGAAGAGCTGCGCGGCCGCGGCATGGCCATGCTCGACGTCGCCATGGGCAAAGCCGGCCAGGTGCAGGAAAAGGCCACCATCAAGGGCAAGGAACTGGCAGCCACCGCCGACGTCTACGTCAAGGACAACCCATGGCGCACCATCGCCGCCGCTGCCGGCGTCGGCCTGCTGGTCGGTGTCATCCTGGGCCGCAAATAATTAACGCCGGGAGCAGCCATGGAAAAAGTTGAAACGATTGTTCATGGCCCCGGCCTGATGGGCGGCCTGAGCGGGTTGGTCAAAAACCTGTTCGGCCTGCTGATGTCGCGCGTCGAGCTTGCCGCTGTCGAGCTTGCTGAGGTGCGCAACCACCTGATCGAACTGATCGCCCTGTTCGCCGGCGCGGTCATGGCGCTGTGGTTCGCCATCGCCTTCGGCACCGCCACCATCGTGGCCGCCGCCTGGGAAGCGATGGGATGGAAAATCCTGTTGATCATGTTTCTGGTGTTCGCCGTCATCACCGCCGGCTTGATTTTCAAGGGTCTGGCGATGCTCAAGCAAGGCAAACTGGCGTTTCCGGAAACGATGAACGAACTCAAGAACGACCGCGACATGCTGCTCTAAGCGCTGTCTCACCTTGGAGGAAACATGGACAACCAGATCATCGAAGTAAAAGACAAGCACAAGGCGGACGAGCATCTCAGCCCGGCCGAGCGCAAGGCACAATTCGTGCGCCAGGGCGAAATTTATCGCATCGGCGTGGTGCGCGCCAAGGCCCAGGTACTGCACGAAGCGCAGCCGCAAGCGCTGTTCCACAGTGCGGTCGACCACGCCACCTTCGCCGTGCGTTCGCGCGTGGACAGCCTGCTCAGTCCATCCGGATTCAGCATGGGCGCGTTGCTGCCTTATGTCATGCCGGTGCTGCGCATGTTGCGCAACCACCGCTTCGGCACCAAGGGCAAAATCGCTCTCGGTGCGGTCGCCGTCGTGGGCGGCGCCGGCGCGTACTATCTGCAAAAGCGCAAACGCGACGGGGCATATTAAGTATCGAGCGGTATCAACGGTGGGGCTTGAACGGCGCTGCAATCAATAGATTGCGCGCCGTTTTTTTAGGCGATTTCAGAGTAGCGGTGAAAGCGCTTGTTTCGGCGGAGTGTCCGCCCGGTCGCGGTCGTCTTACTTGGCAAATGTAAAAAAGGCCAGTCTGCGAACCGCAGCCTGGCCTTCACTGTTTGCGATGGGGAGCGATCAGTTTCGTTCAGCCATGATCTGCGCTTGAGCGCCCGCCATGTCTTTTTTGTACGTTGCTCTCGCCTCGCTCATGCAGCCGGCGCGTTCGGCGGCGGGCGCCTTGCGGCAGGCGCCTTGCTGTTCCTGCAGGGCGGCGCCGATTTCTTTTTGCAGCCGCTTGAGGCTGGCTGCGGCGCTGGGGTTTTCGTGGAACCAGCGGGCCGGATCGCCCTGGGCCATCTCGCGCGCCTGCTTGGCGGCGGTGGCGGGTGGCACGTTCGAGTCGGTCGAGGTCGGCTCCATGGTGCCGCTGGTTTGCGTTTGCGCTTGCGCGCCGGCCAGGGCGGCGAAGAAGATGCAGGCGCCGGCGAGGGCGCGCAGGGTGGTCGATCGAGGCTGTGTCATGTCAGCTCCTGTTTTTCTCAGTTAATGGACAAAAATGCGGGACAAAAATGCGGGACAAAAATTCGGACGAAAATGCGAGACGAAAATACTGGACGAAAAAAAGCCGGCATCAGCCGGCTGCGATTTACAGACGCCCGGTGAAGAGCATGATCAACAGCACCACCACCAGGATGCCGGTCAGGCTGACGGGCGCGTAGCCCCAATTGCGGCTGTGGTTCCAGGTTGGCAAAACGCCGATCAAGATCAGTACGAGTACGACTAACAGAATGGTTCCCATGGGGAGCTCCTCAATAAAACGGTTGGGTCCTGCGGGAAACCCGGTCTTTGCGGGACCGGAAAAATATGCTCGGCGCTGCTTGTGCTTCGCCGGTGACCGCGGCCTGTTCAGGCCACGCTAGCCGGCGAACGCACAAGGATCAATAACGATAAACGCGGCCGTCGACCAGGCGTACACGGTTGCCGACGCGCAGGTCATACACGCTGTCCTGGGTCACCGAGCGGATTTCGCCGTTGTCCATGCGAATGTTCAGCTGGTACATGTCCTGGCCGTTGGCGTTGCGGTTGGCTTCGACGTTGTTGCCGATGGCAGCGCCGCCGACAGCACCGGCGACGGTGGCGACGGTACGGCCGCTGCCGCTGCCGACCTGGTTGCCCACCAGCGCGCCGACCAGGCCGCCGACCACTGCGCCGGTACCGTTGGTGCCGCCCTGGCCGCGCACGACCTGGATGGAGTCGATGGTGCCGTAGCCCGAGGCGACATTGTTGTTGTAGCCGTTGTTGTTATAGCCGGTGTTGTAGCCGTTGTTATAAGGGGTCGACGTCGTCGACGCGCAGCCGGTCAACATGGCGGTGCTGGCAACGAGGATGGCGGCAAGGGTGAGGGTGGTTTTCATCGTGTTCTCCTGGCGAATGTGTGATTGGAGAATAGTTCCTGCCACAAACAGGGTCTGTGCGTTGCCGCACCATTTCGATGTTGTTTTGATATTTGCGTTTTGGCAGTCCATTTTTTCGGTATTGCGGCCGCTGAGATTTCCGGTGGTGTTAATACGACACTTTCGGGCTTCGATTTGACTGTGTTCGCCAGCGTACAGAAGGAGCGTGACAAGTGCCGTACAACGGTACTGTCGTTTGAACAATTGGAGAGCACCACATGCCGTATCGCCTGACCACCATCGCCGCTTTGACGTTTGCGTTTTGCTGCGGCGCCGCCAGTGCCGCCGTCGATGAAGCCAAGCTCGTATACAAGCAGGCCGAAGACAACGCCGCCGCCAACTTCAAGGTGGCGCGTGCCCGATGCGACGCCATCGCCGGCAATCCGAAAGACGTCTGCATCGCCGAGGCGAAAGCCATGCGCGTGCGTGCCGAAGAAGAGGCGGGCGCCTATTACAAGAACACCCTGAAGGCCTACACCAATTCACGCATGAAAATCGCCGAGGCGAATTTCGACCTCGACAAGGCCAAGTGCGGCGCCTTCGCCGGCAACGAAAAAGATGTCTGCATCAGCCAGGCCAAGGCCGCGCTGGTCGCCACCAAGGCCGATGCCAAGGCCGACAAGAAAGCCATGGAAGCGCGCGCCGATGCGCGCGAAGACAAGCGGACGGCGGAATACCAGGTCGCCCGCGAGAAATGCGACGCATTCGCCGGGGCGACCAAGGACAGCTGCATGTCCGCCGCCAAGGCACAGTACGGCAAATAAGCCGGGCAGTTGTTTTATCAATACCAATTATTTTTTGACCCATCCACCAGGAGATTTACCATGACCATCGCACGCCGTTTCGCCACCATGCTGTTCGCCGCTTCCCTCGTCGCCACCATGGCCGGTTGCGCTTCGACCTCGACCAAAGAAGGCACCGGCGAGTACGTCGACGACGCCGTCATCACTGCCAAGGTCAAAGCCTCGATTTTCAATGAGCCGACCCTGAAGTCGACCGAAATCAACGTCGAAACCTTCAAAGGCGCTGTCCAGCTGTCGGGCTTCGTCGCCCAGCCGCAAGATGCCGTCAAGGCCGCCGAAGTCGCCCGTGGCGTCAAAGGCGTGATGAGCGTCAAGAACGACGTTCGCGTCAAGTAATTGCTGGACGCGGAGGAGGGCGCATTCACGCGTCTTCCGCCGTTTGATGCCGTATCCCGGCCCGCGTTGTGCGGCGGCGGGCCGGCATCGTCCGGCTGCTTGCAGGTGACTGCAGGCAGCCGCATGCTGTCAAACATCACTCTATCGTTCCATGAAGCTCGACACCTCCTTGCCCCCCGCGTCCGCCGACACCGCTGCGACCGCGCCGCCTGAGGACGCATCGGGTACAGCGACGCCCGGCGACGCGCCGGCGCCGATCGACAGCGATCCAGGCCCGCCCGGCCATTCATTCAAATTTCCCCTGCACGTCAACGCCCGCGGCACCGCCATCGGCATCATCGCCACGGTCGCCTTTGTCTGGGCCGTGCAATGGGCGGAAAAATTCCTCGTGCCCCTGCTGCTGGGTATTTTCATTGCCTACACATTGAGCCCGGTCGTTGCCTGGCTCGAGCGCCGCAAGCTGCCGCGCGCGGTGGGCGCCACGCTTGTCACCGTCGCCATTCTGGGCGCGCTGGCCGGGGTCGGCTTCAAGGTACAAGGCGAGTTCGTCAATATCGTCGACGAGCTGCCGGCCATCACGCACAAGCTGAGCAAGGTCTTGAGCGCCGGTAACACCGGTCAGCCGGGCACCATCGCCCAGATGCAGGCCGCCGCGCAAGAGCTCGAACGGGCCACCACCAGCGTCGCCGACCCCTCGAAACCGGCCGCACGCCGCCCGGTGGTGGCGGTCGCCGCGGTGCCGGCCGCGTCGGGCAGCAACATCAAGATCATGGACTGGGTACTGGCCGGCTCGGTCGGCTTCGCCACTTTCGTCAGCCAGGCCACCATGGTGGTGTTCCTGGTGTTCTTCCTGCTGCTTGCCGGCGACACCTTCAAGCGCAAGCTGGTCAAACTGACCGGCCCTTCGCTGACCCGCAAAAAAGTCACCGTCCACATCCTCGACGACATCAACAGCTCGATCCAGGCCTATATGTTCATGCTGCTGGTGACCAATGTCCTGCTGGCGCTGCTGATGTGGGTGGCCCTGTCCGCCATCGGCCTGGAAAATGCCGGCGCCTGGGCCATCTTCGCCGGCCTGATGCACATCATGCCCTACTTCGGCCCCCTGTTGATCACCGCCTCCACCGGCGTGGTCGCCTTCATGCAGTTCGAATCCCTGCAGATGGTCTTGCTGGTCGGCGGCGCCTCCCTGGCCATCGCCACCCTGGTCGGCACCGTGGTCGCCACCTGGATGACCGGCCGCATCGCCCGCATGAACGCCGCCGCCGTCTTCGTCAGCCTGCTGTTCTGGGGCTGGCTGTGGGGCGTATGGGGCCTGCTTTTGGGTGTGCCGATCGTCGTCGTCCTGAAAGTTGTTGCAGAGCGGGTCGAGGGCATGGAAGTGGTCGCCGAGCTGCTCGGCGAATAAGACTCGCCAACACAAATACAGAGCAGTACGCGCATGCGAGAAGAAAGGGTGCGCCCCCGAGGCGAACTTCGATCTGAATCGGGGTTGCGTCCCCGAATATTCCGGGCTCCGCCGGGAAATATTTGCCTGACTGGCTTTGCGCTTCTAAGCCGGTTCTTCCTTCGGCGTTCTGATTAATCCTAAACAAAAGTAGGTTTTCACTTTTGTTTAAAGAGACTGCTGCATCGGATCCATCGCCGCCAGCAACTCCTTCTTGTGCTTGAGACTGCCGACCTGCACCGCATACTGGCGGGCGAATTCGGCGCCAAGGAAGAAAATCTGCGCGGAGTAATACACCCACAGCAGAACGGCGATAGTCGAGCCGGCGGCGCCGAAGCTGTCGGCGACGCCGCTGTTGCCGATGTAGAGGCCGATCAAATATTTGCCCAGTTCGAACATGGCGGCGGTGCCGAGGGCGCCGATGACGACGTCGTTCCACGCCAGTTTGATGCGCGGCAGCAGTTTATAAATGACGCCGAACAGGACGGCGATGACCAGGAAGCTGATCAGCCAGGCCACCCAGCTCAAGATAAACGTGGCGTCTTTCCACAGGCCGCTGACGTAATTTTCCATGACCGTCAGTGCCGCGCTCAGCACCAGCGAGACCATCAGCAAAAAGGCCAGCACCAGGATGATGCCGAACGACAGCAGTCGGGTGCGGATCAGGTCCCACCAGGTCGACCCGGTCAGTTTCGGTACTTCCCAGATATCGTCGAGACTGTCCTTCAACTCTGCAAACACGGTGGTGGCACCGACCAGCAGCAGCACGCCGGCGATTAAAGTCGCTTTCAGGCCGGTGCCGTGGTTTTGCGCCCCGGCCAGCACCAGTTGCAGGGCGGCGGCGCCTTTCTCCCCCATCAAGCCTTTCAGTTGGCCGAACAGCTGGCCTTGCGCTGCGTCGGTGCCATAAAAGAAGCCGGCCACGGCCAGCACCAACACCATGATGGGGGCCATGGAAAACAGGGTATAAAAGGCCAGCGCCGCGCCCTTGCTGCCGCAGCGGTCGTCAAACCATTCGCTGACCGCGCAGCGCATAATGTGAACCAGCTGGGTGGCGTGGTGTTTCCATTTCTTGAGTTGCATGCGTGATTCTCCAAGGCTTCAATACGGCAGAGAGGGCAAACGATGCCCCCTCCGCCATAATGCCTTAAAACCAACAAATCACTGCACACGCCTTTCAACGGTAATTTGCTCCACCTCCACCCGCCGGTTCGGCTCCAGGCACTTGATGAGGACGGCGCGGTTCTTGTCGGTACAGGTGACCACCGGCATGGTTGCGCCTTTGCCGTAGGCTTTCAGCCGCTCGGGAGCGATACCTTTCGCCACCAGGTAATCGCGCACGGCATTGGCGCGCCGTTCGGACAGTTTCTGGTTGTACTTGGCCGAGCCGATCCGGTCCGCGTGGCCGGTGATGTCGACGTCTGTGATGCTGGGGTCGGCAGCGAGGGCGGCGGCGATGTCGTCCAGGCGCGGCTGCGGCGTGGACAGGCGCGCGCTGTTGAACTCGAACAACTCGGTGGCCGTCAGCGTGACTTTTTCGAAACGCGGCGGTGGCGGCGGCGGCGGCGGGGGCGGCGCC
>JACXTT010001254.1_pt1 | contig 42834 bp, 31 predicted proteins | sample 9270951 | NCBI WGS metagenome assembly JACXTT01 (sample SAMN15532306, study PRJNA645909) | rock metagenome | isolation source: weathered quartz diorite | place: Puerto Rico | collected 2017-06-21
CCCGCGCCGCTCTGGTCCGTCACTGTGCCCGTAACAGAGCCGTATAAAACCTGTGCGTTCAGTACCGGCACAAACATGACGGTTTGAATGCTCACGGCAGCAAGGGTAACAAGTCCAAGCACGAGCAGCCTACTTAGTTTGCTCATCATTCCTCCTTTAAATAATCAAAGCACTGCACCGTGGTTACCCTCGACCAACAACCATTAAAGACGAAAACAAGCTCAAACACATCAGCCATTACGAACACTTCGCCATCTCCCCGAGTGCGAAACCATCGGTCGTCCAGCTGGTTTCGCTCTTGCTTTCCTCGACGGAAAAACAGCACGCTTGGCTAAAGAGTGGCCGAATGGGCAGTAGCTATATAGCTGTAGATGGTAGTTGTCAAGCGAAAACTTGTGATTTATAAAGGAACCTGCAAGGCGCACCATAGCACTTAGTTGGAGGGTGCTCGTATCCATAAAAACAGAAGGTCGGAGCCCGCGCCGCAGTATGGTTGCCTGTGCAGGTCCTGACAGCATAGGTGTGTTTTGGCGGAAGAACGTAGACTCACTTTGTATTCATCCAGTCGAGCAGACTGTTCGCTGGATGGCCTGCGTACAATTACAACCGAGCCACGCTGACCGGCAGATTCGGGAGAGAGGATGCCGTCTAAGAATCGAAACGGTTTGCCTGCTTACCAGAGGATCCAAAACATCCTCCGCAAGTGCATTGAGTCTGGGGAGCTCCACCCGGGGGACGTAGTTGCCTCGGAAAGAGACTTAGCAAGGATTCACCAGGTCAGTCTGATGACAGCACGCCATGCGCTCACCTCTCTCGAGCGCGAAGGCATCGTCGAGCGCCGTCAGGGTGTCGGCACATTCGTTGCGGCTCCAAAGATCCACTTCAATAAGCTGATGAGCTATACGGAGCAGATGGCCAGTCGCAGCCTGACCGCGGGTTCCAAAGTGCTGTGCTCGAAAATCGTCACGAACGAAGACGAAGCCACGGCGCACCTTTCCTTGCCCCCGAGGAGCAGTGTCATCAAGCTCGAACGCCTGCGCCATGGTGCCGGCGAACCGTTCGCCCTCGAAACGTGCTATCTCCGCGCGGCTGAATTCCCCGATCTTCTTTCGGCCCCGCTTGAGCGCGAATCACTCTTCGCCTTCCTCGAACGGAAGTATAAAGTGGAGATCGGCTACGCGGATGAGGAAATTGACGCCACGGCTGCCGATCACCGGATTGCCGATCTCCTCGCGATTCCTTACGGCGAGCCTCTGCTCCGCATTCGTCAGGTTATCCATTCGACCGCAGGTAAAGCGATCATGTACGTTCTGGGCTTTTACCGATCTGAACGGCACAGCCTTGTGGTTCGCCGATTTCGCTAGGATTTTCCGGCATGAGATCTTGGCCCGCGAAGCTGTGCGTGTTATTTTCAGCGCTGCCGCGCTTCGTGCGAGTTGCGATGGCCAAGGCGACACAGGATGTTTGCAAGAAATTCAGGCAGGGGGGCGCTCTTCAGCTTCCGCCGAGGCAGGTGGGACCTGCAGGGAGCAAGTTTGCCAGATCAGCCATCCGCCCGCGTCGCCGAGCGATTTGTCGCTTTGTGGCTGACGGTTTTCTTTCTGTGCGGGCCTCACGTCGGCTTCTCCGCGGAGTCGGACTCCCTCCCTCCGCTTCCGAAGCTGTACCTTCAGCAGTTCCTTCCTGCGGTTCGCAAGCAGGTTCAAGAAGCATACGATGCGGCTGTGGCGCATCCCCGCAACGCCGCTGCCAATGGAAAGCTGGGGATGGTTCTGCAGGCGTACAGCCAATTGGAAGGAGCCGAGATCGCCTACCGGCGCGCGCACCAGCTCGCACCATCCCATTTCGGCTGGATCTATTATCTGGGGCGGACCCAAGCCGACCAGGGGAACTGCGATGGCGCCGTCAAATCACTGCGCAAGGCCTTGACCCTGAATCCTGGCTATCTCCCGGCCCGCCTGAAAGTAGCTGAGTGCCTTCGTAGTTCCGCACAATGGGAGGAAAGCGAAACCCTCTACAAGACGATTCTGAAGGACCATCCCGACAGTGCCGATGCGTACTACGGGCTTGGGAAGGTTCAAACCGCCCGGCACGAGGTGCGCGCGGCCATCGATTCGTATCGCGCCGCCTGCAAGTTGTTTCCCGAGTTCGGCGCAGCCTATTATGCCCTGGCACTTGCATATCGAACGATAGAAGAAGAAGAAAAAGCGCGTGAAGAATTTCAAAATTACGAGAAGAACAAGGACACGGGACCACCGGCTCGCGACCCATTCGTGGAAGAAATGCGCGCGCTGAATCGCAGCGCTACAAATCAGATTCGCGCAGGGTTTGACCTGGAACGCGCTGGAAAATTGCAGGAGGCCGCCGAGGCGCATGAAAGGGCGCTGAAAATTGATCCAGCGATGGTGCAGGCCCATGTAAACCTGATCTCGATTTACGGCCGTCTGAATGAACTGGAGAAAGCAGAGCAGCACTACCACAAGGCGGTTCAACTGGCTCCCGAAGAGGAGGGAGCGCACTACGACTACGGTGTACTTATGACAGGTGCGGGGCGCTACGAAGAAGCAGAGAAGGCCTTCCGGAAAGCGCTGGAGATCAACCCTTCCCACGCTGAGGCCCACAACAATCTTGGCGCTCTTTTGGAACAACGTGGCTCGTTGGCTGATGCCGAAGTGGAATTCCAAAAGGCGGTTGACCAAAAACCGGGATACCGTCTCGCCCACTTCCACCTGGGGCGCCTCTTAGTGAATCGCCGCGACTTTTCCGCAGGTATTCAACATTTGCTGAAAACCATTGCGCCTGAGGATGACAGCACACCGGGATACCTCTATGCTCTGGGCGCAGCCTATGCCCGGGCGGGCGACCGGGAAAACGCCATCCAGTATTTGCGTGAGGGTCGCGCTAAAGCGCAATCACGTGGGCAGCACCAGCTTGTGGCGAGAATCGAAAGTGATCTAAAGATCCTCGGATCGCAGGCTAACTCTCATTGAAGCCCGGAAATTCCAAGCTGAGAGGCGGTCATTCGCTGGCAGCGGCTATGAGCCGGCGTGATTTTCTGTTTTTTGTTCCTGTCGCAGCTGCTTGGGCGCGCGGATTGAATGCCAGGAAGTTCGACAGCTCCCCGCGATCCCCAGTGTTTTCTGAAGTGGCTTCCGAGGTGGGACTAAATTTCCATCATTTCAACGGAGCTACCGGTGAATATTTCATGCCCGAGATCATGGGCGCGGGCGCGGCCCTGTTTGATTACGACAACGACGGCGCTCTGGACATTTACCTGGTGCAAGGAACACTTCTTGATGCACGGAAGGGCGCCCCTCAACCGTTATTCCCTCCTCCCGCCGGATGGAAGCCTGGCAACCGCCTTTTCCGCAACGAACTGATGAGGACGGGGCACCTGAAATTCATTGATGTCACCGAACAGGCAGGATTGATGAGCGCCGGATACGGCATGGGTGTTGCAACCGGCGACTACGATAACGATGGCTTTATGGATCTCTTCGTAACCAATTTTGGGCGCAACATTTTGTATCACAACAACGGCGATGGAACATTTACAGATGTGACGCGCCAGTCGGGACTTGAAAACACCGATTGGGCGACAAGTGCCTCTTGGGTTGACTATGACAACGATGGAAACCTTGACCTCTTCGTCGCCAATTATCTGGACTTCACGATCAAGGGCAACAAGCGCTGCTTCGCTCCTACGGGCGAGCTCGACTACTGTACTCCGAAGATGTACCGGCCCGTGTCAGCGAGACTGTTCCAGAATCTGGGGAACGGCAAGTTTGTCGACGTCACGGAAGAATCGGGCATCGGAGCCTTTCCTGGCCCGGGCCTGGGTGTCGTCTGTGCTGATTTCAATGGCGACCGTTGGATGGACATCTATGTTGCCAACGACGGCGCCCCCAACTACCTTTGGCTCAACCAGAAAAATGGGACCTTCAAGGAAGCAGGTTTGGCTTCCGGTGCCGCATACAATGGTGAAGGTGCACCTCAAGGGAGCATGGGCATCGCCCTTGGGGACATCAGTAATCGCGGTGTGGAAGACTTGCTGGTAACCAACCTTACAAAGGAAGGCTGCGTTCTTTATCGCCATGATGGCAAGGGAAATTTCTATGATGCCACGGCAGAATTCGGCTTGTGGCAACCGACTTTCCCCTACACCGGATTTGGCACACAGTTTTTTGACTATGACAACGACGGATTCCTCGATGTCTTCATCGCCAACGGAGCGGTTACGCGCCAGGAATCTCTGCGCGGGAGTAAGTTCCCATTCAATCAGATCAACCAGTTGTTCCACAACGAAGAGGGAAAAGGGTTTCGCGAGACCACGCGCATGGCAGGTCCGGCGTTTGCGCTTTCGGAGGTAAGCCGCGGAGCGGCCTTTGGCGATATCAACAACGACGGGAACATCGATATCCTGGTGACCAACAACAACGGGCCCGTACGCCTTTTGTTGAACGAAGCCGGTAAGCACAATGGCAACCACTGGTTGCAGGTACGCCTGGAACAACCCCGAAAGAATCTTTTCGGGATTGGCGCACGCATCGAACTCCAACAGCGAGGGCGCAAACTTCTTCGCCGAGTGCATACAGATTCCAGTTACCTGAGCGCCAGCGATGTCCGAGTGCACTTTGGCCTTGGAGTAGATCCCAGGATCGAGCTTGTGGTGGTTTACTGGCCCGATGGGTCGAAGGAGTCGTGGGACAAAGTTCCTGCAGATACGATCATCGCGCTCCGCAAAGGCACTGGACATAAAGGGTGACTAACAGCGGAAACTCTCCGCGCGGAACGGCGGCAGGGGATCGAACGAGTATAATGCATTCGCCCACTTCAGTGACGATCACTTTGATCGCGCCGGCGGGTAAGGAGGGCGTCAATGTCTGCGGTTTCGAGAAGAGAGTTTTTAAAAAATGCGGCGACGAACGCCGCTGCGGCGGGTTTTCTTTCCGCGTGTGCACTGGAGCTTCGCGGCAATCCGCTTGGCATGCCCATTGGATGTCAGACGTGGCCTGTCAGGGCCATGATCGCCAACGACTTTCCCGGCACGATCAAGCAACTTGCCGCGGCCGGATTTCAGACGATTGAGCTGTGCTCGCCGGTAGGTTACGCCGATTCCGGCTTCGCTGGCCTCGCCAAATACACGGGAACCGAGCTAAGGAGAATTCTGAGCGATGCAGGCGTCACCTGTGTAAGCTCTCACTTCGGCATCAAGGAACTTAGGGAGCATCAGGAGGGCCGAATTGCCTGGGCGAAAGATGTCGGCCTGACGCAAATGATCGTGCCAAGCCTCGATGGACCCGGGAAACCGACTATGGATGATGTGAAGAGAGCGGCTGACGAATACAACAAAATGGGCGAAAAGTCGGCCAAGGCTGGTATCCAGCAGGGCCTTCACAACGAGGACTTTGAGCTCTCGATAGTTGACGGCAAGCGGACCTATGACTTATTGCTGGACTTTCTCGATCCGAAACTGGTCAAGTTCCAGTTCCAGATCTCCACAATCAGTCACGGGTATGACGCCGCAGAGTATTTCACGAAGCACCCTGGCCGCTTCTTTTCAATGCACGTACAAGGCTGGTCAGCAGAAGCCAAAAAAGTTATGCCGGTGGGACAGGACACTCTGGATTGGAAGAAAATCTTTACCGCGGCGAAAACGGGCGGTATAAAGAATTACTTCGTCGAAATGAACCTGGAAATGATGAAAGCCAGCGTTCCTTACCTTCACGATCTGCAGGTGTGATGAACCTGCTTGATCACTCTTGCGGAGCGGTTCCCGACTGCTCCATTCCAAGAACAGACCGCCTAAGATGAACTAGGGGCCTTCGCGGTGCTGGCGCGGACAACCAAGTCCGGCTCAACGACGATTTCCTTTGGGTAGGGTGTACCTGCAGCTGCGGTGATACGACGAAGCAACGTTTCTGCCGCGATCACTCCCATCGCTCGCAAAGGCTGCCGGACCGTCGTAAGAGCGGGATTCTGGAACGCCGCACTTTGAATGTCGTCAAAACCCACGACAGAGACATCCTCGGGAACGCGGCAGCCAGCCTCGCGCAGGGCCTGAATCGCGCCAATCGCTGAAATATCATTGAAGGCAAAGAGAGCCGTGAACGGTTCGCCCGAAACGAGCAGCTTTTGCGTAACCTGATAACCGAGTTCCGGCGAAGACGATTCGCCCTCGAGTTGCACGACCAAGCGATCCTTGATCACGATGCCGAGTTCTTCAGCTGCGCCGCGCACGGAATCCCAGCGCACCGCCGTGTCCGAACTGAATTCCTGCCCTTTGATGAAAGCCATCTTGTCGTGCCCGAGCTTGGTAAGATGTTCGAGGGCGAGGGTGGCTGCGAGCGCATGATTCAGAATGATATTTGTTACGCCAGGCACATCGCGATGGCCGGAAACTGCGACGAGCGGAACCTGCACGCCTTCAGTGAATGCCGTGTCCACCGCGATCAACCCTTCGACAGCCCGCTGCTGAAGAAGCAGAGGATATTCTTCAATCAGATCCTGGCGGTGGCGGTGGCTCACGACGAAATAGAAGTAGCCTTCCTGAAGAAGATGATCCTCAATCCCCGACATCACCAGAGCCGCGTAACCTTCGCTGATTTCCGGCACAACCACGCCAATGGTATAACTGCGTTGCTGCCGAAGGGATCGGGCGAGCTGGTTCGGCCTGTAGTTCAGCTCCCGTGCAGCGGCACGAATTAATTCCTGGGTGCGATGGGGAATCGATTTCGCAGCGGGCGAACGGTTAATCACCAGGGAAACAGCGGCTTGAGAAAGTCCGAGGTGCTCCGCGAGCGACTTCAGACTGACACTCTGTCGTGCAGGTTTGCGAGCGTGAGAATTCAAGCCTGATTTCGGCCGAGACATGGGGGTGTATGGCCTCGTAGTCTCGCATATTCGGCAGAAGCGGGACAAGGCATACCTGACTGCCAGCCGGTCCATCATACTTCCTGTATGGGTTGAAAGGCGAGCTAAATCGGTTTAGTATGCTGTTTCTATCGTCGCCAGCGGGAGTGTGCGGCGGTGCGCGAGGCTGCCTGATGATGGCGATGACACTGCGAGCTCTTTGAATTGAGAACGGCGGGGGAAGCCCCGCCGTATTTGCTTGAGCGATGACGGGAACTGTTTGACCTTTGCGCCAGTTCGATCAGCAGACGGCGAACGGCTTCAGGCCCTGGGAAATCATGGGAGAATTCGAATCGTGAATTCGCTGCTGCTTCGTTCTGCACTTGTTGTCAGCTCAGTGTTATTTTGTTTGCCCGTCTTGGCACAGACTCGTTCTTCGGCCAGAGTGGCCCATGCGACAAGCGCCCGCCCAAGTCTGAACGATCCAAACTCAGAGCGAAAAATAGAAGCGTTCCTGCAAAAGATGACGCTTGAGGAAAAAGTCGGTCAGCTAGTTCAATATTCCGCCGGACAACCAACGGGGCCTGGCACGGGACGCACCGATTACGACAACATGATCCGCAAGGGAGAAGTCGGGGCGCTCTTCAATATCACGACCGCGCGCGAGGTGAATGCCTTCCAGCGCATCGCGGTGGAGCAGTCCCGCTTGCACATCCCCCTGCTGTTCGGTCTCGATGTAATTCACGGATTTCGAACGGAATTTCCGATCCCGCTGGGTCTTGCTTCCAGTTGGGATCCCCAGTTAGTGGAACGGGCCGCGCGCGTGGCGGCGCACGAGGCCTCCGCGAGCGGGATCCGCTGGACTTTTTCGCCCGTGGTGGATATCGCGAGAGATGCCCGATGGGGACGAATGGCCGAAAGCTCCGGAGAGGATCCCTATCTCGGCTCAGTAATGGCAAGGGCCTACGTGCACGGATACCAGGGCACGCGGCTCGACGCAGCGGACAATATCGCAGCCTGCGCGAAGCACTTCGTCGGCTACGGTGCGGCGGAAGGCGGGCGTGACTACAACAGCGTAGAGCTTTCGGAACGTACATTGCGGCAAGTTTATTTGCCGCCTTTCCAGGCCGCAGTCGATGCGGGTGCCGCAACCCTGATGAGCGCGTTCAATTCCCTGAACGGAATACCCGCTTCCGCAAACCCGTTCACCCTGAAACAAATTCTGCGCAAGGAGTGGGGCTTCCAAGGGATTGTTGACAGTGACTGGACTTCGGTTGCCGAGCTCGTGGCCCACGGCATAGCCAACGATGGGGCGGCTGCAGCGCGTAAAGCGTTTTTGGGCGGCGTGGACATGGACATGGCCAGTAGCCTTTACCACGACCATCTCGCGCAACTCGTCCGGTCGGGTGAAGTGCCGGAGGCGCGTGTGGACGAGGCCGTTCGGCGCGTCTTACGCGTCAAGTTTGCGCTGGGCTTGTTTGAGCATCCCTACACCGACGAGTCGAAAGAAGCGGCGGCCATGCTCCAGGCGGAGAGTCTGGCGCTTGCGCGCACTGCCGCGGAGCAGTCTTTCGTTCTTCTGAAGAATGCAGCTTGGCCGGATGGAGCGCCAATTCTGCCGCTTTCCACCGAAACGAGAACGATAGCTCTGATTGGACCGTTGGCCGATGATCAGAAGAATATGCTGGGCTCTTGGGCCGCTCGAGGCCGCGCCGAGGACGTCGTCACGCTTCGCGCTGCGCTCACACAGAAACTTGGAGTTGATCGCCTGCGCTACGCGAACGGAACTGAAATCATCGGAGGGTCCGATGACCAGATCGCCGAAGCGGTCAGAGCGGCGGAGCAAGCAGATGTCGTGATTCTCGCTTTGGGAGAAAATGCGCCGGGGATGACCGGTGAAGCCGCTTCGCGCGCGCACCTTGGCTTGCCGGGACGCCAGCAACAGTTGCTGGAAAGAATTGTTGCAACGGGGAAACCCGTTGTATTGCTGCTGTTCAGCGGTCGGCCGCTTACGCTGCCTTGGGCGTTTGAGCATGTCCCTGCTGTTGTGGCCACGTGGTTTCCAGGGGTGCAGGCCGGGCCCGCGCTGGTGCGCACCCTCTTCGGTGAAGTGAATCCGGGCGGAAAATTGGTGGTGAGCTGGCCGCGCGCCGTTGGGCAGGAGCCCTTGTACTACAATGCCTTAAACACGGGCCGCCCCGCGGGGAATATTGATCTAACACGTCCACCGAAGAATGGGGACGAGAAATATGTTTCGCGATACATCGACATGCCGAACAGCCCGCAATTTCCCTTCGGCTACGGTCTCTCCTACTCGAACTATCAATACGGTCAGCCGCGGCTCAGCAAGGATCAACTGAGCGCAGGGGCGTTGAATGACGAACTGCGCGCCGGCGGAGGAGCATCGAATGCGGCAGTGGAGGCCAGCGCCGATGTCACGAACACTGGAACCCGCGCGGGCGAAGAGACCATCCAGCTTTACGTTCGCCTGCAAGGAACGAGCGTGGCGCTGCCGGTCCGGGTATTGAGCGGGTTTCAGCGCGTCACATTGGCGCCGGGTGAGACAAAAAAGGTAACTTTCACCGTGGCGCCTGACGCTTTCGCGTTCTGGAATGATCAGAACAAATTCGCTGTCGAACCCGCGCGCGTCACCATCTGGGTGAGCCCGGACTCGAGCAGCGGTTCTGGAGCGACCCTCCAAATCACCAAATGATCGAGGACGAGGACATGACTCGCGAACGCTTCCTTACCCGTAGAGAAGTAATGCGGATTGGCGGGATTGGCTTGCTCTGTTCTCCGCTGGCAACCCTGGCTGGCTGCGGAGCGCCCGCCTCCCGTACCTACACCGATCCGGGCGGTGCCCCCTACGAGGGAACGGACGAACAACTACTCGACGAGATTCAGCGCGCTACGTTCAGTTTTTTCTGGAATGAAGCGAGCCAGAACACGGGCCAGGTGAAAGACCGCGCCCTGGCCAATGGAAATGACTCTCGCTTGATGTCCAGCATTGCGGCGACGGGATTTGGGCTGGCCAGCCTGTGCATCGGGGACCAGCGCGGCTATGGGAAATCCGCCGATATTCTGGAAAGAGTGCGCAAGACCTTGCGCTTTCTTGCGAATACTTTGCCGAACGAGCACGGCTTCTTTTTTCATTTCATCAACATGGAGACGGGGCAGCGCTGGGAAAAGTGCGAGCTTTCGTCCATTGATACTTCGATTTTGCTGTGCGGCGTTCTGACAGCGCGGCAATATTTTGCGGACCAAGAAATCAAAGATCTCGCCACGACGATCTATGGGCGCGTCGACTGGCCGTGGATGCTCAACGGCGGCGCGACTCTTTCCATGGGCTGGACGCCCGAATCCGGTTTTCTCAAGGCACGCTGGGAGCACTACTGCGAACTGATGATGATTTACCTGCTGAGCATTGGCTCGCCGACTCATCCGCTGCCTCCCTCGAGTTGGGATGCCTGGACGCGGCCCACAATTAAATACCAGGGAATCGAATACATTTCCGGAAACGATCCGATTTTCACGCACCAGTATTCGCACGCCTGGTACGATTTTCGAAACAAGCGGGACGCGTACACGGATTATTTCGACAATTCCGTGAAAGCCACGAAGGCGCACAAACTTTTTTGTTTGTCCTTGCACGATCAATTCCCGGACTACAGCGAAAACCTGTGGGGAATCAGCGCCTCGGACTATGTGAGGGGGTACACAGCCTGGGGCGGCCCGCCGCCGCAAGGACCAATCGACGGAAGCATCGTCCCCTGCGCCACCGGCGGATCTCTGCCGTTCTTCTTCGGCGATTGCGCACGAGTGCTGCGAAATTTGCGAGGCCGCTACCGGGAAAAGGTGTGGGTGAAATATAGCTTTGTCGACGCATTCAACCCGCTCATCGGCTGGTATGACCAGGACGTCCTCGGCATCGACCTCGGGATCACCATGCTCATGTCCGAAAACCACCGCAGCGGACTCGTATGGAACACCTTCATGAAGAACCCTGAAGCTCAATCGGCCATGCAAAAGGCAGGATTCCACTGAGTTTCTTAGAAAGTGCCTGCCCACAAATCCGGGGTGGCCGTCGCTTGTACCCGAAATGTTTGGCTCCGTGCCGGTATTGAAGACAAAGCGGCACGAAATTCAGCTACGCAAAACTGGATTGCTCGGTTAAAAACTAAGACGCGCCTGGAATTCGATTACGCGTCCTGCCAAGCCTCCGGGAGTCTGACCGAACTTCGGATTCTCGATTCGCGACTGGTCTGTACCGAAACCAATGGGCTGCAGGTTGAGTTTGTTGAAGGCGTTGAAGAAGTTGCCGCGCAATTCGAGCTTCGTGGCCTCCCCCAAGAACTTTAGAGTCGGCAAGCCAAACTGTTTCACCACACTTAAATCGAGGCCGAAGTAATGTGGCCCCCGGAATGAGTTGCGCCCAATGCCCGGAGGACCCTGGGTGCAAATGTCGAAGTAAGGAAAGCCAGGTCGCGTCGTCGGGTTCGGATTGTTGCATTGTGCTGAGATCGTCGTGCCGGGATTGGCTGGATTGGGCACTTGGTCTCCCTGATGAATAATGCCGGGAAAATTGGAATTCGCCGTGAGGAAGGCGCTGTTGGAGGTATCTCGCCTGGGTTGTGTCAGCAGGGCCGATGGCCGAGTGGTATCGATGGTATTTGCGCTGGTAATGGGCACGGAGCGGATTTGACCTGTCACTGGTGTCCACGGAAAACCAGTGTGGGCGCTCATAACGGCGTTAAGCTGCCATCCGCCGACGACTTTGCCGACCCAATCGGTGCGTGTCCGAAAGATGGGAAGATCCCACAGCGCGCTGGCGGTGAAGGAGTGCTTGACGTCAAAATCCGAAGGCCCGTGTTCGTTCCGCGGCCGTGCCGGATCGGTCTGATTGGTTTGCGCGCCGGGACCCTCGTTGGAGAGCTGGTCGATGCTCTTGCTGTAGCGATAGTAGAAGTCAAAGAGGAGTCCGCGATCAAATTGCCGGCGTAGACGCATATTCAAAGAGTTGTAGTTGGAGTTGACGTCGCTGGTTGGTATGAAGACCGCAGTGAATGCCGGATTGGGCTGTTGCAAGAAATTCTGATTGACGAGACGGGTCAGTTTGTGCCCGGCGCTTCCCTGGTAGCCCGCGCTGGCGATCAGTCGCCAAGGCAAACGGCGCTCCACGTCGAGAGAGTACAGATAGACGTAGGCGTTGCGGAAATTGGGAGTGCCGCCGTAAATCTCCACGGGTTGATCGAAGCTGCAAGCGGCATTGCCGCAGACACCGCCGTTTTTCGGATCAATACCAAAGGCCAATGCGGGATTGACGGGATAGCTCGTGGCGGAGTTGCTCGAGCCCAACGTGTAGATAATCTGGCTTGCGGCAGGGTCTGTCGCAGCGAAGGCGCAGCAGATGCCGAACCGGGCAAATGCAGGGGGATTGCCGCGGGCGTTGGAGAAGAGAACGTCGTCGGTGCGGTTATAAGCCACGCCAAAGCCGCCACGAACGACGGTGTCGTGGAAGCGCGCGGGGCTCCAAGAAAAGCCGAGGCGCGGGGCGAAATTATTGCGATCGGGTTGGATCAGCGAGTCGGCAAAACCAACCGTAGCATTCACGAGACCGCTTGACGGAATGGTGATATTGGAGAGCTGGCCTTTGGCATCGCTGAGTGGCGGGTAGTACTCGTACCGCAAGCCCAAATTCAGCGTGAGATTAGATTTCATTTTCCAATCGTCTTGGACAAAAAAAGCGGTGGCCTTGGAACGAAGGTAGCGCTGCCCTTGAGCTGGTCCGCCGGTGCGCGGATCGGCGTTGATGCCCTCGAAAAGGGGCGTACTGTTGGCAAAGTTCCAGAGGCGGAAGTTGCTATAGATCGGGCGGGCACCGCCGAGGAGATTGTTGTTGTCCTGCTCGGCGCTCAGATCGAACCCGAATTTCAGGGCGTGGGTGCGGATGACCTTGCTCAAAGTGTCGCGGAAATTGAAGGTGTTCTGTACGAACACGGCCGGCGTAGCTTCCGAACGGTCCGCGCCAAAGCGAATGCGGTCGAAGCCGTAACCCTCGATTTCGACGCGCGGGATGCCGAAATTCACGTTGCTGTTGGCGGTCACCTGGTTGAAGGAAAAGCGCGTGAAATTGAAGCGCGCCTCATTGACCATCGTGGAAGAGAGAGTTCGAATCCAGGTCAGCGCTTCGGTTTGATTTTGCGGTCTTTGCGCGATGTCAGCTTGCGGGCGGCTGCGGCCTCCGGAGTCACTGCCCAAGTTGTTTGCACGGGTCAGATAGGTGCTAAAGGCGAATTGATCTTTTCCTCTGTTGTAATCTACGCGCCAGTTGTACTGATTTCCATTGGTTGAGCTTGGGAGGGCGAGTTGAACGAACTGAATGTCTGGGATGCCGTCGAGTCCTCCGCCGGCAAAAAGGGCCGTGGGAACAAACTGGCCAGTGGCGCCGGTTGGAGAGCCGATGTCGAGGCCACCAGAGACGGCTTGGCACTGTGTGGCATTGCCGATCTGAGCGCCGGCGCAAGTGGAAGTCAAAACATTAGCAATTCTGGGAGTGACCCCAGGAGAGCCAAGAATGGTAGCCGTAACACTTCCGGGCCGAGAAGAAATGATGAGTTGCCGGAATTCTGGCGTCTCCACCCAAGTGCCTGCGGAGATGTCCAGGTTGTTGCTGCGCAGGCCCTCATAGGAAAAGAAGAAAAAGAGTTTGTCCTTGAAGATCGGCCCCCCCATGCTACCGCCGAATTGACGGAAATTGTTGTTTACCCGGGCAGGCCGTTCACTTTGGGGGCCATGAAAGTTATTAAAGGCATTCCAGTTCGGATCCTGATACTTGAAGAAGCCGCTGCCGTGAAATTGGTTTGTACCACTCTTTGAAACGACCTTGACTTGAGCACCAGAGCCGCGGCCATCTTCAGCGGAGTATGAGCTGGACAGGACCGTGATCTGCTGCACGGATTCCTGGTTTGGAGTAATGACCGCAGCACCGCCAAATCCGAGACTGCTCACACTGACGCCGTCAATCGTGAAGTTATTAGAAGCGGCGCGTTGGCCATTCGCAGAGGCCTGAACCTGATTCTCAACTTGGAAAATGGAAGAATTAGAGCCGCCGGGGCCGGAATTGTTCGGAAACACGGAAGTGTTGCCATTTCCCTTACGCGCACCGTCCCCAAATACACCTGGTGTTAGCCGGAGCAGCTCATAGGGGTCGCGCCCCACTTGCGGCAGACGAGCAATTTCTTGGGCGGTAATGGTCGATCCCGTGTTGGCATTCTCCGTGGGCAGTGCTTCGGCAGAAGCTGCGACGGTTATCTCTTCGCTGATGGTGCCGACCTCCAGGGTGACATCCAAGCCGCGTGGTGTCTCTGCCAGAACTTCAACACTATTGGAGTTCGACTTCTTGAAGCCGGCCACTTCGACGCTAACCGTGTAAGTACCTGGCGGCAAATCGCCGATGCGGTAAAAGCCTTCGGGGGACGTAACGGTTTCACGCGTCGCGCCAGTGGCCAGATTGCTTGCCGTCACCTTCGCGCCCGCGATCGCCCCACCGTTGGAATCCATAACGGTGCCCTGGATGGCCGCGCGAAACTGTGCGTGTGCAGACCCTGCCAAAATCGCAGCGCAAGCAAACACCAAGACCCCCCGGAACAAAAGTTTGGATAAGCTCATGACTTGCTCCTTCACCCCAAAAATTGCGAAGGGCCCGACACCCTCAGCTAAATCGGTTAACTATCTCATTGGCCGGGAGTATAGCTACCTGAAATTTGAATGTCAACGATTCTTACTTTGCATATCCATGCCCGTTCGTACTCGTTTGGCGCTCCTCAGTAGTTTCTTTTGGGACACTCGTGAACTATGGCGTGCAATAGCATCGCGACTGCGAGGGAGCGGCGAATTCTCAGATGAGTTTCCTTCTCCGCAGCTCCTCATCGCGTTTGGAAAAATGAATTCAAGCCACGAAAGTGCAAGTTGATGCATCGAATCCTTGGGTGGATTATGATGAAGGGTATTGTCAAGGAGACTGGAAGAAATGCTGGGACTCACTCTTAGAGCCGTCGGGGCCGCGAGAAGGCCCATGAAAGCCAGACCACTGCTCCTGATGGCGAGTGGCTTGTTGGCGGTGACCCTGGGCGCGCAGCAGAAAGGCCCATTGCCTCCGCCACCTCCCGGCACGGTGGCACCCACGAGCACGGCTTCGGCGCCATCGAAAGAAAGTTCGGGCGTCCCGCAAAGATCCTCGCACATCACGAATGAGCCGCCTTCCATACCCGTAGAGAAGATCATTCAAAAATTTACCGAAAACGAGGACGAGTTCCGCAGGGAGCGCGAGAATTACACTTACACGCAAATCGTGGTGCTGCAGACCGTGGATGACGACGGGCAGGTCGACGGGGAGTATAAGCTGACGAGCGACATCCAGTTCACGCCCGCGGGAAAGCGCTACCAAAAAGACGTGTTCGCTCCGGTTTCAACCATCCAGCGAATTATCATGACGCAACAAGATTTTGACGATATCGAGAAGGTCTGGCCGTTGGTGCTCACGCCCAACGAAGTGCCCAAGTATGATGTCAAGTATGCGGGCCGGGAGCAGGTGGACGAGCTGGGCACGTATGTCTTCGACATTAATCCAAAGCAACTGGAGAAAGGGCAGCGCTACTTCCAGGGGCGCATCTGGGTGGAAGACAGGGATCTGCAAATCGTCAAGACCTCGGGAATTTCCACGGGCCTAAAGAAGAAAAAAGAGGACAGCGCTTACCCTCATTTCGAAACATTCCGCGAAAATATCGAAGGCCACTACTGGTTCCCAACCTACACGCGGGCGGATGACACGCTTCATTTCAAGTCAGGCCCCGATGTGCGTTTCCGAGTCTCCGTGCGATATCAAAACTACAAGCGGTTCGGAGCAACGATCAAGATCGGGACCGCCAAGCCAGTGGATCCGCAGAAGCCGGAAAAACCCGAGAAACCGTAGCGTGGGCGTTTAGGAAGAGCGGGCTAGCGTCTGCTGAGCCAGACGAGCGTAACTCCGACACAGACGATCAGAACACCCAGCCAGCGCTGCGGGCTGATGCGTTCGTGCAGGAAGAGCATAGCCCCTGTAGTACCCGCCGCATAGCTTAAGGCGGTCACGGGTACGACCAGGCTCACGTTTTCGATCGACAGCATGGCCAGAAGAGAAAAGAAGGCCAGCGTCATCATTCCAATCCCCATCCACATCCAACCCACCCGCATGGCGCGAATGACAAACCGGGCGAGCGCAGCCGGCCGAAAATCGTGAATCTCGCCAATGACCTTCATCGCGCGAGTGACACAGAGTTCGCCGCCCGTACCGGCCACAATCACGAAGAACAAGAAGAAGAATTCACGCACGGTTATGCTTTCTCCGTGGTACGTGGCGGTGTGTGTCCGACCACAAATACGCCGGCGCAAATCACGGCGATGCCGGCCCAACGCAGTGGCGGAACAACTTCCCCCAAGAGAAAGTAGCTCAGCACGGCAACGACAGCGTATGAGAAAGCGGAGGTCGGCTGTATGTAACTATAGTCCGCCCAGGTGAGCACGAGCATGTATGCGACAAAAAACGTGAGGAGGCAGGCAATCCCAAGCCAGATGTAGCCGGATGTCAGAATCTTGACGAGAACAGGAAATACGTCCGCCGGGGCCCAATTCTTAGCCGAACCAATCCCTTTCATCCCCTTGCTCAGCAGGACATTCCCCAGAGGAGCGAAAAAGACCATGAACAAAAGTAGAACGTAGGTCTTCAAGTGCAGGCCGGGAGAATCTTTCATGCGATTTCGGCTTCGCCTTTTGCGTCAGGAATGATGCCATCACGATCTTACTCGATGTCCGAAAGTTCCCAAAGCCTCGCGCAGCGATTCTAGCGAATCTTTGCTATTCTTTTTCTATGGCTCAGCCTGTGAGAAACGGGAATCGGCCGGTTTCCAAGACGCTATCGATGATGGTGTTTTGGCTCTGCCTGATGGAATCCTGCATTCGAGTGGCAGGAATCCAGGCAAGTTCGCTCCTGCCATCGAAGAAGCATCGCAAATTGCTTACGGGGCCAGAGGTGCTATGAATTCGACGGTCGCCGTTTACATCATTCTTGCTATCGCTGCTGTTCCGTTTATCTATTATCTGCTTGTTCTCTATAGCGCGCTCCATTTTTTCCATGATGCAAAACGGCGATACGCCCATAATTCAGACTTCACTCCTCCCGTGAGTTGTCTCAAGCCGATCAAGAATCTCGACATCGATGCATACGATAACTATGCCAGCTTTTGCAACCAGGACTATCCGGACTATGAGATAGTCTTTTGCGTCGACCCTGGTGACCCCGCGCTGCCGGTGCTCGAGAAGCTGATTCGCGATTTTCCCGAGCGGCAAATTCGACTGCTCTTCGGCTCTGGCCGTGATGCAATCAACGACAAAGTAGCGCGCCTCGTGCGCCTGACGAATGAAGCGCAGCACGATTTGTTTGTCATTACCGATGGAGATGTCCGCGTGCGTCCGGACTATTTGCGGTCCGTCGTCGCCCCTTTTCGAGATCCCAAAGTGGGCGCGGCCACATGCCTCTACGCTTCGACCAAAGAAAACTCGTTTCTCGAAGAGCTTCAGTCTGTTTCGATGATTTCGGACTTTTTCGCCGGAATCATGGCCGCCTGGGAATTGGACGGCGCCAAATTCACACTTTCACAAACGATCGTCACGACGCGCAAGAACATCTCGGGATTCGGTGGCTACCAGTTGATCGAAAATCGCCCCGCCGATGACCTCTATATAGGTCGATTGGCCTCCGAGCAGGGATTCGAAACTCGTCTTCTCCCTTATGTCGTACAGACGGTCGCCGATTTTCGATCGCTCAACGATCTTCTCTACAAACGTGTTCGTTGGATGACCGTGATGCGCCATATGCGGCCCTGGGGGCACTTTGGTCTCCTTTTCACCTGGGGGTTGCCTTGGTCGTTCGTAGCCGTAGCCGTACAGCCTTCGGCTGGAGTCGTTGCGGCCTACCTAGGAGGCTACCTCATCTTTCGAACGGCGATTACCTGGTTGATCGGCGCTTGGGGCATGAGGCAGACGGGCCTTTGGAAAAAAATGCCCCTGATTCCCGTTTGGGACGCGATGGCTTTCTGCATCTGGCTAGTTAGCTTTGGAAGGCAAACCATCCGTTGGCGCGGCGTTGATTACAGACTCCGAGAAGGAAGGCTCGTCCCCGTAGCTTCGGGTCCGGCTCAGAGTGCCTCGACCTGAATAGTAAGTCCGTCTCGTCGACATCCTGGGAGGAAAGTTGAAACAATATTCAATTAAAAGCGGTCTGTCCGCATGAAATCATTCCTCGTGACGGGTGGTTGCGGCTTCATCGGCGTAAACCTCGTCTCACGACTGATTGAGCTGGGCGCTCGTGTGCGCGTCCTGGACAATCTGAGCCTCGGCAAGCGAGAGGACCTCCCCTCTGCTGGTGTCGAGTTGCAGGTAGGCGATATTCGCGATCAAGAGACGGTCGCCAAAGCATGCCAGGGTATAGATGTGGCCGTGCATCTGGCCGCGCACACGCGAGTGGTCGAATCGGTTTCCGATCCAGAACTCAATTTCGAGGTCAACGCGATTGGAACCATGAATGTTTTGAGCGCCTGCCGCAACGCCTCCGTCAAGAAAGTGATTTTCGCCTCCACCGGCGGCGCCATTCTCGGCGAGCAGGTGCCACCCGTGCATGAAGGCATGGTGCCACGCCCTGTCTCGCCTTATGGCGCCGGCAAACTCGCGGGAGAGGCCTATTGCTCTGCTTTCTTTGGATCTTACGGCCTGAACACCGTGGCGCTTCGCTTCTCCAATGTGTACGGCCCGTTTTCCTACCACAAGGGCAGTGTCGTGGCGCAGTTTTTCAGGGATCTTTTGCAGAAACAGCCCATCGTGATCTACGGCGATGGAGAGCAGACTCGGGATTTCCTTTACGTGTCCGATCTGGTGGACGCTATTCTCCTCGCAGACAAGAGCGATACCCCAGGCGAAGTCTTCCAGATTGCCTCCGGGCGCGAAACATCGCTCCGCTCTTTAATCCACACAATGAAGGAAGTCCTGCCGGAACGGAAGTTCGACGTAAGACACGAACCGAAAAGGGCAGGGGAAATCCTGCGCAACTACGCGAGTATTGATAAGGCCCGCAGAATGTTGGGCTACGATCCACAGACGCGCTTGGACGAGGGCCTTAGAAACACTTGGCGCTGGTTTCTTTCGCGCAAAGTTGCATGAAAGGTCCACGTTCGGTTGCAGCAACGCTAGCGCGACACCGAGGCGCTAGCTGCCGTCGTGAATTGCCTGCGGCGATCATTTCTTGGTTCACGCCAGTTGACTTGCGGGAGCATGAGCGAAGCATCCACGCGATCGCGGTATTTCATGGCGATATTCAGGAGGGAATCGAGGAGCGAATCCGAGAGATGGTGCGGCTGCAGGCCGAGGTCAATCAGCTTGGAGTGTTTCGCATTGTAATAATGCTGCTCGGCTTCCACGCGCGGGTCGGGGATATGATCGATCTCGACGCTAATTCCCGTTTTCTTTGCGGCAGCTTCTACAAGACGGGCGAGATCCAGAATCGAGAACTGCTCCGTGAATTGGTTGTAAACCCTGCATTCGTGCCTGGCCGCCGGGTTATGACAGGCAAGCTCGACGCATCGTACCGTGTCGCGAATATCGAGGAAGCCGCGCGTCTGCCCGCCCTTGCCGTAAACGGTAAGCGGCTGTCCAATGGCGGCCTGAACGCAGAATCGATTTAGAACCGTTCCAAAGACATCGTCGTAGTCGAAGCGATTGATCAGTGCCTCATCCAGCGCGACCTCATCCGTCATCGTTCCGTAAACGACGCCCTGGTTGAGGTCAGTGGCGCGAATGCCCCAAATCTTGCAAGCAAACATCATGTTATGACTGTCGTGCACTTTCGAGAGGTGATAAAACGAGCCGGGTTGCTTGGGGAAGGGCACCACATCCTTGCGGCCGTTGTGCTCAATCGCGATGTAACCTTCTTCAATGTCTATGTTCGGCGTGCCATACTCGCCCATCGTTCCCAGTTTGATTAAGTGGCAGTCCGGTGTAAATTCGCGGATGGCGAAGAGCACATTCAGCGTGCCGACCACATTATTCACCTGCGTAAAGACGGCGTGTTTCCGGTCGATCATCGAATAGGGAGCAGACCGCTGCTCGGCGAAATGCACGATAGCTTCGGGCTCGAAGGATTTGAGAGTTGATGCGAGGAAGTCATAGTCGGCAACATCGCCGACGAACATCTCGATGGTCTTGCCGGTCAAGTTCTGCCAGACCCGTACGCGATCCGTGAGCGGTCGAATGGGGGTCAGCGTCTGCGCGCCAAGTTCGTGATCCCAGAGGCGCCGCAAGAAATTGTCAACAATGGCTACCGAATGGCCCTTTTGCGACAGATAAAGAGCTGTCGCCCAACCGCAATAGCCGTCCCCACCGAGCACGGCAATCTTCATGAACCCTCCTCAAGGTAATTCTTAATTGTAATGTCTGCGACGATTCGTACCGCGAGTGCCGATTACCTCTAGACCGTGCTCGGCAACAGGAGGCCCTGGGTAAGGCCTCAATAACCGTGGACTTTCTTTTTTACCTGCATACCGGCGGCATTGCAAGCGCGTTCTTGGAAGCTGCTGATAGATAGAGCATCCTCGGGATCTGGCCGGTGCGCCCCAATAGATAGTTGGTAAGAACCAGTTTGCCGCTGTTCGCCGCGCACTGCAAAATGCCACCGTTGACGTTTTTGACGACATCTTTGTAGCTGCATCCTTGGTAGAGCTTTAGACTTGCCGGGCCACCTGCTGATTCAGTAGCCGCTAGCTGACTCTAGAAACCGAATGAAACGGGTCGGCGAAAGCGTAGCCGTTTCGCTCAACGGCCTCCGCAAATTCGGCGGAGAGCAACGCATCGCGCTCGGAATCCCAATCGAATTTCCATTTGGCGTAGCGCGTTTGCAGATGCCGACTGCTCCTTCCGGGGTGCGCTACCAGCTCAACGTCCGGATGCCCGGCGAGGGCCGCGTCATGCAGTTCATCCGAGAGAGTAGCAGGGCTGTTGTGCCCGGCATAAGCGAGTCCCAGGCATGCAAGAGATCCATCCATGTGCCGTGCTCGAAGCCATGCAAGACTTTGAAGTGCCACTCCACCCAGCGAGCGCTTGAGGGTGCGCAGTGTGGGGCACCGAGGCACGCGAATCCGGCGAATGCCGTATTTTCTTGCTTGTTCCAGGCAAACGTCCCAGAGACCAGGCAAGACATGCACGTGCTGGTGACTGTCCACATGGGAAAGCCGTCTTGGGTCAGCGCCATTTTCAGCGCAGAGCCACAACTGCTGCCGAATCTCTTCGCCGACCGCGACCTGCATCGGCCGTCCCTTCAGAAGCAGTTGCCTTACCAAATCTTGCCAATCGGTGATGATCCGGCCATCGGTTGACCACGGTTCGCCGACCAAGGTCAGGTGCAGGCCCACATGCACACCTTGATCCATCAGTTCAACCAATTTTTTCCATTCGAGGGATCGTCCCGTAGAGCAGAATGAAATGCCCTGAACGCGCCCGCGTTCGACACATTCAAGTATTCCTAGGTCAATATCCGGATGCAGCCCAAAATCATCGGCGATGACGAGCAGGCAGGCCCGAGGATGGTCAGCGCGCACGCTAACCTAATCCTTCCGCAGAGCGGTGCGCTCGTCACTCTCGATCGCGGCCTGCACCGCAGAGAATGATTCAGGGCTTGAGGAAGGGATGGCGTTGCCCGGGATCGCCTCCATGACCACGAACGCCGGCCGCGCACGCACTTGCTCGAGGATCATCATGGTATAGCGTCCCAAGATTCCGAGCGAGGCAAGAACACAACCGCTGAGAAAGAAAATTGCCGTGATGAGATCGGTGAAGCCCGGCACCACGAGATCCCAATGCAGGAGCTTCCAAATAATGTGGCCAATACCAAACGTGAATGAGACCAGCGAGATGGCCGTTCCCAGCCAGAAAACGAGTTTCAGCGGGACAGTGCTGTAATCAAAAAGCGCCTTGCGCGCCATTCGCAGCCGCATTCGGTACGAATAGGACGCGGTCCCGTACAGTCGTTCGGCCTGGTCGAACTTTAGTGTCGTTTGGTGGAAGCCGAGCGAGGGAATCAGTCCCCGCAGGAACTTTTCGCGCTCTGGAATGTTAACCAGGACATTGACCACCCGGCGGCTCAGAAGCCGGAAGTCGGCAGCATTCGGCACGATGCGCGTGTCCGACAGTTGGTTGAAGACCCGGTATGCCCAGGTAGAAAACAGTCCTCGAGGAACAGCGGAAGGGTCGGAGCGGACCATCTGGACCACGTCGGCGCCGCGTTCGTGGGCCTCGACCATGCGAGGTATTTCAGCCGGGGGGTGCTGCAAGTCCGAATCCATCATAATGACGGCATCCCCCGTAGCATAGGCAAGTCCTGCACTCAGAGCAGCCTGATGGCCGAAATTCCTGCTGAGACGCAAGTACCCGACAGGCGTCCCGCTCGCGCGAATTTCTTTCATCTCTTGCACCGAGGCGTCGGAACTGCCGTCGTCAACGAACAAGATCTCCGTGTCCCAATGTTTGAGTTGGCTGGCCGCAATCCGCAGCTCTTCGACTAGGGCAGCGAGGTTTTCAGCCTCATTGTGTACGGGGACAATAATGCAGAGCCGACGCTTTCCCCCCGCCAATCCGGTGTCTGTTCCGTTCATAGATTCATGGCGCCAAGGGTGAGCAGGCCAACGAACTCATCCTGTCTTACCCCTGCTGCGTATTTCTTCCCTCGGACAATGATAAAAAAGCAGCTCGCATACCTTCCCAGGTTCCAGTTTCCTGCTCCTATTGGCGCGAGTATATCACCTGATTCCAGTCACCGTGATAGGGCGGCGGAGGTAGCAAATGCTTCTCCGGCAAGGGGATGATTTGTTATGACCAACTTGCCTCCGCTCAGGATCACCACGTTCAGTTGCTCGTGGCCTACCAAAGTTTCGAACCGCGTCATTGCTGCCTTATCGGCAACTAGGTACCAGCGTTGCGGAGTCAACCACAATTCCTTAAATCTCGCATCGTCGATGAAAATGGGCGGCGCCCCGGGAGCGGCCGCGCCGTATTCCATGTTGTGCCGGCGGCCGTTGAGAAGCAGCGCCTCCCGATTCGCGTAAAAAAGGACCGAGGAATACGTGAAGTAATGATGGTCCACAATCAACCCGCCCTCCGGAGAGTGCCGCAATGCCTCGCCAAGCGGCCGTGAGGACAAGTACGGATCGAACACCACAAGGGCCATCCTCGCCGCGTGAAAGAACAACAGCATCATGAACGTAGCAGCGAGAAATGCCCGCTGGCCAACCCACCTGGCACTGCCCAAAGCGCCCGCAAGAAATGCGGCGGCCGCGATGCCCAGCGGAAGCCGGAGATACGCAAATGATTCCAGGGTAAGGTCTTGCATGTGTCCCAGGGAAAGTGTGTACGCGCCAGGATGCTGGCTCAACGCTCCAGCGATATCTCCCGGCGTCGAAACGTGACGCACCGCAATCAGTATGGCCAGCGCCGCCAGGCCCGCACACCCGGCAACTACCGCAAGTATCCGTGTCCCTCTGCGAATCCAATCGCCGCCCATGGCCATTGCCGAACCAAGCAGCAGCGCGAGCGCAGGGTAGCAGGGCATCGAGTAGTATTCCTGAGTCGTTGAGAACGTAAAAAATACCAGAAGAAACCCCGTCCAGCACAGCGCCAACAGGCGCGTTCTCCCCGCGCGATCAAGCGGTTTGAAAGAGAGCTTCGCGATCGCCGGAAAATAAACGCTCCACGGAAACAGCCATAGAAAATGAAGCAGCCAGAAATAAAGGCGCGGCACCGTGTTGTAGTCCCGCGGGTAGCGTAGGTTCAGAAATCGCAGCAGCTGCTCGTTGATGAAATAAAACCATAGAAACCCGTGATACTCCCCCGGCCCGCTATGAAGCGTCCAAGCAAAATACGGCGGATTGCGTAACGTGGCCAGAATGTGCCACGGCGAGGCAATCAGGAGCGCAATGAAAAGTCCGCCGATCGGTCTCAGCCGTTTCCATGTGCGGGCTGCAAACAGTTCTTTGGTGAGAAGCAGATAAATCACCGCTGCAGCTACGGGAAATACTACAGCGATCAAGCTCTTCAACAGCAGCCCGGTCCCAAAGCAGGCTGCCATAATGAATGCCCATAGACGCGGCCTTGGCTCCTTCTCATCCAGCGCCCTCAAAAATGCCCACATCGCGAGCGCAATGGTGAAAGTAAGCGCGACATCGGGGATCGAGACGCGCGTGAAAAGAAACAGGCCGACGCACGTGGCAACGCACAGTCCAGCGTACAACCCTGCTCGCTGCCCGAAGGCCCACGATCCGAAGGCGGCAGTCAACCACGCGACTCCGACCGCCGACAGCGCAAATGGAATGCGCACCGACCAGTCATGAACACCGAATAGCTTGTAAGAAATAACAATCGGCCAGAAATACAGCGGGGGTTTTTCGAGAAATAGCACTCCGTCCAGTCGCGGCGTTACCCAATCGCCAGACGTCAGCATATTCCGGGCGATTTGCGCCATCACCGCGTCCACATCGTCCATCAGTGAGGGAGGCGATACGATGCACCACAGATAGATTGCCCCTGCCACGAGCAGAACAATCAGATGCGGAATCCAGCTCTTGCTTGTGAGAATGTTTTCGCCATCATGGATGGCGTTGTCTGAATTCCTCATTTCAATCCTGTTATCTCACGCGTGTCAATGAGTTACGCCTGGCAGCGAGCGCAGCAAGGCGCTTGCTCCATTCCAAAAAATCTGCACCCCGATGCAGACGAGGAGAAAGGAGGAAAGCCGCAGGATGATGCTCATCCCGCTTTCGCCGATGATCGCAGCGAGGCGACCGGCGAAGCCATAGCAAAGGTAGATGCTCACTGCCACGAGCGCCGAGGCAATTACCGCGGCGAGAATCGCGAGAAGGTTCGGGCCAAGTTGACGGGGCTCGTTTGCACCGAGGGTGATGGCAATGGAAATCGATCCGGGACCGACGGTAAGCGGCAAGGTCAACGGATAAAACGCGCTCCGAGAAATATCCTTCAAGTTCACTTTCTTCTGAGCTTCGCGGCTGCGGTCCACTTCCTCCTTGCTCTTCAAGAGTGCCCAGCCATTGGAAATGACAATGAGGCCGCCGCCGACCTGCACGACAGGAATGGAGATTCCAAAGAAACCAAGAATGTGCGTGCCCACGAGAAAGGAGGCAATCAAGAGTATGAAACTGTTGATGGCGACCTGCCGCGCGAGGATTCTGCGGGCAGAGGCAGGATATTCACGCGTCAATGAAAGAAAAACGGGGCTGCCGCCCAGCGGATTCACGATGGGGAAGAGCGCGCTGAGTAGCAGCAGTGTGCTCTTGGCAACTTCAAACACGAGAGTCCTCGGGAGCCAAGAGTTGTCGCGGAGAGCGGCATCGTTGCAAAATTGGCGGCTCAGAGTTGGCAGACCTTCTAGTTAACAATAACCACCCCCTCCGGCCTGTTTTCTTATAAGTGTTCATTCTAGAGATGGTTAAAGTCCTTTGTTTTGATAGACTTTTGCAAGTGTTGATTCTAAAAGACTTAGAGAAACTGGAAAGATGGAACAGTGAAAATGAAAGGAATGCAGGCGGAGAGGAGGTAGCCGCAAGGCGGGCGGAACGCTGAGAAGCTTCTCGGCCGGATGGGGTCAAGCGGGGTAAACGTCGGACACGAAGACCGGGAGGAAGGGAAGCAATTCGAGGCTGCGAAGTAGCGAGCACAAGGCAGGATAGCACGAGGGTACGAGCTGGTTAAGCGCTTTGCAGAGAACGGGGAAATTTGAGGATTGGACGGCTAGCAGGGCGAGACCAACGCGCGGTGAGACGCAGGGAAACGAAGAATGAGGGAACAAAAACGAGGAAGCCGGACGCGAACTGGGGTCCGGCTTCTTGCGTTCAGGCTGTCGGCAGCATTTCCGTTAGAATACTACACGCAGAGCTAACTGAGCGCGTCGCGCGTTGGTACCATCCGGGCTGGTAGCCGTCGAATTTCCAGTTCCGTAAGAACCGATGAAGTTGAGGGTGCTGGTTGCGGAGGTCAGGCTGTACTCGTCTGTCCGGCGGCCGGTGTCGTATGGCGTGTTGAACAGGTTGAACGCCTCGAACTGTAGGTAACCCGTGACCCGCTCCGTGAAAGGGAGTCTTTTCGAAAGGCGGGCATCCACACGGTAGATCCGATCGAGATCCAGGTTGTCAACCGGCTGGAAAGGAACGCGGCTGAATCCGCCGCCCAGCCCGTTTAGCGATCCTGCGACGAGAGCTCCCGCAAACGCGTTACCGCTGACGATGGTTGTAGAGTTGACCGGCCTTGACGACTGCAGCGTCGTGACCTGGCTGAGCTCCCAATTGTTCACTAGATAGCGAGCCCACGCATTGCTGCTCTTCGAAAATTTCGGAGTCCAGATAGAACTGACTACGAACCGGTGGCGGACGTCGCTCGCAGCGGAGCCCTTTTCAGACCGGAAGTCGCCGTTTGCATAGCTCGTCGGTGTGGAACCAAAGAATATGTTGTTGTCGGCGCTGCTTTGATTCAAGTCAATGGCGTGGGACCACGTGTAGGAGGCCGACGCCTGGAATCCTTTGGAGAAGCGCTTATTGACTTGCACGCTTAAGCCATCGTAGTAGCTCATGCCGGGGTTATCGATCTGGGAGATCCGACGGTATCTGATATCTGGGCGCGGTGTACGATACGTTGGCGTCGTGTAGGTGCCAGCTGGATTGCCCGAAGAATCCAAAATAGTATATGTAATCGGAGGTCCGAGAGGTCCAACATTGCGGTCGAAGACACCATACAGGCGTACGCCTTGGCTCCAGAGATAGGAAACGTTGAGGCTCAGAGTAGAAGTGAGCTCGCGCTCAATCCCTAAATTTGCCTGATAGGTGTACGGGTTTCGCAGATTGGGACTTGCGAAAACAATATCCACAGTTCCAGGAGGCGGCGTAAAAGAGGTAGAAGGCAGGTTATTGGGATAGACCGGTCCGGCGGCAAGTTGGGCGGCATTGGACCTGTTGTAAGTGATGGATTGCTGATAGACGTTGTTGTTCAGGAAAAGTGTGTTGATCAATCCTGTTTGATATCGTGCGTAAAAGATGCCATATCCGGCCCGCAGGAGGGTCTTACGATCCCTGGTAAGACTATAGGAAAGTCCGGCGCGAGGGGCAAAGTTGTCTTTGGTGGAGTTGATCACACCCGTTTGCGGGTAGTCTGGATTCACGACGGTCGGCTGCGGGATGGCGGAATAGTCGTAGCGCAGGCCAAGACTCAACAACAGCCGGGAGTTGAAGCGGTATTGGTCCTGTCCGTAGAAGCCATATGTTACCAGGTTGGTGTCGACCGTAGGATTTCCGAAACGCTGGGAGTAGGTGGTCCAGTTTTTGGCTCCCGCAGTGTTCCCACTGAAGTCCAAGGCAAACGCGTTTAGGGTAGAGTAGCTATAAGTCCCAAATTGATTGATGAGCTGCCGCTGAAAGTCTTCGGTATGTGCGATGTCGATACCGAACTTCATGGTATGCGCGCCTTTGGTCCAGCCCAGGTTGTCGGCGAATGAAAAGCGAGTCTCACTGGGATTCAAGCGAGGATAGTTCGCGGCGACGCCCAGATTACTGGTGCCGTTGACGGTCAAGCTGGCCCTTCCAAGCCCTGGGAACAAGAAGTCGTCGCTGGCGGGATCAAACAGGCGGTCCTTGAACCAGCCAAACCGTGCCTCGTCGAGAAGATTGGCCGAAATGATGCTGGTCCACTGAGCGCGCCCATAGGCATTGCGGACGGTCGAGTCGGCATTGTTTCCAATCGCATTTCCGGTGTTAAACACGATTCCCGTTGCCTGGATGCCGTGGGGCGAAATCCAGCGGAGCCCGCTGAGGCTGAAACTAAGGCTGTTCCTGTCAGACATACGGTAGTCGATCTTGCCGAAACCGAGGTCCTGAGTAACGGTGCGCGAAACCGTCCCGAAGTTGCGCGTGGTAAGCATGTTTATCGCCGCTTGGCATTGCGCGGCGGTTGCTTGGGGCGCAGTTGCCCCCGGGCAAGGATTCGCGGTCTGATTCAGAGCGCCGGTGGCTGTGAACAGATTTGCGGTGGTCACTGAGGCAAGTGCCGGAAAATCACGGCGGGTCGCTTCATAGTTAAAGAAATAGAACAGCTTATCCTTGACAATTCTACCGCCAAGGCTGACCCCGGCCTGATGCCGCATATCCTGGGGATTAAGCGGCACAATTTGACCCCCCACTAGAAAATTGGCGTAGCGGTCGTGGGCATTCAAGGTACGATTACGGAAAAACCAGTAGGCGGTACCGTGCAGATCGTTCGTCCCACTCTTGGTGACGGTGTTGATTACCCCGCCCATGGCATTGCCGTATTCCGCTGAGAAGTTATTGGAAATCACCTGGAACTCTTGCACAGCTTCTTGCGAAATCTGGCTTTGAATACGAGTGCGGCCGGCGTTCTCGTTGTAGTACTGGTTGGTTGTATCGTTTCCATCCGTCAGGAAGGCGTTATGGCCCGCGATGCCGCGAAAACTCAGCAAGCCAAAGTTGCCGTCCGGCGCAACCCCTGGTGTAAGTAATGCGAACGAGTCCACACGGCGGCCGTTGATCGGGAGGTCGAGAATCTGCTGGGAGGTGACCACTTGCGAAACGTCGGTCTTGGTGTCTTCCACCAAGGGTGCTGCCGCGACTTCCACGGTGGCAGAAACGGAGGAAATCTGGAGGGTAATGGTAAAGTCAACCACCTGGCCGACCTGGATCTGAAAATCCTTGACTTCCCAATCGGCGAATCCCTGAGACGTAACTTTGATGCTGTAGCCAGTCGCGGGGACCAGTGCCGGTGCGGCAAACAAACCGGCGTCGGTCGTCTGTATCGTGCGCCGGATGCCTTTGGAATCGTTGGAAATCACTACGGCCGCGTTTGGCACTGCCGCGCCTGTGGTGTCCCGAACCGTGCCTGCGACCGCGCCAAGTCCCGCGACCGCCTGCGCAAACGCGCCAGCGGGGTATCCGAGCGAGAAGAGAGCGAAAAGGGCCAACACAGCTGCAAGTGTCCCAAGCAAACACATTTTGCCCTTCATGAAAGCCTCCTTATTTGATTTGCGCGATAGCCCGCCCGCGGCACAAGCGTCTGTCTCATGCTCATTGAAATTCTCCCTTTCTCTCATTGCCGACGCTTCGCGCAATTGTGCGCGAATCTAAAACCCTCCGGGGTGGAATGGAGGGCCCCCTCAGTTTGGGGCGAGACACAGTGACCGAGAGCGCCTATTGCAGACAGCAAGCAACACCGTGTTCTTTGACCACACCTTTTATCACAAGAAGTACTTCAGCTAAAGCTAAACGCTGTGGAAAACTTTGGCGCGCCCGCAACGAAAATATCGATTTACCTCGCTGCTAGAAACCCCCAATTCCGTTCCCGAGACCATACTGATTCCAGATTGCTGGAATATGAATCCTCCAAGAATGGGAGGTGATGAGTGAGCCTTGCCCCGCTGCACGCCGGTGCGTTACAGTCTCGCTTCCACATTCGAGGACGCTGATGCCCAAACCCAGGAAGATTCGGCAGCGCGCTGCAAGCCGGCGAGGAGAGCGCGTCAAAATCCTGATCTCCGGACGGCGCATTCAAAGGCGCATTCAGGCGTTAGCAAAGCAAATCCGAAGAGATTTTCCCGAGGAACCGCTGCATCTGGTAAGCGTCTTGAAGGGCGGGGTGTTTTTTCTCACCGATCTTGCACGGAGCATTGCCGGAGAGGTCTCCTTCGATTTCATTGCCGTTTCCAGCTACGGAAAAGCTACGCGCTCTTCGGGACAAGTACGATTGACGCGGGACCTGGACTCCAGCATTGAAGGAAGGGCGGTAATCCTCGTGGAAGACATTCTGGATACCGGTATGACACTGCAGTACCTGCTAAAGCTATTCCAGCAGCGCAAGCCGAAGCACCTGCGCGTGGCGGTCTTATTGGACAAGCCCGAGCGCCGCATCGCACCGGTGCGTGCCGATTATGTCGGCTTCTCGATTCCCAACGAATTTGTCGTCGGTTACGGGCTGGACTACGCCGAACGCTACCGGAACCTGCCATACGTTGGTGTTCTTTCGCTCGGGGGCAACCTTAAGAAAGAAGCTGCGGAGAAATGATGGTAGTTGAGCGAATTTCATTCTGGCGGCCGCAACCGATCGGCCGCAACGCGCAAGCCGGTTCCTGAACAACAAGAAGTGATCCCATCCGGGAAAGCCAGCGACGAGTGCAGGGCAGGCCCGTTGGCGCCTGCTATAATAAAGTGAGTCCATGAATCCTCCAAGCGCCCAGGCAGAAACACAGACAACGAACACCGGAGCGGAGATCTCCGCCGAAGTTTTGGCGACACTCGCCGAAATCGGAGAAGAGGTAAATTCCTCGCTGGAGCTCGACGAAGTTTTGGCGCGCTCGGCAGCCCTCATCAAACGTCACATTGACTACGAAATCTTTGGCGTCCTGCTGATCGAGGGAGATGGCGCGTTTCTGCGACACCGTTTTGCGATTGGATACTCGCCCGAACTGGCGGCGAACCTGCGGATCCCGCTGGGGCAGGGAATTACGGGAACGGCGGCAGCTACGGGCCACTCCGTTCGTGTCAGCGATACCACGAAAGACCCGCGGTATATCAACGCCATTGATAGCGTTCGGTCGGAGCTCGCGGTGCCCCTGATACTACGGGGGAAATGCATCGGCGTGCTGGACATCCAGAGCCGACATCTCGATTACTTCACTCGCGATCAGCAAAACATTTTGACGCTTCTTGCGAGCCGGCTCGCGGTGGCCATCGAAAATGCGCGGCTGTTTGAGAAGGTGCGCACGCAAGCGGACACACTTCTACTGCTGAGCGAGGTCGGGCGCGAGACCGGGTCGATCCTGGAGGTAGAAGAATTATTGAGGCGCGCCGCCGAACAGACGAAGCGGGTAATCGACTACCAAATCCTGAGCCTTATGCTCTATGACGAAGAGCAGAAAGTATTTCGTCACCGGGTGGATGTCAAACATGGGCATCGGGTGCAGGGAAAACTGCGTGTGGCGGCGAGCGAAGGCATCGTTGGCGCCGCGGCGACGTTGAAGGAGCCCGTTCTCGTGCCCGATGTGTCGGCCGATCCGCGCTACTTAATGGCGAATCCGGAAACAAAATCGGAACTGGCGATCCCGATGATGCACAAAGGAAAAGTCATCGGCGTGCTGGACCTCGAAAGCCCTCAGTTGAACTACTTTACGGACGATCATGTGCAGACGCTTTCCATCCTGGCAGCGAATCTGGCGGTTTCGCTGGAGAACGCGCGGCTCTACGAACAACTCGCAAAGGAAGAAGCGCGGCTCGAACGCGATCTCCAGGCGGCGAAACGAATTCAAGGGGCGCTTCTACGGCCTGTGCCCAGTGAAGATTATGGACTCGATATGGCCGCGCGGTACTTATCCGCCCGCGAGGTCTGCGGCGATCTCTATGAGTTCTTGCGATACGGCCCGCAGCAACTGGGAATCGCACTGGGCGACGTGAGCGGCAAGGGGACCGCCGCCGCTCTCTACGGCGCGGTGGCCATCGGGATCATGAGGAGTCTTGCGCCGCAAAAACTGCAGCCGGCGGAAATGTTGCGGCAGATGAATCAGCTGGTGGGGGAGCGCCGCATCGAAGGGCGGTTCATGACCGCATGTTTCGCGACCTGGCAAAAGGGTCGGCAGAAATTGCGTGTGGCGAACGCCGGGCAATCGCAGCCGCTGCTGTACAAGGACGGCCGCTGCGGAAAGATCGAGCTAACAGGATTTCCCCTGGGCATTTTTGAAGATGTCACCTACGACGAATGGGGAGTCACGCTCGAGCCGGGAAACATTCTCGTGTTCCATTCCGACGGCCTTGCCGAATCTTCGAATGGCGAAGGCCAGTTCTTCGGCTCGACGCGCCTTCAAAACTTGGTCGAGAAGCACCACGAATCGTCGGCGACGGAGTTGGCGGACACGATTCTCCGGGAAGTAGACTGGTTCACGCAGAGCGCGCCGCTTTCTGATGATCGAACTCTGGTGATCGTAAAAGTCCGATGAGCGGTTCGCCTTCCTCTTCCCATCGCAAGCTTGAATACATTGATCCCGTGAGTTTCACCCCGCACTTTTCCCGGAAGCGCATTCACAAAGAGGGTTCTTCCACAGATGAAATTCTGTGCGAAAAGGTTTCCCTGGAATCTGTCGCTAAAGCAATCGGGACTCCAGTCTATCTATATAGCCGCGCGGCTATCGAAGATGCGTATCAAGAACTCGACCGCGGCCTTGGTTTGTTGCCGCATACGCTGTGCTTTGCCGTCAAGTCGAACGGCAATCTTTCCATCTTGAATCATCTGGCACGGATGGGGAGTGGGTTCGACATTGTTTCCGGCGGCGAGTTGGAGCGCTTGCGCAGAATTGGCGTTCGCGGCGATCGCATCGTCTTTTCCGGCGTGGGCAAAGACCAGCACGAGATTCGCGAAGCATTGGACTATCGTGCCGCTGGGCGTAAAGGCCGGGCTGGAATATTGCTCTTTAATGTTGAATCGGAAGCAGAGCTCGAGGTGCTGATCGGAGAGGCCTCGCGGCAAGTCCAGAGAGGCAACGCGCCTCCGGCCGTAGCCATTCGTGTCAATCCCGATGTGCAAGCCGGCGGCCACCCACACATCGCAACCGGTCGCCACGAGCACAAGTTCGGTTTGGATTGGACTGGAGCACGAGGACTCTACCTCGCCCATCGTGATTCGAAGTGGATCCGCTGGCAGGGAATCAGCGCGCACATCGGATCGCAGATCACTTCGCTCGAGCCGTTTCGCCGCGCGGTCGGCCGCCTCGCCAGCTACGTTGGGGAATTACGCCGCGCGGGGATGCAACTGCGGTACCTGGATGTGGGCGGCGGCCTCGGAGTGCAATACACCGATCAAAAGGTGCCGAGGCGCACAACGTACGCTCGGTTGATCGCGCACCTCGTCCGAAAACTCGGCGTGCACCTGTTGTTGGAGCCCGGGCGTTCCATCATTGCTCCCGCCGGTGTGCTTTTGACCCGAGTTCTCTATACCAAAACGAATCGCGGCAAAACGTTCGTGGTTGTGGATTCGGCGATGAACGATTTGATCCGGCCTGTCCTATACGGCGCGATTCATCCGATTACCAAAGTTCAGCGCAGCAAAGAGGAGGCGGGCCTTTCACGAAAACGCGTGGACATCGTCGGGCCAGTGTGCGAAACAGGCGACTGCTTTCTTCACGATTGGCCGCTCGGGGAAGCGCAAACAGGCGATTTGCTTGCCATCTGGGCGGCCGGCGCGTATGGAATGGCGCAAGCGTCGAACTACAACGCGCGATGTCGCCCCGCGGAAGTCCTGGTGGAAGGGAAGCGATTTCGTCTCATCCGCCGGCGTGAAACGCAAGACGATCTGCTGCGCACGGACTCTTTGGCAAAATAAGCAGGCCAGGAAATTTGCATGCTACGCTTCGCCCCACTTCAGCTTGCTGCGCAAGATCTCGAAATAGGACTTCCGCGGCGGCTGGATGAGCTTCAACAATTCCTTACTCCTGGAGATGCGAACTATGTCCGTTGCCTGCAGCGGGATGCCTCTCTGCCCATCGAGCGTCAGAAAGACAGATTCCGTGTTTCCGGAAAGTTTCATTTGAATGGAAGAAGAATCCCGAACGACTAGCGGGCGGTCGCTCAGCATGTGTGCGCAAATGGGCGTAATAATGAAGGATTCAACTCCTGGATACACAATGGGACCACCTGCCGAAAGAGAATAGGCTGTCGAGCCCGTCGGACTTGCAACGATCAAACCGTCGGCGCGGTAGCGGCAGACAAAGTCGCCGTCAATGCTAAGCTCCAGTTCGATCATGCGGGCCAGCGCACCTTTGTTGACCACAGCTTCGTTAAGCACCCGCTGAGTTTCGATGACTTTTCCGCCTCGTTCGAGTTCCACGTACAACATCACGCGTTCGCTGACGGAAAACCGGCCGCCAAGTGTGTCTTCGAGCGCGGGGTAAAGCTCGTCGAGGGTGAAACTGGTAAGGAAGCCCAGGCTTCCCATGTTGATCGGCAAGATTGGAATCCCGCGAGGCGCCGCGAGCCGCGCGCCGGCCAGCAATGTGCCATCACCGCCAAGCACGAGCAGCAATTGGGACGCATCTGCGACTTGCTGACGTGTTTTTCCCTTCGTTGAACCCGGCAAAGATCCGGCCGTTTCTTCGTCGTAAAGAGCCTGCACCCCGCGCTCTTCGAGCCATTTCAGCAAAGGCGGGGCAACCACGGATAAGTTCGAACGGCGGGGACGCGAGATGATGCCGATGGTTTGGAAGGATTTTCCGGGCTGCATGTATGCCTAAGATTCTACTCCACTGACTTTTTGCGTGCGTGCAGAAAATACTCCTGATTGCCTTCGGCCCCAAGGAGATGGCTAGGCCGCACTCCGAGAAATGCCAGGCCCAGAGATTCGACGTCTTGACGCACTATTACGATGGCCTTTTGGCGCAATTTCTCGTCGGTCACAACACCACCGGGGGGAATCTCTTCGCGGGACAGTTCGAATTGCGGCTTGATCAGAATCAGGAAGTCGGCGTTCTCTTCCGCCTCCGAAAGAGCCGGTCCCAGCACTTTGCTGACAGAAATAAAGGAAACGTCGATAACGACGACGGCGGCTTTCCGGGGGAGCTCCTCGCCGTCCAGTTCCCGCGCATTTCGCTCGATTCGAACGACGCGCGGATCCTGGCGCAGTTTCCAGTCGATTTGCTCCGTGTTCACATCAACGGCGTAGACACGCGAGGCGCCATGCTGCAATAGGCAGTCCGTGAAACCCCCAGTGGAAGAGCCGATGTCCAGGCAAATACATCCTCTGGGGTCGATCGCGAAATCAGCAAGCGCGCCTTTCAATTTGACGCCACCGCGGCTTACGAATTGTTGCGCCGGGTTTGTCAGTTCGATCTGCGCGTCAGCGGCGATGGGGGTGCCGGCTTTGTCGGTCCGCTTGCCGTCTACCTGGACTTCACCAGCGAGAACCATGGCAAGAGCTTCCTTCAAAGACCCGGCAATCCCGCGCTCGACGAGGAGAATATCCAGCCGCTTGCGAATCGCTTTGGGTTTCATAATGCGTTCGAAATTTCAGGTGCGGCGAAGAACGAGGAATTCTGCAATTTCACGAAGCCGCGAAGCGCGTTCCCCGAAGGGCGCGAGTTCAGCAATGGCTTTGGCCGCGAGATCGTTGGCAATCGCGTGAGAGCGTTCAAGACCGTAGACGGCCGGATAGGTCGCCTTTTCCTGCGCGATGTCCTTGCCGGCGGTCTTTCCAAGCGCGGCAGAGGACTCCTCGACGTCCAGGATGTCGTCGGTAACCTGAAATGCCCAGCCGATGGTCTCTCCAAAGCGGCGAAGGCGCGCGACGTCGTCGTCATTTGCGCCGGCGCACAAAGCGCCCGCGGTGATGGAAGCGCGGATGAGCGCAGCCGTTTTCGAGCGATGAATGTATTCAAGCATTTGCGGCTCGACGCGCCTGCCTTCCGCTTCAATGTCAGCGACCTGGCCACCCACCATCCCATTCACGGTGCCCGCGGATGTGGCAATTTCCGTCAGGATGGCCACACGGCGTTCCGCGGCCACGGGTGTAGCGCCGATGGACTCGAACGCCAACGTCAAGAGCGCATCGCCCGCAAGAATGGCGATGGCTTCGCCGAACTTCTTGTGGCACGTCGGCTTGCCGCGGCGAAGGTCATCATTGTCGAGGGCCGGCAAGTCGTCATGAATCAGCGAATACGTGTGGATGAATTCGATGGCGCAAGCAGGGTAGTGCGCCGTCGAGACGTCGCCGTTGAAAATGCGCGCCGTCTCAATGCAAAGAATGGGACGGATGCGCTTGCCGCCTGCAAAGACGCTGTACCGCATCGCCGTGTGAATGGACGACGGCGGCGCGGACTCCGCGGGCAGCAGCCGTTCGAGGGCAGCGTCCACGGAAAGACGGTCCTCCTCGAAAAAGGCCGGAAGTTTCATTGCGGCGGAAAACTCGCGCACGGGAGACAGCGCGGCCGCTTCACGATTCACCTTCACGTTCGGGATCAAACGGTTCGGCGGCAAGCTTGCCGTCGGCTTTCTTGAGCAGAATTTCCACGCGGCCCTCTGCCTCTTCCAATTGTTTCTGGCATTCTCGCGAGAGAGCCACGCCTTCCTCGAAAAGTTTCATGGCGTCATCCAGGGAAAGCTGCGGACTCTCCAGGCGGCGGACGACCTCCTCCAATCGCGCAAGAGAACGCTCAAAATCAGGCTTCTTGGGTGCTTCCGGCTTTTTGGGTGCAGGTGAATTCACGCGATTGGCCTGTTTCCTTCAGAGTCGATTATTTCTGACAATGGGCGCAATAGTAAGTGGAACGGCCGCTTTGCGCAATGCGACGGATTGGTTTCCCGCAGCGGCGACAGGGCTTTCCTTCCCGGCCGTACGCCCGAAGAATAGTTTCCAAACCCTGGAACCACCACTGCGGATTGCGAAAGTCAGGCGCCGGGTGCAAACAGCATTCTAAGGCACGCTTGAGAACGGACACAATTGCTTTGTGCAGCCGGCGCGCTTCTTCCGGTTTTAAAGTGTGCGCGCGGCGCCGCGGATGGAGTCTTGTGTGCCACAGCGATTCGCAGGAATAGATATTCCCGATTCCCGCGACGTGCGACTGGTCTAGCAGGAAATCCTTCAACGGGCGCCTCGAACTGGAAAGCAATTCGCTGAATCGGATCGGTGTGAAACTGGGCGAGAGCGCGTCAAGGCCCAACTCCGCAAGCCCGGGACATTTTGCAACGGAGTCCCAGGCGTGCACCCGGCCGAAATGGCGCCGGTCCGCAAACCCGAGAACTCCCTTCTCCAATTCCAGGGCGACATCCACATGAACGCCGCCTTCCGTGCGGTTGGCGCGCCTCAGAAATTCCTTCGCATTCGAAAACCAGACGAGCTGGCCGTCCAGGCGGAAGTGCATTGTCAGCACGCCGCGGTCCAGAAGCAGAAGCACATACTTCCCTTTGCGATCGATGGTTCGAATTCTTTGACCTTCCGCGAATCTGGAAAGATGGGCCGCCGCCTGAGGTTTTGCAGCAATCGGGTGCAAGACGTGAAGACACCGGATGCGGCGTCCCTGAACCAGCGGACGGAGGGTGCGAACCACAGCTTCTACTTCGGGAAGTTCCGGCATGAGGACAGTAGGGAAACTAGGATCCCGGTCTCAGAATGAGTGAATGTTTTCGCGCGGCCGCCTCAGCCGCATCGCTGAAGGGCGCGAAAATGGGTTTGCCTTCGTACCAATAGGAAAATTGATCGGAATAGTGGCTGCTCCCCGGCTGGCCGGATTGTCCCGCGGGGATCAACAAGATCGAATGGTCCCAATTGCCCGGGTTTGCCACAAAGCGCATGGCCGGCCCATGGGTCTTCGTCGCCGCTCGGATGCTGTAAACGGTTCCGGATTGCGGTTTGTCCGTAATGCTGAGGAACTTTTTCAACAATCCTTCGCGGCCGATCGGATGAACCATGTCGAGAGAGCTGAAGCGTTTCCAGGCCCAGTCCTCGACCCGTTGGCTCCCGCTCTGCTCAGCGAGCCGCGCCACCGCCTTATCGGCCGCGGCGGCCAGCAACTCGTCATAGCTCTTGAACGCGGCAGGCAGCCACTTCGCCGGCCGATTCGTAAGTATCTTTTGCAGGAAAGTGGTAGACCGCCATTGGTAGATTGCGGTTTCTTTTCCCAGGAACGGTTCAAGAAGGAGTTCGATCGCCGCTCGCCGTACCGCATGCAGAAAGGAAACCTCCGGAGAATCCGCCTCTGCAATACCATTCCAATCCTTTAAACCGTCGATCAGCTTTTGCGCTCGGGCATCCTTGGGCTTCGCTGTTTTTGCCGCCGCGATCAGTTGGTCGGCGACGAACACATGCGGGTAGCTGTACGTGTCCGTTTGCACTTTAAGCATGTCCTCGGGGCGCAGATCATGCCGGTCGTGCAATAGGTCGTAGATGCGCGCAGTTCGGTAGGGCTCTTCCCATCGGTCGGTCAGATAGGGCTTGTAATTCGGTCCCACAACGCGGGCATTGGCCGTGACGATCAGACCGCTCTCCGGGTTCAGCGCTTGAGGAAGTTGTTCGAACGGGATGTAGCCCGTCCATTCGTAATCGTCCGTATCTCCGGGAACAGGCACTTCACCGTGGCCCTTCCTTCGAATCGGCACGCGCGCTGCCATGATGTATCCGATGTTGCCGTCAACGTCGGCATAGACGACGTTTTGTCCCGGTCCCCAAACATGCTTCATGATCTCGCGAAATTCCTTCCAATTTTTGGCCTGGCCGAGCCAGTTGTAGCTGTTCGCGAGTCCGCCGGGTTCCGTAGCCGTCCAGCGCATGGCGTACGCTTTGTCTCCGTCGCGAGCCACCACCGGGCCATGACGAGTGACCACGACTTGCAAGTGTTCGTCCGGTGCGCCCTTGACGCGAATCGTCTCATCAATGATTTGCGCCTTGGTCCACAAGCCCTTCACTCGGTATTCGTCGCTCGCGGCGGGATTGAAAGTCTCGATGTAAAGATCTTGCACATCCGCCCCATTGTTGGTGAAGCCCCACGCGATGCGCTCGTTGTGGCCGATGATGACCATCGGAGCCCCAGGCAGCGTGAAGCCTTTCACGTTCCAACCCGGGGCCGTGAGGTGAACTTCGGACCAGATGGAGGGGATGGTGAGCTCGAGATGCGTGTCGTTGGCCAACAATGGCTTGCCGGTCGCGGTATGCGCGCCGCTTACCACCCAGTTGTTGCTGCCGAGCCCTTGGCGAATCTCGTTGCGCGATTCATCGAGGAATTGCTGAATCGACCGCGACACATCTGAAGTCAGGTCGGGCGAACCATTCGGTGCGGAAATGCCACCCACCGCGGTGTGGTTCGCCTTCAGCACCGTGTCCGGTTCCATGTCGTCATCATCTTCGTCGTCGTTGTCCGCGGCAGAGCGTTGTGAACCGTCGTTGGGCGCACTCGGATCGCCAACGACGAAATGATCCATCGCGGATTCTTCGGAGAAGAGGTCTTTTGCCCGGTCCGCTCCAGCCCGCTCTGTCACTTTGGCACGATTCAGCTCCCTCTCTCTCGTGTCCGTCAACGTGCGATACATGTAGCCCGAAATCGCCAGCGTGTCCGAAGGCTGCCATGGCAGCGGCTTGTAGTGCAGCAAAGTGAACTCCAAAGGCAGTCGGTCATGATGTTCCTCGATAAACGTGTTCACTCCCCGCGCGTACGCTTCCATTAGCTTGCGGGATTCGGCGTCCAACTGCGCCACGTCGCGCGCTGCCGCCCGGCTGAATCCCAGCGTACGAAAATCCTTGTCAATGGAGAGCGTTGTGGGGCCCAGGATTTCGGAAAGCTGGCCGCGCGCCACCCGCCGTAGCAGGTCCATCTGCCAGAGGCGATCCTGGGCCATGACGTAGCCCTGCGCCTCTTCCAAATCCTCCAGCGAAGCAGCGCGAATGTGCGGAACGCCCCACTGATCGCGCTCGACGGTAACTTCGTGCCGGAGTCCGGGAAGAGGCGCGGTCCCGTCAATTTGAGGCAGTGGCCGATAGACAAGCCACCAAGCCATGGCACCAACTGCAACAACAAGAATGGCAACTACCCATAGAAAGATTCGAAGAGACGTTCGCAAGTTCACTCCCACGCGGCATAGGCAAACCGTCAGTGTAGAGGACGCCCCAGTGCCGCGCAACCGCCGTGTCGCATGGATTCACTGCTGCCTGACGGAGGCCACGTGGCTTGGCTTCCGAACTTCGCGGGCAACGATCAAGCATGGCCCGCCGTCGTGCTGCTACAATGCCGCAGGGAGCCCATTCGTCCATGTTCGCGGTGCGTTTAATCGGCGTGCTGGCGTTGGTCGCGCTGAACGGCTTTTTCGCGGCGACGGAGTTCTCGCTCGTTGCCGTGCGGCTCTCGCGCATACGCCAGCTCGTGGCCAACGGAAATGCACGAGCGCGCGTGGTGGAACTGCTCCTTGGGGATCTGCACCGCGTGGTCTCCGGCGTGCAACTCGGCATCACGCTGACCAGCCTGGCGCTCGGCGCACTCGGTGAGGCCACTTTCGCGAAACTATTTCAAGCCATGTGGACGGGCACTTCCGGAACTCGCTCGGCGGTCATCGCTCATGCCCTCGCTTTAATGTGTGCCTTCGCACTCCTAAGCGCTCTCCACGTCGTCATTGGAGAACTCGTCCCCAAGACATTGAGCCTGGCCCGGGCCGAGCGCGTTGCGCTTATGGTGGCTGTGCCGTTTCGCTGGTTTCTGAATACATTCCATTGGGCGATCAACTTGCTAGATGGAGTAGCCGGGGCGATCGTAAAGGCAATGGGAGTCACGTCGCCGCACGGGCACGGCGTTGCGCATTCCACAGAAGAGCTGCAGATCCAAATTCAGCAGGCGCGCGAACGCGGACTGCTTGCCCCCGGCGAAGAAAAATTCATCCTCAGCGCCATCGAACTCGCGCAAATCCAGGTGCGGGAAATCATGGTGCCTCGCCCGGACATGCACACTTTGGCTGTGGAATCCGGCCTGGATGAAGTGATGCGCGCCTTCGCGACGACGCAGCGTTCGCGAATCCCCGTCTACCGCGGCACGGAGGACCACATACTCGGCTTTGTCCATATCAAGGATATGCTGTGGATTCTCCTCGATCGCGAGCGCCGCCTCGAAGAGAATCTCTCGCCGCCACCGTTTGATTTGCGCCGCGTTCTCCGCGAAGTGCTCATCGTCCCTGAAACAAAGCCCGCCAGCGAGTTGCTCCAGGAATTGCGCACTCGCCGCGTTGGCATGGCCATGGTCGTTGACGAGTTTGGCAGTATTCTCGGTCTGGTCACGCTGGAAGATATCCTCGAACAAATGGTCGGAGAGATTCACGACGAATTCGACGTGATTGAGCGCCCGCTCACGCTCGCCGACGGCGCATTGATATTTGACGCGGCTTTAAACGTGAGAGACTTAGACGCGCAATACAATATTACCGTTCCAGAAGATCCGGCCTATGCCACCGTCGGAGGATTCGTGCTCGATCAATTGGGATTCATTCCTAAAGGCGGAGAGAGCTTCGAATACGGCAATTTTCGCTTTTCGGTCGTGGAGATGGATGGAAAACGCGTCGCCCGGGTCAAAATCCAGCGCCTTCGAAGTACTGACGCTGAGAAAGAGACTTCGGATGCACAGATTGCAAGTCCGCCCTCCAAGGATTCGAAGCCGGCGAGCGTGAAATCCTAGTCTCCCTATTCACAGATGGCTCGCTACTTCCTCAAACGATTCCTGCTGACACTCCCGGCGTTGTGGCTCGTCCTTACGCTGGTCTTCCTGATGATTCACATCGTGCCGGGTGACCCTGTCGAGCAAATGCTTGGAGAAGGCGCGGCTCCGGGACAAGTGACGCAATTGCGTCATCTCCTCGGCTTGGATTTGCCGCTGCCGCGGCCAGACGCGCGACCGCTCTGTCGGAGCGTGTGCTATCAGAATGATGCCGACACTCGGTACAGTGTCAGCATGGACAAGATTCGGTGGTATGAGCGTTGAGCTTCGTGAGGCTCCCGTAGACAATGAACGCGTGAGTCCGCAAAAGCACCGAATCGCCGACTACCTGCGGCCCAAAACGCTGGCGATGTTGCTGCTCGGGTTTTCTTCAGGCCTTCCCTTTTATCTGGTCGGCAATACGTTCGGCTACTGGCTGCGCGATGAACACACCTCGCTGACGGCGATCGGGTTTCTTTCCTGGGTAGGCATTGCCTATTCGCTGAAATTTCTCTGGGCCCCATTGTTGGATCGCGTCGACTTGCCGCTGTTCAAACGGCTTGGACATCGACGCGGATGGATGATGTGCTCGCAGATCGTTGTCGGGCTGGCGCTGGTTGCCATGGGCGGAACCGGCACGAAAGCCGGGCTCGGCCGTCTCGGCGCATTTGCGCTCGTCGTCGCTTTTGCCGCAGCGACACAAGACATTGTGGTTGATGCGTGGCGAATAGAATCGGCAGACGACGGAGAAGAACAAGGCCTCCTCGCGTCTGCCTATCAGCTCAGCTACCGGCTGGCGCTCCTGGCTACGGATTCGGTTATCCTCATCGTGGCTGCGACCGTGGGCTGGCGCATGTCCTACGGCATCTACGGCGCAGGTATGGCCATTGGCATGATAGCGACCTGGTTCGCGAAGGAACCGGAGCGCGCGGATGCGGTGATGGGTGAAAAAAAGCGCGAAGCGCAACTCTGGACGCCTCGCGGCTTCATCGACGCCGTTGTGGGACCGTTCATCGCTTTCTTCCGCGCACATGGCTGGCTCGCGCTTGTGATGTTAGCGGCCATCAGCCTCTACCGGTTGCCGGACTTCATCATGGGCCCGATGGCGAATCCCTACTACCACGACATCGGCCTTACGAAGCAAACAGTCGGAGCGGTGCGCGGCTCCATCGGGCTTATCGCCACGTTTGCAGGCATCGCTGCCGGCGGATACTGCTCGCTGAAGCTTGGCTACATGCGTGCGCTCATCATCGGGGGTATTTTACAGGCGGCTGCAACTGCTGCATTTGCGACTCTTGCGTTCGCGGGCTTGAGCATTCGTCTCTTCGCGCTCGTCATGGCAGGTGACAACTTCAGCCTCAGCTTTGCCGGCGTTGCCCTTGTTGCGTATATGTCGAGTCTTACCAATCTGGGATACACCGCCACGCAGTATGCGCTTTTGAGTTCAACCTATGCCTGGCTGGGAAAGATCTTGAAGGGGTTTTCCGGCGCTGCGGTCGAAAGCTTGAGCGCCACGCACGGCCTCATTCACGCTTATGGCATTTTCTTCATTGTTTGCGGACTGACCGGCGTGCCTGCCATCCTTCTGTTCGCGGCTTTGGGTTACTGGCACAAGCGGAAGCAACCGGCCCCAGCCGCTGCCTAGG
>JACXTT010001255.1_pt1 | contig 42814 bp, 50 predicted proteins | sample 9270951 | NCBI WGS metagenome assembly JACXTT01 (sample SAMN15532306, study PRJNA645909) | rock metagenome | isolation source: weathered quartz diorite | place: Puerto Rico | collected 2017-06-21
CCCCGGTGTCGGGCGTCAATTCACGGAGCGGCCCCGACCTGGCTGGCACACGCTAGCCTAAACCTAACGTTATCGCCAGATTAACCTGGTACGCTGACTCCGGGACCCGCCTCGGTGCTCGTGACGCTAAATCGCCCCGGGCAAAATGCACGACGGTCGTTTACCACCACGCAGGCAAACCAACAAGTCACCGTCCGGATCACTCATAGCACAATCCTTGGGATTACCGTGAGCTCCCGTAACGCTGGCGGCGCCGTCTTGACTTCGACCACCTCCAACACCGCCGGCTTTAATTTGGCGCAGCAAACGCTCTCCACGGTGGGCACGTACACCGTGTTTATTGACCCGCCGGGCATCAGCACCGGTACCCTCAAGGTACAGGTGACCAGTCCGTGAGGTCAGTCGTAGAAGTGAAAAGGTAATAACGCAAGCTGTTTTAATTCTGCTCCACCAATGATTGATCTTGGATAGGGAATACGTCCATGAAAAAGCACTGTACACTGTTCTTGCTCATTACCTTTATTGTCAATACGCTCCTTCCTCCCTCCCTGATGCACGTTGTCCACGCGCAGACCGTCACGCAGAAAGTCAGCCCGCAGCCCACTCCCTTGCTTGTTCGATCGGGACAGAGCCTGACCCTGTTGCCCGATGGTCAGTGGTTACTCCTCGGCGGTAAAGGTCCCGATGGACCGCAGGCGCACGCCAGCTTGTGGAACCCGCAGAGTGGACGGATGACGCTCTTGGAGCCTCTCTTACGCGCCCGCATGGGACATAGCGCAACCGTATTGCCCGATGGCAATGTGCTGATCTTCGGCGGAATCGGAAGTGACCAGCAGGTCATCGAGGACGCGGAACTCTTTTCCCCAGCCCAGCAGACGTTCACCTTCCTCCCGAACCCAGGGTTGACGCCCCGCGCGTACCACACCGCCACCGTCCTGACCGACGGTCGGGTGCTCGTGGTGGGAGGGCTCTCTCAAGCCGGTGACACCCTCAGCTCTGCCGAACTCTGGAATCCTCGGACCCAGACAGCGGAACTGAGCCCCCACGCCTTGACGACTGCCCGCCACAATCACACTGCTGTCCTCTTGCCGACTGGAGCTGTATTGCTGTGGGGTGGACACAACGCCACGGGCAGAGAGATTAACAGCGGTGAGTGGTATGACCCTGTCGCGCAAACCTGGACGCCCCTCGATACGGCCCGCACCGTGGTGACCAGTGAGGGCGCGGGTCCCCAGATCGTCGCCTCGATACCTACGGACAGCGCGACGAACACGCCTCTCGATAGTGTCATCACCTTGCGCTTCTCTGTCCCGATGCAGGTGGAGACGGTCACTCCCCAGACGCTCCTCTTGCAAGAGAACGGAAGCACCATCCAAGAGGCCGCCGTGGTCGCCGCCGAAGGCGGTATGCTGGCGTTTGTGTTGCCACAGTCCGGCTTACAACCCAGCACTGCCTACACCCTCACCGTCCAGGGTCCGCTCGACGAAACCGGGCACGCTTTACCTATCACTACCCTCCATTTCACCACCGCGCCACAGGATTCCACCTCCTTGCTAATCCCTAAAGAAGCCGTTGCCCAGTCTACCGTGCAACGCGCCAGCGCCCCCGCCGTTACTTCTGATAAAAATGAGCAAGATAGTGAAGAGTGGATTCCGGATGAGGCTACCCGAAGGGGAGACTGGAACAGTCGCCGTACGGATCCTCCTGAGAAATCCCTGCCGCCCTTGCAAGCCGCCCCCGGGGTGACAGCGTTAGCTGGGCAAGTGTTCAGCCTCGGTGGTCGACCTTTGGCCGGAGTCATGCTGTCCATTGACACCAAGACCACGCAAACGAATGACAATGGACAATTTCTCTTGACTGATCTTCCCAGCGGCAAGCAGGTGCTGGTGATCGATGGGCGCAAGCTTGACCCAGGAAACCGGAACTACGGTTTGTTTGAAGCCCAGGTGGAGATCACTGCGGGACAGACCACTATCTTGCCCTTCACCAGCTGGCTGCCACGTATTGACCAAGCCCACGCCGTGCAGATTCCTTCCCCCACTACGATGGAAGTCGTCGTCACAACCCCCCACATTCCCGGGTTGGAACTCCATATTCCGCCGGGCGTCACCATCCAGGATCATGACGGCCAGCCGGTCACGGAAGTCAGTATTACCCCAATCCCTGTGGACCGCACTCCCTATCCATTGCCAATCAATGTGCAGGTGCCGATCTACTTCACTATTCAGCCAGGCGGAGCCGAAATTCTTGGGGTAACCCGGGAGACCGGAGCACGCGTTATCTATCCCAACTACACCAATCAGGCCCCTGGAGCTCGCGCCAACTTTTGGCGATACGATCCTGAGGGCTTTGGCTGGAGCATCTATGGCATGGGAACCGCCACCCCTGATGGACGCCAAGTCATGCCCGACCCTGGCGTGACCATTTACGAGTTCACTGGAGCGATGATCAACAACCAGTGGGCTCCACCTCCTAAAGGGCCGCCGCCCTGCAGTTCAGAGCAAGAATGTTGCGGGAAGGGAAAAGCAGGTAATCCGATTGACTTGGCGACGGGACTCAAGGTCGAAGAAGTCACTGACCTGACGCTGGCAGATGTGTTGCCTCTGCGCTTAACACGCACCTACCGACCTTCAGACACAAATATTCGTCCCTTCGGTATGGGGAGTACCTTCAATTACGCCATGTTCTTATGGTCGGCCAATCAATACCAAGAGGCGGACCTGATCCTCCCAGATGGGGGGCGCGTCCATTATGTGCGGACCTCCGCGGGCACGTCGTTTTTCAATGCGGTCTTTGAGCACGCGGTTGCTCCCTGCCAGTTTTATAAATCACACATCGTCTGGAACGGGGCGGGATGGGATCTGACGCTGAAGGACGGCACGGTCTATGTGTTCGGCGAGAATGCCCCACTGCAAGCCATCCGCGATCGGCACGGGAATACGACACGGCTCACGTGGTCGAATGTGAACGGGGGAGGATCGGGGTGGGGCAATATCGTGCGGGTCACCTCGCCCAATGGGCGCCGGCTGAACTTGAGCTATGACACGAGCAATCGGGTCTCGCAGGTCACCGATAGTGCAGGGCGCACGGTCGGCTACAGTTATGATGCGAGCGGACGCCTTACCCAAGTCACCGACGCCGCTGGGGGCGTGACCCAGTATACCTATGACGCCGCAAACCAACTAGTCAGCAAACGTGACCCACGCGGCAACACCGTCTATAGCCTCCAATACGATGCAACGGGCAAAGTCACCCAAGAGACCTTAGCCGATGGAGGGGTGTACCAGTTCGCCTACACCGTGGACGCCAACAACAAGGTCACTCAAGTCAATGTCACCGACCCGCGGCAGATCGTGCGGCGAGTGACGTTCAACAGCGACGGGTATGTTGTGGCGGACTCACATGCGCTCGGTTTACCAGAGCAACAAACAACCACCTACACCCGACTAACAGGCTCGAACCTGATTCAGTCCATGACTGACGCTTTGGGACGCCGCGCGGATTACATCTATGATGCGCTCGGCAATCGCACCAGCATCACCCGCTTGGCTGGTACTCCACAGGCCGTGACCACTACTTACACTTACGAACCAACGTTCAACCAGCTGGCTAGTGCGACCGATCCCTTGGGACATACGGCTACGCTCGATCATGACAGTCAGGGAAACCTCATTCAGATTACCGATCCGCTTGGGAATCATGCCTCCCTGACGTACAATCCAGCGGGACAACTGACGTCCATCACGGATGCGTTGGGTAATACACAACAATTTACCTATCATTTCGGCGACCTTGCCACGATCACCGACCCACTGAGTAACACAACAACCTTTCTCCTGAACAGTACGGGACGGAGGTTAGCGCGTGCGGTGAATGCGCTCGGACAGACTGCGAACTACAGCTACGACGCCTTGAACCGCCGCACCCAAGCAACCAATGCGCAAGGGCAAGCGACGGCGTTCGCCTACGATCCCAACGGAAACCGCACCAGCGTGACAGATGCTGCGGGGGGCATCACGACGTACACCTATGACGCGAAGAATCGGACGACCACACGCAAAGATCCGATACAGCGCACCGCCAGTTTTCAGTATGACGGGAAAGATAATGTCATCCAGGTCACCGATCAGAAGGCACTGACAAGTACGGTCACCTACGATGGCCTAAACCGTCGTGGGCAAGTGACCTACGCAGATGGTTCTACAAAGACCTACACCTTCGACGTGGGAAACCGCCTTACGCAGGTGGTGGATTCGACCGCTGGCGCGATCACGCGGACCTACGATGGGCTGAATCATCTCTTGTCAGAAACCACTCCGCAAGGAACGGTCAATTATACGTATGATGCAGCCGGTCGGAGAACCAGCATGACGGTCGCGGGCCAGGCAACGGTCAACTATACGTATGATGGTGATGATCGTTTGATACAGATCACGCAAGGGACTGCCACCGCAACCTTTGCGTATGATGCGACCGGTCGGCGCACGAGCCTCACTCTGCCCAATGGTGTGGGGGTCTCCTACAGCTACGACGCCGCGTCACGGCTCACTGGTTTGACCTACACCAAAGGGGCGACCGTGCTGGGCGACCTTACCTACGCGTACAACAAGATCGGACGACGAATCGTCGTGGGCGGCTCCTTTGCGCGTACGGGCCTGCCCCAGGCGCTCAGCACCGGGACCTACGACGCTGCCAATCAGCAGCTCACGTTGGGCAACAAAAGCGCCACATTTGATGCGAACGGGAACCTAGCTACGCTGACTGATTCATCGGGCACAACGACATATACGTGGAATGCTAGGAATCAATTGGCAGCCCTCACCGGGCCGAGCGTCACGGCAAGCTTTCAGTACGATGCTTTCGGCCGACGCGTCCGCAAAACGGTCAATGGCGTCACCACAGACGCATTATACGATAGATTCAACCTTGTGTAGGAGTTATCTGGAGGTGCTCTTCTTGCTGCCCTGCTCTCAAATCTCAGCGTGGACGAAATCCTCACCCGCACTAGTGCAGCTGGTCTGCAGACATTCCTAGACGATGGGCTCGGATCAACTCTTGCTCTAACGGACAGCACAGGCGCAGTAGTTACCGAATATACGTACGATCCGTTTGGGAAGACAACTTTTACCGGAGCAACCTCCACCAACACCTTCCAATACACGGGACGCGAGAATGACGGCACGGGGTTGTATTACTATCGCGCGCGCTACTATCATCCTGGGTTACAGCGGTTTCTCTCGCAGGACCCTATCGGGTTTGCGGGCGGCGATTTCAACTTGTATGCCTATGTCGGCAACGATCCTGCTAATTCCTATGATCCGTTGGGTTTACAGGTGGCGGTCCCGTTACCGTGGCCCTTGATTCTCCTCCCGCTGGCGGGGATGCTCTCAGATCCAGCGGTCCAACAGGCGATCCAGGATGCGGTCAGGGACCTGATGGATTCGTTGAACGACTTGCACAGTGAGAATGGCAATGAGGAAGGAGTTCCTGGTAAACGGAGAAAGAACCGCATTCCAGATAAAGGTGAGCCCGGGACTGTTTGTACAAATCCTCCTGGAACGACCAAGAAAAAATATGGAGAAGACGGGTGGGTAGAAAAAGAATGGAACGCAGGTCACGGTCCAGACGCACCCCCGGAAGAACAGGATGATCATATTCACGATTACCTTCCAAATCCCTATCATCCCGAAGGACGGCCAACTCGACAACCGGGCCGACCGCCTGAACCAGGGGAAATGGACGATTTCTAATAGGAACTTGGCCCTATGAAAGCAATAGGCTCGGGAGAGCAATTACTGAAAAGCCTCGTCAAGCAGAATAGCCTTCTCGATGCTGAGGTGAAACGCATTAGTATTTTCGAGGAAGGATCTCTCTTGTCAATAGAACTAGAATTTGCGATGCGCCCTTCAAGCGTGTATCGGAGGATAGTTCTCAAGTTTACAGAAGTGAAAGAGTATTCTTTCTATTACCAGCAAAACTATATCTTCTACAATGTAGAGCGTTACAAGTTTTTCCGGATGGAGAATGGGCTCTATTATCTCTCTTTGGATCCCTATGACGAGGCCGCACTCCCTTCAGAGGAAGATCAAGATATCGTCGTAGCAAGGGAAGTGTTCGGACTGGCTAGCTAGCAAATGAGAGAGCAGTTTTTGCAATTATGAGTCGCCGCTTCGATATTTGCTTGCTGATGCAACCCCACTTGTTGGTGGAGGAAGCAGTTGAGTTGCTAGAGACCATTATCATGTTCTTCCCCGATGAGTTCATGCACCTTACTCGGAAAAGCGTTATTCACTATGCACCTCTCTCTGAGACTGCGAGGGAAAAGGGGTCAGGTCTTGTAATCGAGCAATATCAGTGGTGGGAGTCATTTCTATGACTCGTCCTTTGCGGGTGGAAGTAGCTAGTGGGGCCTATCATGTCACTTCCCGAGGGGATGGACGTGAGGATCTCTTCCGAGATGATGGCACCCGAAAGCAGTTTCTCGCTCTGTTGGGTCACACGAGCGCACGATTTGGGTGGTGCTGCCTGGCCTACTGCTTGATAACTAATCATGACCATCTGATGATCAGGACGCCCACACCCAATCTGGTGATCGGGAAAAAACGAGCACATACAGCAAAAGGCTAAAGAGACAGAGTTGAAATCGTTTCAGCTTGTCAGCGGCAGGTAGAGCAGGAGGTGGGACCTACATGCTTGTCGAGCATGTAGCGAATGAAGCTCACTTAGTTTGAGCCTCAGCACGTTGACGTTGCGCCGCCACGGCTCGGAGCTTGACCACCACAGGTGGCAGGCTGCGCTCTTGTTCTTCGCGCATCCGCCTGCCATGCTCTAGCCAGTCTTCTAAGTAGGCAGTCACTGCCTCTTGGTTGTGAAGATAATACGTGATGGTCGCATACACCTGCTCCAGTGTTAGAGACGGATAGCGCGCCGTAATCGCTTCTGGGGACTGACCCCGGTGAATGTACTCATAAAGAATGGTTTCGATGCCAAGCCGGGTCCCTTTGACTCGGATGTCGTCCGGCGCCAGGAAGTCGAAATAGGTTTCAAGTTCCATTATTTTCGCTCTTCTAGTTGAAGAGAACCTTTCCTGTCATCAATGCACTTGTGGCGTTTGTTGACGTATTTCTAGGGGAGGAAAGGGGTCAGGTCTTGCAATCCAGCATTTTTCCTCCGCTGGCGCTCGGTCCTGACAAGGTGCGAATGCAAGACCTGATCCACATAGACTCGTACCGCGTCACGGCTCACTGGTTTGACCTACACGAAAGGCGCGACTGTCCTGGGAGACATTACCTACACGTACAACAAGATCGGCCGACGGATTACCGTGGGCGGCTCCTTTGCGCGCACGGGAGTGCCCCAGGCGTTAAGCACCGCGACCTATGATGCCGCCAATCAGCAACTCACGCTCGGCAATGCCAGCATGATGTATGATGCCGACGGCAATCTGACAACGCTGACCGATCCCTCAGGTACGACCACCTATACCTGGAATGCCCGGAACCAACTCGCAGCACTAAGCGGACCAGGAATCTCGGCCAGTTTTCAGTACGATGCCCGGGGAAGACGCCGCCAGAAAACGCTCAATGGCACAGCCACCGCCTTCCTCTACGATGGTGATACCATCGTACAAGAGTTAAGCGGCGGGACCCCAACAGTCAATCTACTTGCAGGGCTGGAGATCGATGAGGTCCTGACGCGTACCGACGCCAATGGATCCCGTTCCCTCCATTCTGACGCCTTAGGGAGTGTCATCGCACTCAGTGACGCTGGGGGCACGATACAGACCCAATACACCTACGAGCCCTATGGGCAGACGACCGCCAGCGGCGCTCCCAGCGCCAATCCCTTCCAATATACCGGGCGGGAGAATGATGGGACAGGACTGTACTACTACCGAGAGAGGTACTATTCTCCTACGAGTGGGCGATTCCTGAGTGAGGACCCAATCCAGTTCCAGGGCGGAATCGATTTCTACGAATATGTAGAAAGCGACCCTATCAACAGCAATGATCCGTACGGTACCGCTCCACCTAAAACACCTAGAGTTCCATGGTTTCCCATTTACTGCCACCCATGGGTATTTACCATCCTCGATTACCAAATAGATCGCTACTGCAAAGAAGGCGACCGCCGTTGCACGAGTTGGCTCTCTTGTTCGGAACTCCAAAGGCGGATCTCGCAGAACTCACGCTGCCTGGAAGCGAGAAAATCCCTGATGCAAAAGTGCTTCAAGGGAGGAGATCAAGAACATAAAAACATACTTATTCGGGAGATAGGGGTTATTGAACACTGTATAGAGATTCTTGAGACGAAGCAGATGTTGGGGGAATGTGAGTGTATACCCTAGAAAAAGAAAGAGGACGACTATGAGTGATTCAAGCACAGCTGAAGCAGTAAAAATCCTCGTCCGTACTGCCTTCGCCAACGTTCCGTACCCCGGAGATGACAACATCGCGTACGCCGAGGCGGACTATAATTGGGAGCCTGCCCGTATGGCGGCCTTTTTCAAAGGTAAGCGTTGGCAAGAGTTGGATTGGCCGACTTTACAGACCTATGGTGGGGATGCGAGCGCGTGTCTTTCATTTATGACCACAGAGGCCTTTCGCTACTACTTACCTGCCTATATGCTCATAGCGATCGACAATTACTACGAAGCCCCGGCGGATGTCCCCCTCTTTCATCTCTCTCCCCCACGTCGAGCAGACAAAGCCAGGCGAACAGAGTTTCTGGAGCAGGTGCAGGAGTTCACCCCCGCCCAGCGCCAAGAAATTCGCGAGATTCTCTCACACGAAGCAGATGAAGAACGGCGAACATGGTTTTTGGAGCGGGTGCGGGGATTCGCTCCTGCCCAGTGTGAGGCAATTCGGGCGTTTCTGAGATACATGAAAACGGAGCACGGAGGGGATTTTTCAACTCTGACTCTCGATAATGCGATTGCCTTTTGGGAGACTCAGTAAGGCGAGGTCTGGGGTGCAGCAACCGCATGTTCAGGCTGGGATAGTGGATCCCAGTTGCTTCAATGAGAACGTGCGCCTGGAAGAGCAGCGATTAACTGAGAGCGATTGTCCGCCCGGCCTCATGGTAACTGTCAATATGATGCGCTGAGTCGGGTGACGCAGACCGCCGATCTGCTGGGCGGCGTACGAATTTGACACTGTCGAACGGAATAGTCGTCACCTATAGTTACAATTCGGCATCTCACCTCACTGGTCTGACTTCTGCAAAAGGTGCGACGACCTAAGGCAATCTGACATACAGCTACGACAAAACGGGACGACGAATAGCTGTTGGCGGCTCCTTTGCCCGCACGGGCCTGCCCCAGGCACTCAACACCGGGACCTACAACGCCGCTAGTCAACAACTGACGCTTGGCAACGCCAGCATGACGTATGATGCGAACGGCAGTCTAACGACGCTGACAGATCCCTCGGGGACAACGACGTACACGTGGAATGTCCGGAATCAATTGGTAGCCCTCACCGGGCCAGGCACTACGGCAAGCTTCCAGTACGATGCGTTTGGCCGACGTGTCCGCAAAACGGTCAATGGCAGCACCATAGACGTCTTGTACGATAGATTCACCGCTGTACAGGAGTTATCTGGAGGTACTCCTCTAGCAGCCCTATTTTCGAGTCTCAGTGTAGACGAAATCCTCACCCGCACCGATGCAACCGGTCTGCGGGCATTCCTAGACGATGGGCTCGGATCCACCCTTGCCTTAACGGATAGCACAGGCGCAGTGGTCACCGAGTACACGTACGACCCGTTTGGAAAGACGACAGCGAGCGGGACTACCTCCACTAACGCCTTCCAATACACTGAGCGAGAGAATGACAGCACAGGGTTGTACTATTACCGGGCACGGTACTACCATCCCACCTTGCAACGGTTTGTCAGTCAGGATCCCATTGGATTTGCTGGGGGAGATGTCAACACATACGCCTATATCGGGAATAATCCACTTAGTTGGACTGATCCCTCTGGCTACGCCCCAAAAGATAAGACCTATGGTCTACCGAAGGACTTTTGGAATTGGTACCATAGACAGATGAAGGAGCCTGGAGATCCAGATTTAGATCGAGAAGAAGCAGAAGATTGGTATGATTACTGGAAGAATAATGGGAAACCAGACCCCGAAGGACATAAGACAGAAGATCCGAATTCTCACAAATCTTGCCCCCCCTCCTCTCCGGATCCAAATCCTCTTCCTTATGATTCGGAACACCCGGAGGACCCGCAGCCTATTATTCCTATGCCAGTTGATCCTCTGTTCTTTCCTTTTCCAGAGCCCTTCCTCGTACCTGTTCCAGGATTTATTTTCTAAGACCCAGTCTGATTACGGAATTTCCAATGACAGAACGAAGAGTATCCCTGAATATCACAACTGGTTCACTGACCCTCTCAGAGTTATCTTTGAGACTGGGATGTCTCCCCTCAAGTAGCTCTCACGAAAAGGGAGACCTTCGGGGGCATAAAGCCCCTTTTTCCCAAACAATCTGGCGGTTAGATTCCAATGCGCCCGTGGATGCTGCCTTAGAACAACATATTGAGAGCCTCGCCGCGCAACTCCCGCCAAACAAACTCTCTCAACCAGGAGTACTTTCGGAGGATTGTGTAGTTTACGTTACCATTGGTCTGTTTTTTGGCACAGCGCAAGGCAGTCTGCTCATCTCACCCAGAGGAGTAGATATTATCAAAGCTTACAAAGCTATTCTTGAAGTCAATTGCTATCCATGCGCCGGAGAAGAACCGTAGCTTGGGATGAGCAAGGCAATTCCGGCCTCATGATCTCTAGCAGGAGTAAGCTGAGATAGGGTAGCGTATTCCAGATGGTTCAATCAGAACGTGCCCTGGAATAGTAAAGACCTCTCGACTGCGATTGTGAACCCAACCTCACTATTAGTTTCTAAAAGAATTAATGAATGTAGCAACACATGGATGCGGCGGGTCCACGCTCGATGTTGTCCGATGGTCTAGGTTCTACGCTCGCGCTAGTCGACAACGCAGGCAACCTCCAGACCCAATACACCTACGAGCCGTTCGGCAAGACGACCTTTACGGGCGCGCCCTCTACCAATGCGGTCCAATGCACCGGTCGTGAGAACGACGGCACAGGTCTCTACTACTACCGCGCGCGTTACTATCACACTCGGCTACAACGGTTTATTAGCCAAGACCCCATCGGGTTTAACGGTGGCGATGTCAATCTGTATGCGTATGTGGGGGAATGGGCCGATCAATTTTGTCGATCCGTGGGGATTAAAACCTGGTGATCTTTTTGGTTCCCCCGGACAGGCCGCAGCAGATGCCATCAACTACATCAACCCAACGTCGATCAACGAGAACCAGGAATACGGGGGTTGGATTTATCCGCAGGATGACCAATACACATATGATGAACCCACGTCGGGAGATGCCTATGGCATGCATCTCCCCTCTCCCCCACCAGGTGTGTGTGGATGGTACCACACGCACGCAGCTTACGACCCGCACACTCTCAATGAAGACTTCTCGTCAAATGACAAAGAGATTTCCGATAGCTATAACGTCCCTGGCTACCTGGGAACTCCGGCCGGCTCATTCAAGGTCTATATTCCTCCGGGGTTTCAATAATAGTAGCCGCTTGGAGAAGCTTTATGAAACTGCCGTGGCGCCTTGCTCCCATTACGCTTGCCCTCTTGCTGGCCTTGAGTGCTCCACTTTCAGGAGAGGAGAGATCAGACGAAGCGATCCTTGATTGTTCTCTTATTAACCTGATTGCGACACCGGAGAGATACCACGAGAAGAAGGTCCGAGTGATGGGCTATGTCGTAATAGAATTCGAGCGGCACGCGCTCTTCCTTTCTGAAACTGACTCGGACAGGTCACTAACTAGAAATGGAGTATGGTTGCAGTTTGGAGATAGAGCTTCGGTAGAGGCTCACAAGGAGATGAATCGGGGATACGTCATTGTAGTCGGTATCTTTGATATGAACATGCGCGGTCACGGGTCCATGTATTCCGGCAGCATACAACAGATTGAACGCATGGATCGATGGAGGTGAACCTGAGGTCAAACCGACAAGGAGAAATTGGGAATAGGGGACGGTGCAAGGAAATTACAGCGTTTTTCGTTTGTATGAAGAGAGAGAAGCTAATCGGTGTGCCACGGGCAGCTTGCTGCCCGTGTGATACGGTTGCACTGCTGGGCAAGCCAGCAGTGGCACACTTCCCCAATGGGAAGGAGCATGGCTCAAGTCTTCTCACTCAAGTAAAAACCGCTGTAAGGTTGTGGCTCCAAGCATCTCGCCAGTTTCCAATACGACGCGCTGGGCTGGCGCACGAGTAAGACCGTCAACGGCACAACCACGAACTTCGTGTACGATGGCCTCAATGTTTTTCAGGAGTTGAATGGGAGCAAGCCTGTCGCCAACCTCCTCACCGGCCTAGGCGTCGACGAAGTGTTCACCCGCACAGAGACGGCGGGCACTCGGACATTTTTCACCGATGGGCTGGGCTCGACGCTCGCCCTGAACGGACCAACGGGATCGACGCAGTACACCTACGAGCCGTTTGGTAATACCGCGGCTAGCGGTACAGCCTCCACGAATGCTACGCAATACACCGGACGAGAAAATGATGGTACGGGCCTCTACTACTACCGGGCGCGGTATTACTCTCCAACCTTACAGCGGTTTATTTCGCAGGATCCGATTGGCTTTGCGGGGGGTGATGTCAATCTGTATGCGTATGTGGGAAACGATTCGCTCAATGAGATTGATCCGAGTGGTCTTGATTATCAACTCTGTCACCGACCGTTACAGGGTACAAGCTTTGATGTTTATCCATTACGACATGATTATATAAAGTTTGATGACGACAGCACCATCTCCTGGGGACCTAAAGAGGGTCAGTATTCTGGCCCTGGGAAACTTCATCCGAAAGACAGCGGAGGAACATGCGGTCCACGTCAAAAGTCTGCGCCCGAGCAAGATCAGCAGATGAAAGATTGGGCAACGGAAAATGAAGGAGGGGACTATGAGCCGTATGGTTACAATTGTCGAAGTTTTATCCAAGATGCCATTAAAGCAGGCCAGAAAGACGCCCCTAAAGGGAGGCAGTGAGAGAGCATGAGCTTGCGATTGATGCTTTTACTTCTCTATTTCGGACTTGGAGGGGCCTTGGTTGGGGGAGCCATCCTTGGATCAGGACGCCTTCCTTCTGAAACGTTAGAAGCCTTCGTTATCCTACTCGGGCTCCTGGCGTTTCCTAGTTCTTATTTCGTAGCTTATTTAATTCACATGTTGGAATCGATGATTTGGCCCGCCAGGTCTCCGTGGATTGCATCGAGGCTTGAGTTAATGGTGATCCTTTTGGCTGGGTATTTTCAATGGTTCTATATAGTCCCTTGGGTTTTTGTCAATTTCAAAGTGAAAATAGGTAGACGGTGATTTGTAAGGAACCCTTTCTTCCTCATAAGCCGGGCCGCAAGAAGCAAGGGCGAGAACCTGGGGAAAACAAGAGACAAAAGAACAACTGGAAGCCTGGAAATCCGCCTCGTGAGCCGCCTCGGCATACTCCTTCAAGAAAGGATTAAAGCGCAGACGATGTTGAGCCCTAGTTTGCGAACAACTGGAAAGTTCTCTAAGAATGGTGCAAGGTCTTCCTGTGGCAAAGAAACATTCTTCTCCTCGACGTGGCTTAAGAATTCGCAATTGCGGTGGAGACCCCGCAGTACACCGAGCGATACTTTATTTTGCGCGATGGCTACGGACCCAGTATGCATTCCCGATCCGTGTGCCCGTCTATCTTTATCCAAGTGAGATGCTTATCACGATGCACGGAGAGCGGGTGTCTGCTTCTTTCTTCGCCCCTTGGAGTCGCCGTGTCGAACCCTTCATACGGATCGCGACGGGGGAATATCCTCAGTTAAAGAAGGAATGGGGAGAGGAAACCGCGTTGGTGAGTCACTTAATTTCCTTAGCCCATGAAATAATTCATTATCTTCAGTGGGTAGAGACGGGCGAGATTTGGGAGCGCGGAGTGGTAAGTCGTGCTACAGCAATGACGCGACGATATAGGACAGTCACCAGCAGAGATCTACTCAAGCCGGAATAGAAAATACCGCGACTTTTGGCGCGGAACAAAAGCAAACGTTGTGGCTTTGCTGGCTTTCGCCGGGCCAAGTGCTGGGCTCCATGGGAGACTTGTTCTTCCGCATCAATCTACTTCCCAATTATACGCCAAATCCTTATCATCCCGAGGAACGGTCAACTCGGCAACCAGGTAGGCCGCCTAGACCAGGGGAAATGGTTGTGATTCTGGGCCGATTCCGGGGCCATATCCAGGACAATAAATATGAGCGCTATTGTTGGGATAGAAAAGATCAGGGAAATTCTCCCACAGTTTACTTTCCATCACTTTCGCATTTTGCGTGAATTTCGTTTTTATAAAGAGAGTGAAGAGGAAGGTGTAGTGCAAAAAGTAAATGTGATACTGGAGTCAGAGAGTCTTTCCCCAAACTACCGGCTCTTGGTTTGTTTCGGTCACGTCAGAGGAGTAAGAATCAATGATTTTGGGGGAGGCGAGACCCGGCTTGTTGGCTTTGATGTGATCGATATCAGCGATCGCCAGTGGGACAGTATAGAGTTTCAAGTTGTGGATTTTGAAAATAAGATGATGGAACTGTTCTGCAAGACGGTGGAAGTCGAGTTGCATGAAATGTAAATCAAGCAGAAAGCACAGACCAACTCAAGCCATGAAAAATATCGTTGTGCCAATAGATGTTTCGCGTATCTCTGACTGGGAATCATTTCACAAGGTCTTTGCCGAGACGCTCGGCTTTCCAGCATTTTATGGCAAGAATCTGGATGCCTGGATAGACTGCATGACCTCTCTTGATGCTCCGGACGACGGGCTGACGACGATTCACGTTCCCCCCGGACAGGTGTTAGTGTTGCACCTCAAGAACATCAAAAAACTTGCTGCCTCCTGCCCCGAGCAATACGCAGCTATCATTGAATGCTCTTCGTTTGTGAACTGGCGGCGTATTGAAGTTGGTGAAGAACCCATCTTAGCACTAGCTTTTGATGAATAAGGAGAGTGGATCAAAGCAGAGCAACATTAAAATAAAAGGCTATGCCCCTAGAAAAGACCAGCTGCTTCGGCGGGCATCCGCTTAGTCTTGCCCGATGGCCTGGGCTGCCTGCTCGCTCTGGTCGACAAGGCAGAAAGCGATGCAGAGGATTGTGATACTTTGTCTTATGATTTGTTGTGTCACGAGTTGTGATTTTGTCTCGCGGGAAGAAATTGCGCGTGTTCCCTCTCCAGATGGAATTGTAGAGGCGGTGTTGATTCGCACGAACGCAGGCGCGACAACTGCATTCGGGTATGAGTTGTACATAGTACCACCGGGAGGCAAGGGGCAAAGAGGTCGGGAACAATTGAGAGCTGATCACCTCACCGATATAGGAATCCAGTGGCGGCAAAGCAAGTTACTAGAGGTCCACTACAAGGAAGGGCGTATTTTTCACTTTAGTAATTTCTGGTCTTCGAAAGAGGTCGGAGAGTTTAACTATGTGGTTGAGATTCGGCTCTTACTCCTTGCACAGCCATTTTCGTTGAGTGCTCAGGCTAAAGGTAAATTATAAGTGACAACCCAGCTCCAGCTGATCTGCACGATAGCTTATGGCGTGTCAGGAGCCTTCCTTGGCGCACTTATCGGATTCATTGGATCATTGTCATACATTGATGGGCCTGGGGCAAATATAGTTATTGGGGCCACCGGGGTATGTTCAGCGCTTGGATTTGCGAGCGGACTTTTGTGGGGAAAACAGGCCTTAAAATGGCTGCTCAGCGCCATAATGGAAGTGTAAATAGGGTATCGTGTAAAGGAACCCACTTACGAGAGGGCTCTCACCTATGGTTAAGATTGAAAGAGAACAATTAGGACACATTTCGAACAGCTACTCATGGCTAGGGCCTATCATTTCGCTCCTCGCAACGATGCAAGGTCTGAAGGTAGGATACGAAATGACTGGGAATCAACCAATTGTCCAGGCTATTTTCTCCGGAATTACCTCTGCCATTTTTTGGACGATGGGATTAACAGGTCTTGTTTTCTCCATTCTTTTGTTAACTTTTGCTTTCTGAAGATGAGATCACCATCAGTGATTACCAAACGGAGCGCCCAGCTCTCATTCCTACCCGAGGATGCGTTTTTCCAGTGCGCGCACGAAGAACTTTGGCTTCCACAAAACAAGCGTGACGGAGACAAAGGTTACGGAGCTGAGGAAACCACTGCCCCTCCAGAGGGCGAGCAATGGCATACCGCCGCACTTCATCGTCGGTGCGGTGCAGTCCTTCTGAGTTTTCAGGCTTGTTGCACGGGCTTTTCTCGCTCACGACGGAGGTCTCGTCCTTCGCGACATTCTTGACAAATGCCGTAGATCTCCATCTTGTGATTCGTCGCCAGGAACCCATACTCACGCGCGACCTTTTCTTGCAGTTGTTCAATTTGCGGATGAACAAACTCAATAATACGTCCACAACGTTGACAGATAATATGGTCGTGGTGATGTTCTTCTTCGACGTTCTCGAAGCGCGCTTGTCCATCGGTAAAGTGCTGCTCTGTCGCCAGCCCGCATTCCATCAGCAACTTCATGGTGCGGTACACCGTGGCGTATCCAACGCGTGGGTTCACTTGTCGCACTTCGCTGTACAGCTCTTCAACACTGATATGTCGATTTGCAGCAAAAAAGACTTGGGCAATATCCTCACGTTGCGAGGTTGCTTTAAGCCCTTGTTCTTTAATCCACTGCCGAAAAACTTCCAATTGGCTGCTCACTAGGCAGCTCCTCCGTTCAACACTTTCCGTAAGGAAGGAGATAACTGCTCGGGATCAACCTGTCGTCGAGAGAGCTCATCAACAAGGATTTCAATACGTTCAGATGCTGGCTGATCCCGGTCAAGAAACACCATGTCCTGTTCATGCACACGGCAACTTCCACTCCGCACCCGATAGCCCACTTCACGGAGGAGTTTCTCTTCGCGCACGCGAATACCGAGCTGTTTCGCCAACGCTTTGAGCTCTTCCAGAAGGGTCGCCCTTTTTCCTCCTGCCGATTGCTTTTTTGCCATAGCTTTATTGTGGCCAAGGAGATGAGGCTTGTAAAGCGCTGATTGCTTGCGCGAAGAAAGGAGTGGTGGTAAGGAGGCGACAGAAAGAAAATAGCGGAGGAGCACAGGATGATCAAAAACATTCTGGTCGCACTAGACGGCTCTGAACACGCGCAGGCTGCACTCCGCTACGCCCTCTGGCTGGCCGAACGGTTCCATGCCCATCTCTCCGGCTTACACGTGATTGATATTGTCTCTATAGAAGGACCCTTCTTTCAAGACATTTCTGGCGCACTTGGGTTCGAACCCTACTTTGACGTTGCGGGCAAAGTGCGCGAAGCGTTAACCGAGCGCGGACAACAATTACTCGAACAATTCTCCGTTGCCTGTCATGAGCGCGGCATTCTCTGCGACTCGCAATGTACGATCGGGATTGTCGCCAACGAAATTTGCGAGCATGAACGGATCGCGGATCTAGCGGTCATTGGCCACCGCGGCGTTAACGAAAAATTTTCAACTGGGCTGCTTGGCAGCACGGCCGAAAGCGTCACCCGGAAAAGTCCTCGACCAGTATTTGTAGCCCCGATGCAGTTCCAACCAATTCAGAACCCACTTTTGGCCTATGACGGCAGTCAACGCGCTAGTGCGGCGTTACATAGTACAGCAGAATTTTGTGCAACCGCAGATTTGCCGCTGACTGTGTTACATGTCAATCCGCGAGAAGGCAACGCGGAAGACAAGACCGACAAAATCTTGGATGAGGCGCGCCACTACCTCAGCTCGTACGGGCTTCAGCCTACCTTTCTTTCTCTCAGCGGCCATTCCTATGAACAAATTGTCGCGTGCGTTAAGCAGCGAGGGCACGATTTGTTGTTCATCGGCGCTTATGGTCATAGTCGGATTATAGAAATGGTCCTCGGCAGTACAACGGAATACGTCCTGCGCAACGCGCCCTGTCCGGTGTTCTTGTCACGCTGAGTCTATACGGCGGCTTTCTTCCTGACTTGCGAGAGTCTCCATAGCCCTATAAGATCGCCTGACCAAACGGTCAGCAATCAATTATTTTTTTGGATTGTGGAGGATGGAAGATGCGGTTTCCGCTACATATCACCACCGATATGGTGAAGTGGCAGTTCAAAAATAAGCTTCACGGTCGGGATCGCTATCCTGTGGTGTTGATGCTTGAGCCTCTATACACGTGTAATCTCGCGTGCCTCGGGTGTACGCCCGAACGCCACATGGGCGATTTGAAGGACCGTCTCACCCTGCAGGAGTGTCTCAAGGCTGTTGATGAGGCTGGCGCTCCCGTCGTCTCCATTTGCGGCGGTGAGCCGACGGTGTATCCAGAATTGCCAGAATTGGTGCAGGAGATCATCGATCGCAAGCGCCATATCTATCTCTGTACGAACGGTATTCTGCTCGAACGGTTCTACCAAAAGAGCAAGCCGCATAAGCGTTTATCGATCAACGTGCATTTGGATGGTCTGCGCGAAACCCACGATTTTGTCTGTGCGCGTCCTGGCGTGTTCGACAAAGCCATTGAAATGATCAAAGAAGGGAAAAAACTCGGCTACGCAGTTTGCACCAACACGACCGTGTATCGTGAGACCAGCATCGACGAAATCGAGGAGATGATGGTACTGCTCACGAATCTCGGCGTGGATGGCATGATGATCTCTCCTGGGTATCACTATGAAAAGTTGCAGAACGATCACTTCATGTACCGCCAAGAGATCCATCAAAAGTTCGAACGCGTGCTAGAGCTGTCGAAACGGTACAAAATCTCCCTCACGCCGCTCTTCCTGGAATTTGCCGCCGGCAAACGTGATTATCCATGCACTCCGTGGGGAAACGTCACCCGCACCCCTTTCGGTTGGAAAGGGCCTTGTTACCTCATTGGCGATAAATACTTCAAAACCTGGGATGAGTTCTGGAACGGTGTAGACTGGGATTATTGGGAGAAACGGGAAGACCCACGCTGCCAGAACTGCCTGATGCATTCGGGGTTTGAAGCATCGGTTGTTCGTAAATTGCCGGAAAGTCCGAAAGACATGTTGCGCATGGCGAAATGGCTGGTGACCGCGTAGGGCGGTTAGGAAGATTGATGAAAGTTGCACGTCTCTACGAAGCAACAGATATTCGCTTTGAAGAAGAACCTCTTCCACAGGTTGGTCCAGGAGAAGCCCTGATTAAGACTCGTGTCTGTGGCATTTGCTCCGGGGATGTCATGGGCTGGTACATGCAAAAGAAAGCCCCAGTGGTTTTCGGGCACGAACCTGCTGGAGAAATTGTTGAAATTGGAGCTGAAGTCAACGAGTTTCGTCCAGGCGATCGGGTATTCGTGCATCACCATGCGCCGTGTTTTACCTGTCGTGCTTGTCAACGTGGAGAGTTCGTGCAATGCGCTACGTGGCGAGCAACCCGCATCTTGCCAGGCGGGATGTCGGAGTATTTTCTCGTTCCGCAAGAAAATCTGGCAGGAGACACCCTGAAGCTGCCAGACGATATTTCCTTTGCTGACGGTTCGTTAATTGAGCCGGCGGCTTGCGTGGTCAAGTCTTTACGGCGCGCACGACTTCAATCCGGCGATCGCATCTTCATTATCGGGCTCGGCATCATGGGGCAATTGCATGTTGCTTTGGCTAAACGAGCTGGCGCCACGCAGGTCCTCGCAACAGATTTCGTTGCGTATCGGCGCGAGAAAGCGCTCGCACTGGGTGCTGACGTCGTTATTGATCCCGCTGAACGGAAAGTTGAGGATGCGCTCAGAGACCACACTCACGGTGAAATGACCGACGTTGTGATCGTCGGCCCCGGATCGATCGAGGCAATGGAACTTGGTCTTCGCTGCGTTGCTCGGGGTGGAACTGTGGTGCTGTTCACAACCAGCACGCCAGACGCGACGCTGCCGGTCTTTCCCTATCACCTCTATTTCAACGAAATCAGCATCGTACCGAGCTATTCCTGTGGGCCCAATGATACGCGGGAAGCGCTTCGCTGTATTCGCGAAGGTGTCGTAACCAGTGAGAAATTCATTACTCACCGGTTTCCTTTTTCTGCATTGCATGAAGCGTATCGCAATGCGGCTGCAGCGCAAGAATCGATTAAAACGGTCGTCGAATTTCCTGGATAGAACTTGAATAAACGCAGGGTGACCCTTAACAAAGATCACCCTGCTCTCATAAGAAGGCTTTCGGCGAAGAATTACTTCTTCATACTCTTCATTGTCATAGCTTCGATCCGTTGAGCTGCTGCTTCAACTCGCTGAGCCGCTGCTTCTGCTCTGGAAGCCGCGGCTTCTGCCTTACTGGCTGCTGCTTCTGCTCGGCTAGCTGAATTGCTGGCCGAAGTCGATGCTGCCGTCCACGTGTCTCGCACCTCAGTTTGTGGTTTTTCTGTTGAACAACCAACGTTCACCATACCTAGCATTGCTACTGCTGCTATCCCAGTCGCGATCCGCCCATAAATCCGCATCATGTTCACCCCCTTCCTGAAAATGTTAGACTTTATATTGCCACAATTACACAGGCGGTTCTACTCAAATCCCTGTGTTTTTCTTTCTCTCGGCGTGGAATGAATCTAGGCTCCTTTAGTACTCGTCGTCGAAATCGTCCCCATGACTGTGGCCGTGTCCGTGACCACCGCCAACCGGATGCTTCTTCTCTGGTTTCTCGGCAATCGCGGCTTCCATGGTGAGCATCATCCCGGCAACGCTTGCTGCGTTCTGTAAAGCAATACGTACGACCTTCGTTGAATCGATCACACCAGCTCTCAGCAAGTTCTCGTATTTGTCTGAGCCTGCATTGAAGCCAAAATCATCTTTTCCTTCTTTTACTTTATTAATCACAACCGAAGGCTCCAGGCCGGCATTCGCAGCGATCTGTCGGAGCGGTTCTTCAATAGCCCGCCGAACAATCGCCACGCCATGGCCACGTTCTCCCCCAAGTTTGAGCTCATCAAGCTTCTTTTGCGCACGCACTAAGGCGACGCCTCCGCCTGGTACGATCCCTTCTTCCGAGGCCGCTCTCGTGGCGTGCATAGCATCTTCGACGCGCGCCTTACGTTCCTTCATCTCAAGTTCCGATGCAGCGCCGACTCGAATGACGCCAACGCCACCCGCCAATTTCGCGAGGCGTTCTTGCAACTTTTCGCGGTCGTAATCCGAGGTCGTGTCTTCAATTTGCGCGCGCAACTGTTGAACTCGGCCTTGAATCATGTCCTTCTTGCCGACCCCACTTACGATCGTGGTGTTGTCTTTATCGACGATCACGCGCTTGCAACGACCAAGGTCTCCTAGACCAACATTTTCTAACTTCAGGCCGAGCTCTTCAGCAATGACTTTCCCGTTGGTCAGAATAGCCATATCTTCCAACATGGCTTTGCGGCGATCGCCAAAACCAGGGGCTTTGACTGCCACGCAACGCAGGGTTCCGCGCAATTTGTTGACCACCAGCGTAGTCAGCGCTTCTCCCTCAATATCTTCAGCAATGATAAGAATTGGTTTGCCGCTCTGTGCTATTTTCTCAAGAAGCGGCAGTAGGTCTCTCATGCCGGAAATCTTCTTTTCGTGAAACAGAATATACAGATCTTCCAGCTCGGTCGTCATTTTTTCCGCGTTGGTGATAAAATAAGGAGACAAATACCCACGGTCGAATTTCATGCCTTCTACAACCTCGAGATCGGTTGTTAGACTTTTGGCTTCTTCGATCGTAATGACGCCTTCCTTACCGACTTTCTCCATGGCTTCAGCAAGGATTTCACCGATGTCACGTTCTCCGTTAGCGGCGATAGCGCCGACCTGAGCAAGTTGCTCTTTCCCTTTCACGGAACGGCTCTGATCTTTAATTCCTTCGATGACTTTCTCGACTGCGATGTCGATACCGCGCTTAATTTCCATGGGATCGAAGCCTGCGGACTGCAACCGCAATCCTTCGCGTACGATCGCCCGGGAAAGAACCGTCGCGGTGGTCGTGCCATCTCCCGCGTTGTCAGCCGTTTTTTGGGCGACCTCGCGGATCATTTTTGCCCCCATGTTCTCGAATCTGTCTTCGAGTTCGATTTCTTTTACGACGGTCACTCCGTCTTTTGTGACCACTGGAGCGCCAAAGCTTTTTTGGATAAGGACGTTGCGTCCTTTAGGACCTAAAGTGACTTGCGCCGCATCAGCAAGCAGGTTAACCCCGTGGAGGATGCCAACTCGCGCCTTTTCATGCAGGTACACGAGCTTCTTCGCCATGTAGATGGTCTCCTTTCGCGTTCCTCTTTTCTGTTTGGTTGGAAGAAGGAACGTTAAGCATCTTTCCGGAAATTGCAAGGGCGATAAAGCGAAAAACTCAATGACGAGCAAAGGACCAATGCGCTCGGGGAATGTCACTAGGGCTTACCGCCGGAATAACAGCCACTGTCTGAGTTTTGCTGCGGACTTCGATTTGTCCAAGCACTTGCTCACGAGCAATAGGGGCCGAAATAATCGACGGCAATTGGGGAACAAGAGAAAGATCAGTTGTTGCATCTTTAGAAACGAGGAGGGATGCGCTGCTTGCAGCAATAGGCTGTAGAGTAGAACTACTGCCCTGTTCTACTCGCACTTCTATCCCTATAGGCTGCCCACTCTCAATTACATTCCTTCGCGTAAAATGGGCAAAGCCCCATTCCAAAAGATTTGCAGCGGTATGAAAACGTAAACCACTACTCTGGCCGCCAAGGACAACAGCGATAAGCCGCAACGGCCCACGCTGCGCTGTTGTTACGAGATTGAAGCGCGCTTGAGCAGTGAATCCGGTCTTGAGTCCATCTACCCCCTCAACTTGGCCAACTAGGTGATTAGTATTTGGTAGATACGTTCTTCCTTGCCGAAATGGCACGCGACTCAGAGAAGTCCACTGCAGGAGCAAGGGGTGCTTGGCTAAGGCTCTTCCTAGGATGGCTTGGTCTGACGCGGAGGACATATCAGGTGGTCTACCGTCTCTCAAAGGCAGTCCATTCGGAGTCTGATAGTGCGTTTGATACATGCCTAGCTGTTGCGCGCGCCGATTCATGGCGACAACGCATTCTTCGACCGACCCTTTTAAGTGTTCGGCGAGCGCGACTGCAGCATCATTCGCGGAAGTCACCATCATGGCTCTCAACAATTCTTCCAGTGGAAATTCTTCACCCGGTCTGAGATTAATCATGCGTCCGCCAGCTACACTCGCCCGTTTGCTGATATGAACAGGAGTATGAAGAGAGACTTCTCCTCGTTCGAGAGCCTCCAGGGTAAGCAGCCCTACCATCATTTTCGCCAGTGAGGCGGTTGGCCATTCTCGGCGATCATTCTGAGAGAACAATACCTGGCCAGTCGCTGCATCCGCTAACAGCGCAGCGGCAAAGGTTTGAGAAGGGGGAAGAGCAGGCGAGGCCGAAGAAGATGAAGTGAAAGGAACCACAGCTTTGCGAGCAACCGCTGGCGTCGCATGGCGCGCCGCGGTACGAGAACGGGTCAGCCGCCGACCTGGACGCTTTGCGACCTTTGGGGCCTGAGACTGCGGGTGAGTTTTTTGCCGCCGGGATTTCTGGCTCTGCACACGCGTTTGCGCATGTGTTGAAGATAAATGCTCTTTATTTTGGTGGTTAGTTGTTACTGAATGTTCTTTCGCTACAGAAGTGCGTATCGCACTTTCGCTATGAAGGCTCAACCCCAGCGTCATCAAGACGCTTCCTAAAGCGACAAATCCCCACCACTTGCACCGCGTCTGCATCGCCGCCCATCCTCTTCTTTTGTTTATGTTGGTGAGAAATGCTGCGCTGTTCTAAGAAGGTTTCCCACAACAGCCATGACTAAACCACCTTCCTAAGCTACCACACTGCGTACGGATGGGTCAAATTTTTCTGTTATAAGAACGAGAGAGATAACCTTCTAGCGTGGTCTCGTTGAAAGCTGTGCGTGCAGGGTCAATAATTCTGCACGGATAATACGCAATAGTTCACGATAATCTTCCGGCGATGGCGAGGAGGCTCCATCAAGCGGAGGGGAAGACGAAAGAGAGAGGGGGGTTTCATCATTCTTTTCATTTTCCTTGATGCGCTTTTTGGCTCCGGCGATTGTAAACCCTTCTTCATAGAGTAGTCGTTTAATTTCTAAAAGGGTTTCTACATCGCGCTTCCGGTACAGCCTATGTCGTGACGGAGTCTTTCCTGGCTTGAGAACAGAGAATTCAGTCTCCCAATAGCGCAGGACATAAGGCTTGACACCAAGGATCTTCGCAACTTCACCAATACGGAAGTAGAGCTTATTTGGCAGCTCTACATGGTCTGCTTTTTCCATTAGAGCGTATTGATCGATTTTTTCAGGACTGGGCTCGGTTTGAAAGAGAGCACGCGACGACCAGAAATGACAATTTCTTCTCCAGTCTGAGGGTTTCGTCCTTTCCGGGGTCGTTTTGCATTGATAACAAAATTACCGAAGCCGGAGATTTTCACCTTCTCTGCTTTTTCAAGGCGTTCTTTGATAATCTCGAAGATGGACTCAACAACATCCGTCGCCTCTTTTTTCGAGAACCCGACTTTCTCGTAAATGCGATCAACAATATCCGCTTTGGTCATAGATGGCCTCCACTGACTCCTCCCCGACACGCATCGGTCATGTTCGGATTTCCACACTAAGCGTCCGCACGATATGCTCAATAATCTGCGAGTGCAAGAGATTGACCTCTTGGGTAGTGAGGGTGCGATCTGACGCTCGGTAGGAAATCGAGTACGCTAAGCTCTTTTTCTGTGTGGGAATCGGCGCTCCTCGGTACAGGTCGAATAAGCTTGTTTCAATAATCAAAGGATTCTGCAGTGAGCGAACAGCGTCAATCACCGCCTGCGCCGGCAACTCTTCGTTGGCAATGAGAGCGATATCACGGACAACAGCAGGAAACCGAGGAAGCGGCTGATAAGGAGCGACTGGGCGTGCAAAACGTGCAAGCGAGGAAAAACTCAGTTCGAATACCCAGGGCGTTTCAGTCAATGCAAGTTCCGCGCAGAGGGTCGGATGCAGGGCGCCAACCACGCCCAGAGACACTCCATTGACCGAAAGGACTGCTGCTTTTCCCGGATGCAGGAACGGCACTTCAGTTACCCGAGCCCATTGTACGGGCGTGTCGTAGTGCAGCTCTTGCCACAGCGTAGCAAGACTGCCCTTGAGGTCAGCAAAAGAGACTAACGTTTCTGTTTGTCCAATTCCGCTCGCTGGTCGTTTTCCATAAAGGAGGCCAGACAAGCAGAGATGTTCTTCGCATTGGTCCAGGGAAGCCCCGTTCTTTTTGTGAAAGACTTTCCCCAACTCGAACGTTTCAACGTGCGTTTCTCCTTGACGTAGGTTGAGCTGCAAGGCGCGAACGATATTGCTTAACAAACTCAACCGCATTTCTGCGTCTTCAAGAGAAAGAGGATTCAGCAACGGAATCGGCGTCGCCCCGGCAAAAAGGCCAGGGAAGATTGAATTCAGTCGAGCAGCAGTGAAGCTCATATTGACCATCTCCGCCAAGCCTTGCATGGACAAGACCGTGCGAATGCGCCGCCCAAGAACTCCTTCCACATCAGGCGTCTTTTCTTGCATTTCAGCGCGAGGCAGGATCGTGGGAATCGCTTCATACCCTCGTAACCGGGCAACTTCTTCAATCAGATCTGCTTCTTGCGTCACATCCGAACGATACGAAGGCGGCGTCACACTCCACCCATCTCGGCCTGCAGTCTTGAGCGACATTCCGACTGTCTGTAAACAGCGCTTGATCTCTGATTTGTCAACAGCAACACCAAGAAATGAGTTGACGCGTTGCGCGCGGAGCTGAATCGTCGCTGGGGAAAAAGGCTGCGGGTTCACGTCGATAACACCGCGACTGACAGTTCCTCCGGCAAGTTGGGTGATCAAAGCAGCAGCGCGGTCGAGAGCCACCACCGTGCCTTGCGGGTCAACTCCACGCTCGAAACGATACGAAGCTTCACTGCGTAACCCGAGACGACGAGCCGTGTGACGGACAGTTTCGGGCACGAAGTACGCGCTTTCTAAAAGCACGGCAGCAGTGTCTTCCCGTACCTCGGAATTGGAGCCGCCCATAACGCCGGCAACCGCAACCCCTCGATCCCGATCACAAATGAGCAAATCGTTCGGTGCGAGGTCGCGCTCCTGTCCATCAAGGGTGCGGATCGTACGCGTATCCCGCGCACGCCGCACGATGATTTCAGCGCCCGCGAGAGAGGGGAGGTCGAAAGCATGGAGCGGTTGCCCGCACTCAATCATCACATAGTTCGTCACATCAACGAGATTGTTGATCGCACGAATACCAACTGCCTCCAAGCGCCAGCGCATCCACGCGGGGGACGAGACTACTTGCACCCCGGTAAACACGCGCGCCGAATACCGTGGACAGAGATCCGGATCGTCAATCCGGACCCGCGCTTGTTCCGCTATTGTAGGACCTCGCTCTCGTACACGCGGGGTATTGGCTTTGAATGGGGAGCCAGTGAGCGCTGCTATTTCTCGCGCCAACCCGACGACGCTTAAACAATCCCCACGGTTCGCCGTTACTGCAATGTCAACAATAGTGTCACGTAAATGAAGAAAAACGTAGAGTGGAGATCCTAAGGGCGCTTCAGGAGGAAGAATGAGCAGGCCGCTATGATCCTCAGAAACACCAAGTTCCTGTTCAGAACACAACATGCCGCAAGACAGCTGCCCACGGATTTCCGTCCGTTCAACCTGGCGTCCATCCGGCAGTGTTACTCCTTCTGGGGCAAGGGCGACCCGGTCGCCAGCTTTCATATTCGTTGCGCCACACACAATGGGAATAGCTCCACCGCCAGTCGTTACATGACAAATCACGAGATGGTCCGATTGCGGATGGGGAACGATCTGAGTGATCTGCGCAATCGTAATGGGCGTGTCCCCTTGTTCACTAACGCCTTCGACCTCAAAGCCCGCCATAGCTAAACGGTCTGCAAGACGGTTGAGCGGCAGGTCTATCGAGACAAACTCCCAAAGCCAGTTCAGTGTGACTTTCATTCAAAATTGCCGCAGGAAACGCAAGTCGTTTGCATAGAGTAACCGAATGTCGTCTATCCCATATCTAAGCATGGTAATACGGTCGATCCCCATCCCAAACGCAAAGCCTGAGTAAATTTCTGGATCATAGCCAACCGCACGGAACACATTTGGGTGCACCATGCCGGAACCCAAGACCTCGAGCCAGCCGCTGCCTTTACACACTGGGCAATGTTGTTCGTGGCCGCCACAAAGCACACACCCCATGTCTACTTCCGCACTTGGTTCGGTAAAAGGGAAATAACTGGGACGAAAACGAACCGGTGTAGCCTTACCAAACAACGTATGCACGAAGGCAGTCAACACGCCTTTGAGGTGGGCAAAGCAAATATCTTTTCCAACCATTAAGCCTTCGAGCTGCATAAACATCGGTGAATGTGTGACGTCATCGTCACAACGGTACACACTCCCTGGAACCACAATCTGAATTGGCGGCTGACGACTTTCCATCACACGGATTTGCACCGGAGAGGTGTGGGTGCGGAGCACAATTTTCGGCTCTACGAAGAACGTGTCCTGCATTTCCCTCGCCGGATGATCTTCGGGAATGTTAAGGGCAGCGAAATTATGGTAATCGTCCTCAATGTCCGGCCCGCGAGCGACTTCAAACCCCAGGGTAGTAAAAATGGCGATCGTTTCATCAAGCGTTTGCAGGAGCGGATGTAACGATCCACGCGGTCGCTTTGCGCCTGGCTCAGTAACATCAATGCGTTCCGCCGCCAGACTGCGGGCTCGCTGTTCTTCAGTGATGCGGGCGCGGCGCGCGGAGATCTGTGTTTCAAAGAGATCTCTAAGCTGATTCGCTTGTTCTCCCACCGCACGTCGCTGTTCAGGCGGTAGACCGCCGAGGCTTCGGAGCACAGAGGTCAGTTCCCCTTTTTTTCCCAGCAGACGCACCCGAAACGATTCAAGGCTTACCTCATCTTGGCAAGCCTCAAGAGCTACGAGCGCCTCATCACGAATACGCGCTAAGTCATTATCCATAGGAAAAGGTCACCGATCACCATGAAAAAGAAGGACTCACTAACTGTGTCGTAAAGCAAGAGATGGAATAGTGTTCAGAAAGTGGTCTTTGTCAAAACTACCGTTCTCCATTCCCTCTTTTTGCAAAGACCTTACGCTGCAACTGCAAGCCGCTCTTTCGCCATATTTGCTACTACAGAGAAGGCTTTGGGATCATGCAGAGCCAGCGCCGCAAGAATTTTCCGATCGATGACAACGCCGGCTTGGTGGAGCCCATGAATGAGTTGGCTGTAGTTCAGACCATTCTGCCGTGCAGCTGCGTTGATGCGTACGTTCCACAGGCGGCGAAACGTACGCTTCTTCACGCGTCGATCGCGATACGCATAGACCAAGCCGCGCTCTGCCGTCTCTCTCGCTTGTCGATACTGCCGACGCCGTCCTCCAGTAAACCCTTTTGCTAATTTGAGGATCTTTTTGTGACGGCGGCGTCCTTTGAAGCCTCGTTTTGCTCGTGGCATGGGTGTGTCTCCTTACGCCCTATAAGTATGGAATCAGGCGCTTAATCGCGCTGACATTCGTTGCGTCCACCATAGCCGAGTGACGGAGATGGCGTTTTTGCTTCCGTGTTTTTGCGGAAAGCTGATGACGCAGATAGGCGCACTTTCGCTTGACCTTGCCAGTGCCTGTAATTTTGAACCGCTTCGCCGTGCCACGGCGCGTTTTTATCTTTGGCATATTGTATTACCTCGGAACCACTAAGACCGACATATTCCGTCCTTCCATGCGGGCCTGTCCATCGAGAGAACCGATATCTTGAACTTTGTCAACAACTTTGTCCAGCATCTCTCTCCCGATCTCAGGATGGGTAATTTCTCGCCCACGAAAGAGGACGGACACTTTCACACGTTGTTTCTTTTCCAGGAACCGCCTAATATGGTTGACCTTGAAGTCAAGATCATGCTCGCTTGTGCGGGAGCCGAGTTTGACTTCTTTGACCAAGACTTGCGTCTGGTTCTTACGCGACTCCTGAACTTTTTTCTTTTGCAGGTAGCGGAATTTACCGTAATCCATGATCCGGCAGACAGGCGGCGTTGCTGTGGGCGACACCTCTACCAGATCGAGTTCTTTGCCTTCCGCAAGGCGCAGTGCTTCCCCTAGAGGCATGATGCCAGACTGTTTACCATCCGCCTCAATCACTCGGACTTCACGTGCGCGGATCTGTTGATTAATCCGTACTCCTGCTTCTTTTGCTATGGCGCACCTCCTGGCACGCGCTCAGCCGCCAAACGTGCGATAAACGCTTCAACCGACAAAGGAGCAATTTTCTCCCCTTTGCGTCCGCGTGGCGCAACTGTCGCGGTGCTCACCTCTTTGTCTCCAATTACAACCATATACGGCATCTTTTGCAATTCGGCCTCGCGGATTTTATACCCAAGCTTCTCGTTCCGCAGGTCAAGTTCGCTGCGAATGCCCCTCTGCAACAACTGTCCATGCACATTCTCGGCATACTCGTTCTGCGCATCGGTGACAGTCAAAATTTTCACCTGCACAGGAGCAAGCCAGAAGGGCAGATTTCCCCCACAATGTTCCAACAAAATCGCGATAAACCGCTCAATGGAGCCGAGGACAGCCCGATGTAACATGACCGGGGTCGCAGTGTGTCCTTCCCGGGTAACATATTCCAACCCGAAACGCTCGGGCATCGCGCAGTCTATCTGGACAGTGGCTAACGTCCAAGAGCGCTCAAGCACATCGCGAAAGTCAAAACCAATCTTGGGGCCATAGAAAGCGCCTTCTCCAGGCAACACGGTCACCGTGAATCCAGCCGATTCGAGAGCACGGCTGAGAGCCGCCTCTGCGGCGTCCCACAGTTCGATCCGACCGAGAAATTTTTCCGGACGAGTCTGCAATGTCACATCAATGCGATCAAACCCGAAAACGCTGTAGACTTCTTTCGTCATGGCGACGAAACGTTCGAGTTCGTGGTCGAGCTGTTCAGGGGTGCAATAGATGTGAGCGTCGTCTTGTGCAAAGGAACGGACCCGAGTCAAACCAGACAGCACACCGGATTGTTCAAATCTGTGCAACCGACTGAAGTCGGCATAGCGAATGGGGAGGTCGCGATACGAATGTTTCCGTGAAGCGAACAGATAACAATGCCCCGGACAGTTCATTGGCTTAACGCCATATTCGCCATCCTCAACATTCATGAGAAACATGTCATCATGAAACGCTTCATAATGTCCCGAAGTTTTCCACAAGTCAGTTTTGTAGATCAGCGGCGTAATGACCTCAGCGTAACCATACCGCTGGTATAGATCCCGGATATACTGGATGAGTAGGTTGTACACGATAACGCCTTTGGGATGAAAGAACGGCGAGCCAGGCGCGATCGGATGAAGAGAGAAGAGGTCGAGCGCGGGGCCAAGACGGCGATGATCCCGCAGCTTTGCTTCTTCTATACGTTTGAGGTACGCATCAAGATCTTTTTGTGAGGCCCACGCCGTGCCATAAATGCGCTGTAACTGTTCGTTGCGAGCATCGCCTCTCCAATAAGCCCCGGCAACACTGGTCAGTTTAAAAGCGGCAATACGTCCGGTCGAGGGTACGTGCGGACCGCGGCACAGATCAACAAATTCTCCTTGACGATAAAGTGAGATCGCTTCATTCGAAGGAATACCGGCAATAATTTCTGCCTTATAGTGCTCTCCCATGTCACGGAACATTTGGACGGCGTCATCGCGCGGAATTTCTTCACGTTTGACTGGGAAGTCCTCAACGATAATCTTTTTCATCTCCGCTTCGATGCGTTCCAAATCTTCTGGCGTAAAAGCTCCTTCACGCTTGAAGTCGTAATAAAAGCCGTTCTCGATAACTGGGCCAATGGTAATTTGCACCTCGGGGAAAAGGCGTTTCACTGCTTGCGCCATGAGATGAGCAGTTGAATGTCGCAACACATCGAGTCCCTCAACAGAGGAGGGAGCAATAGGCTCGATCTCACAATCCTCCATAAGACAGCGGGAAAGATCGACGACTTTCCCGCTGACCTTCACTGCAATCGCATTCTTCACGCTCGGGAGAATGTGACGAGGGGTCGTTCCTACAGGCACGACACGCGTCTCTCCTCCAGGCAAAGTAATAGTAATATGTTGAGCGTCTGTACTCATGGAAAAACAAAAAAGGCATCCTCTTGTGATGCCTTAGTTCCTCTCCTGACCCACGGGCGGTTTATGTCGAACGATATCAATTCCCCACTTAGTAAAAAGAGGATAGGCACGGGCGGGATTGAACCGCCGACCTCTTCCGTGTCAAGGAAGCGCTCTCCCACTGGGCTACGTGCCTATGTTAATAACCGTTAACCCTCTTGCTGCCTACCAATTTTCGCCGACAGTGTCAAGAAAAAAATTCTCTGGCTCTCTTAGGACTCACGGACGACTTGCACGGAGACGTTCACATGCACATCGCCACTAAGATGAATAGGAACCGTATGCACACCGAGCTGCTTAATGGGCTCGGTGAGAATAATTTTACGCCGTTCAATCGTAACACCCTGGGCCTGAATCGCTCGTTCGATATCTTGGTTAGTGATGGAACCGAAAAGCCGATCCTCTTCACCGGCGCGGGCAGGAATAATCAAAGTGAGAGCAGCAATTTTATCACCTAAAGACTGCGCCTCTTTTTGCGTACGTTCTCTTTTTGCAGCGGTGAGCCTTTTCTGATGTTCAAGCACGCGCAGATTGCGATTGTCTGCGACGAGCGCCAATCCTCGCGGCAGCAGGTAGTTGCGACCAAAACCGTCCCGAACTTTTACGACTTCACCGATGCGCCCAACATTGGGCACGTCTTCTTGCAGAATGACTTCCATAACGGTCCTTCTTTACGGAGCAGTCTATGAACCTTGTAATGTAGCTATTGTCGTTCCTAAAAACGAGACGCGGCATACGGCAACATAGCGCCTGCACGGGCGCGTTTAATCGCTTTTTTGAGTTTGCGCTGATATTTCGCACTCACGCCTGTGATGCGGCTAGGAAGGATCTTGCCGCGTTCAGTCACGTATTTGGAGAGGAGATCGACGTTTTTGAAGTCAATCACTAAATCTTTATTCGCACGAAACGGACAGACCTTGCGACGAATACGACGACGAGCAGGGAACTTGTCATCAGTCACAGGAGCTCGTTTCATTTTTCCTCTTTCAGGTCTCGGCATAATTGCAATCCTTAAAGTTTAATGTCTCTCTTGGGAAACAAAATAGAACAGTTGCGAGGAATGTCCGCTATTGCTGATCTTCAACTGGCGATTCTTCCTGTATGGAAGCTGGGGCCACGGCAGGAGCTGGGGCGGCAGCAGGTGTGGGCTGCTCCGCAAGCAGAGGAACGCCGCGCACGACGGAAAGAAATCGCAGGACATCTTCATTCAAACGGAGATTACGTTCCAGTTCTTTCAGTGCTGCCGGTGCGGAGTCAAACTCTAAGCGAATAAAGTAGCCGCGTCGTTGCTTTTTAATGCGATACGCCAGGTCGCGCATGCCCCATTCTTCAACTTTCAGATCGCTCCCTTGCCCATTTTCTACAATCTTTTGCATCCAGGCCGCCAGTTCTTTAACTCGAGGCTCTGGCAACTCTGGATGAAAGACGCAGACTGTTTCGTAACTTGGCATGCGATTCTCCTAATTTTTCCCGTTATTTCTAGCATGTTGAAAAGAGTGATGCACGTTCGACTCTTCTCTTCTTACTGACTGAGCTCTTTTTTTTGATCATCAGAATGAAACGAAGCCATCGCCTTGTTCACTCCTTCAGACAGTATGGCTTCGACCGCATGTACTGCACGATCTACCGCCGGGAGAATAAACGCTTCTTCTTGAGGAGTAAAGGGCTGTAGCACGAAGTGTGCGGGATCTCTGCGCCCAGGAGGTCTGCCAATCCCAATCTTCACTCGAACGAACTCTTTGCTTCCCAACATCTCAATAATAGAAGCAACACCACGGTTGCCGCCTGCGCCTCCACCTCCACGCTTGATTCGGAGCTGGCCACAAAGCAGATCCAAATCATCATGCACGATCACCAAGTCGGCAAGATCGAGTCGATAGAAATCGCGCACTCTGGCAACAGCTTCACCACTGCGATTCATATACGTCTGTGGTTCCAGGAGGAGAATTTTTTCGCCGCGCCATTGGGCCTCTCCAATTACCGAGAGAAACGCTTTGCGTGAAAGCGTTGTCCCCCAGTGCTCGGCAAGGAGATCAACCACCCAAAAGCCAAGATTGTGGCGCGTTTTTCTGTATTCCGGACCTGGATTACCCAGACCAATAATGACGCGCACAGTTACTCACATTCATTCTTGCCGTCACTACTTCTTTTCTGGAGCCGGAGCTGCTGCGGCTGGAGTTGCGGCCGGAGCTTCCTCTGCAGCAGCGGCTGGGGCGGCTGCGATAGGAGCAGTAACGGTGACCACTGCTTCATCGATGTCGAAGATCGCTTTGACGCCCGCGGGGAGGGGGATATCTGAAATATGCAAGGAATCATGAATTTTCAGAGCAGAAACATCAGCAGTTACGAACTCTGGGATTTCCCGAGGCAGGCACTCAACCGTAATCTCTCTCATAAGAGGCTGTAAATTCCCACCGAGCGTCACGCCTTCTGCTTTTCCGAGGAAATGTATCGGCACCGTGATCTGCAGTGGTTTATTCACATCCACTTCATAGAGATCAATATGCACGAGTTCGCTCGTCAGCGGATGCCGCTGCACCTCTCGCAAAATAGCAATTTTGTCCTGGAGCTCTGGCAAGGACGATGTCAGTTGGATCAAATGCGAACCTTCCAACCCGCCAATCTTCGTGCGAAATTCCCGTGCGTCAATGGATAAAGAGGCCGCTTGCTTCCCCGGACCATAAAAGACCCCAGGAACTCTGCCCTGACGCCGCATCCGACCCGCCTCTCCTTTACCGAGACTTTTTCGGGATTCTACAGTGACTGTTATTGTTTCCATGATTTCCTCTTACGTTTTTCCTAGACAAATAGTGAACTGATAGATTCTTCGTTATGGATACGGCGAATTGCTTCGCCCATGAGCGAGGCAAGAGAGAGCACTTGAATTTTATGTAAATCTTGCGCCTCCGAACGCAGCGGGATTGAGTTGGTGACAATCAATTCCTCCAACATAGAAGCGCGGAGACGGTTAATCGCGGGACCGGACAACACAGGGTGCGTGCAGCACGCCAACACGGTTTGCGCACCGGCTTCATGAATGGCCGCCGCCGCCGTCGTCAGAGTCCCCGCGGTATCTACCATGTCATCAACGATGATAGCAACTCTCCTCTCGACGTCGCCAATGATGCGCATTTCCGCCACATCGAGATTGGCTTTCTCGGAAATGTTCTCTTCTTCTGAGCGTGCTCGACGTTTGTCGATAATCGCCAAAGAGGCTCCTAGTCGTTTTGCAAAAGCGCGTGCGCGTTCCACACCGCCAGCATCGGGAGAAACAATGGTGACTTCTTCTTTGCCTATACGAGAGCGAAGATAGGGCAACAAGACTGGCGCGGAAAAAAGATTATCGACTGGGATATTAAAAAATCCTTGGATCTGCCCAGCATGCAGCTCTGTCGTTAATACACGCGAAGCTCCGGCCGTAGTCACCAAATCTGCTATTAATTTTGCGCTGATCGGCACGCGAGGGGCCACTTTACGATCCTGTCGCGCATAGCCATAGTACGGAATCACTGCGGTGATGCGACTGGCCGAGGCGCGCTTAAACGCATCGAGCATCAGCAACAATTCCATGAGGTTGTCGTTGCCGGGAGTGCAGATAGATTGCACGACAAACACATCACCGCCGCGGACATTCTCGGTAATCTCCACAGCGATTTCACCATCACTAAACGTCTTCACATCCGCCGCACCAAGCTGCACGCCCAGGTATGCACAAATCTCTTGCGCTAGTGGGCGATTAGAATTGCCCGCGAAGATTTTCAACAGGTCTCGCATCGAACCATCCTCAGGAGTTATGCAACATCCGTTATCTTGCTGAGTTCTCTTGCCGAGAGACTGGGGAGGCAGGATTCGAACCTGCGGATGCTGGGGCCAAAACCCAGTGCCTTGCCAACTTGGCTACTCCCCACCGACTAGATCAGTGCCCGGTAATCTCTTTTGAACTGTCTAGTAAAAGGACAAAGGGTGAAAACGTCAAGGGGGGAAATCTGAAGATGAAACAGCGAAACGGCAAAACGGAGCAAGAACTCTTATTAATTTAGGGATTTCTATGAAGGCCGGCTAATGGCTCCACTAAGAAAGTTCGTCCATGGTCTGCGAGAACAATGGATGCCTTTTCCGCTAAGTCGCGATCTGAGAACAGGCCGAACACCGCTGAGCCGCTCCCAGACATTAAGGCGCCTTCAGCTCCCAAGTCGAGAAGCATAGTTTTGATTGCCGCAATCCGCGGGTATTTGGACAGGACAGCACATTCGAGATCATTGACGAGCGACGTCTGAGTAGGCCATTGTCCAGAGGCTACATTATTCGCCTCTTTTGTCCCTCTCCCATCAGAAGGCAACTCATCAAACTGTCGATAGGCCCACGGGGTAGAGACGCCGAAAGGTGGAACGACAAGCACGAGCCATCGGCGAGGAAGCGGGGGAACAAGAGTCAAAATTTCTCCGATTCCCTCAACCCGCGCTGGACGACAGGGAATAAAGAAAGGGACATCAGCGCCTAATCGTGCTCCCAGTTGACAGAGCCGCTCTTCGGACAATCCAAGAGCTAGCAGCGTGTTAAGGCTCTTCAGCACGGCAGCCGCGTCGCTGCTGCCGCCGCCAAGTCCAGCTCCAGCAGGAATGCGTTTGTGCAATGAGAGCCGAATGGTAGGCGTCATTGCATACTCACGACACAACAACGCAGCCGCCTTGTAAGCCAAATTAGTTTCACCGGCTGGAATCGCCGGGTCGCTACACGTCAGAGTAATGCCATCGGACCCCTCGTCTATCTGCACCTGGATCTCGTCGTACAAGCTGACAGGGATCATCAACGAGTCCAGCAGGTGATACCCGTCTGCTCTACGACCGATAATCCGCAAATACACGTTGATCTTCGCCGGCGCCAAAGTGTGAAGCCGCCGTATACTCATGTGCTCTCTCGTTCTGTCACTTGGCAACGCAAGGGCCTGCGGCGTTGCAGCCTTTTGCCTCCTATGCAACAACAAGCACTATGGAGCAATTTCTTGCCGCCGCCAAAGACGCCGCGCATCAAGCCGGAGCGCTACTCAAAACAAACTGGTTACAACCGAAAATCATCGATATCAAGACCGATATCGTCGATTTAGTGACGAATATTGACAAGGAAGCTGACGCCTTGATCACTGGGCTGCTAGGCGCCCATTTCCCCACCCATCAAATTATCGCAGAAGAATCCGCGGTTTCAGGCCAAGCCGGCCCATATCAGTGGTATATCGATCCGTTAGACGGCACCACGAATTTCGCACACAGCTTTCCACACTTTGCGGTTTCCATTGCCTTGGCTCAAGAAGGGCGGATGATCGTCGGCGTCGTCTATGACCCTCTCCGCGGAGAAACCTTCTCCGCCATGCGAGGAGGAGGAGCCTTTCTCAATGATACGCCTTTGCACGTATCAAATGCGCCAACCCTGGAACAGTCTCTGGTTCTCACAGGCTTCCCCTACGATCGCAGAAAACGTAGCGAGTATTATCTTCGCTTTTATCAAGCGTTTATGGTGCGAACCCAAGGAGTGCGGCGTTGCGGTTCTGCAGCGCTTGATCTGTGTTATGTCGCTTGCGGCCGCGCCGACGCCTTCTGGGAATGGCGGTTACATCCGTGGGACACCGCAGCGGGTTCGCTTATCGTCGAAGAAGCCGGCGGGACAATGAGCGACTTCACCGGCGGGCCGTTTCGCATTCATGGAGAACAAACGCTAGCGTCAAACGGGCTCCTTCATACCGAGATGGTGACTGTGCTCAAAGATCTTCTCTAGCAAGGCTCCGTCGTATGGCGCGGGGAAAAACCCAACACAACGTGATGAAACACACCTTGCGGGAGGAGTCCATTTTGCAGGTGGCGGCAGCGTGCTTCGGCGAGCATGGCTATCGTGCAACCACCTTGGAAACTGTGGCCGAGCGGCTCGGCATCTCTCGGGTAACGCTCTATCGCTATTGTCCGAGTAAAGAAGAATTACTCATCCGGGTCTTCGAGCGCTCTATCGCCATCTTTCAGCGCGGGCTGCAGCAGATCTGCGCACAAGACATTCCACCGGAAGAAAAAGTACGCCAGATCATTCGTCATCAAGTACGCCTCATGGCGGATCATCGCGATTTTCTCTCGGTGTTTTTTAGCGAAGAAAGTCATCTGCCCGCAGACATGGCGCAACGCGCTCGCGCAGAACGACGGACGTACGACTCTTTGATTGAAGGGGTCATCCAAGAAGGCGTCGACGCCGGACGACTGGCGCCGTTCCCGCCGAAACTGCTTTCCTTCGCACTCTTAGGGATGTGCAACTGGATGTACCAATGGTATCAGCCTGACGGACCACTATCCGCCGACGAAGTAGCGCGGATTTTTATTGCGATTGTTGAACATGGATATTTGCAAGGTGATCCACAACAGGCAATCGTAAAACGACTTGAACGAGTTGAAAATGAGATTGTCAATCTACAGCGTACGCTACAAGTCGCTCGTGATCCGTCGTCATGAATCTGGGGAGGGAGGTGTTCCCAGTGAGAGCCTGAGAACGGTAGCATTAACTTTTTGAACTTATTTCTTTATGCCCAGGCTCTCACTGGGCATGTCGTGAGATTATGGCGCTACCGCACCGGAGGGCGGCGTTCCCAGGCGGGGCCTGGGAACGAGATTGTAAAAGTGAGCCGCCGCTTTTAGTCGGCGGCTTCGGTTTTATTGTTTGCCGACCACGATGAGGTCGCCGTGTTGACCCAAAGGACCAAGACACTTGTCTACCCCACAGCCGTCAAACGTTCCATTGCTATCACTGTCAAGTTCGACGAGACCGGTGAGGGGATCAAAAGTCCCTACCTGAGTATAGCCCCTGCCTAGCCAGTCGCCGACCACCGGGAGGTCCCCAGCCTGTCCGAAGCTCAGGCACTCATCCACACCACAGCCGTCAAACACTCCATTGCCATTGAGATCAAGCTGCCAGCGACCCGTCGTTTGATTGAAGCTTCCCACCGCCGCGTGGCCTGTGCCCAACCAGTCGCCGACCACCGGGAGGTCCCCAGCCTGTCCGAAGCTCAGGCACTCATCCACACCACAGCCGTCAAACACTCCATTGCCATTCAGATCAAACTGCCAATGAGCCGTCGCCGGACGAAACATGCCAAGCATGAAGGGCAAGGCGCTTTTCGTAGTGCTTGCACTCGACGTTGACATAGTTCCTACAGGAGGGGCGTCAAGATTGCTCAAAGAGTGTGGTTGCGTTGTTGTTTTTGGCGTTGTCGTCTGCGTTTCGCTCGACGCGCTCAGCGTAGCCGTAGTGGCGGACAGCGCAGTCGTCATGGCCGTTTGGATCTGCTCCACCGTTAGCGCCGAGTCATAGATGCGCAGATCGTCCAGCACCCCGCTCCATCCCCGATCTGTCGCTCCGCGGTTCCCGATGACATACGAATCGGCGTTCGTCAGCGGTGTTCCACTCGGCGCGCTCTTTTGGGTCACCACCTGTGCTACTCCGTCCACATACATCTGCGGCGTGTTCGCCGCCGAGGAGGCGTCGTACACCACGACAATGTGATGCCACGCATTAAGGCTCGGTTGCGGGATCGTCCAATGCCCTTCCCCGTTCGACCATACTCGGCTGTAATGGTACACGTTGGCGACGTCATCATTGTAGAGTAGCTCCACTTCAGCCCCGCTGGTCCGCTTGTCGAAGAGCCGGCCGAAATTCCCTCCGCCGGGTCCTGTCCGATAGGTCCACAGCATATAGCTGCGCACCATGGCATGGCTGCTCAATCCGCTCGTCACTTTGGCTGCGCCCCCGTTGAAGGACAACGCCTGACCGAATTTACCGGTGGTCGTCCACGTCGTTCCTGCCGTCGCGCCATTCCGGTTATTTCCTGACACGTCCGTAACGGTTGTCCCAGCGCCTTCATCAAAATTGTATGCGATACTGGCCTGGGTCCCAGGACCCGTCGGAATTGGTTCAACAGGGGTGCTCATGACCGTCTGAATCTGCGCTCCCGTCAGTGCAGTGTCATAGACACGCAAATCGTCCAGCATTCCACTCCAGCCCCGATCGGCCGCTCCGCGATTCCCAAGGACGTACGAATTAGTGTTCGTTAACAGCGTTCCGCTCGGCGCGCTGTCTTGGGTCACCACTTGCGCCACCCCATCCACGTACATCTTCGGCTTGTTCGCTGTTGAGGAGGCGTCGTACACTACAGCGATGTGGTGCCACGCATTGAGACTCGGTTGCGGAATCGTCCAGTGCCCTTCCCCGCCTGACCATACCCGATGGTAACGATACACTCGGGCTGCTTCATCGTTATAGAGCACTTCCACTTCCCCACTACTGGTTCGTTTGTCGAAGAGCCGGCCGAAATTCCCTCCGCCGGGTCCCGTCCGATAGGTCCACAGCATATAGCTGCGCACCATGGCATGGCTGCTCAATCCGCTCGTCACTTTGGCCGCACCCCCGTTGAAGGACAACGCCTTACTGTATTTGCCGGTGGTCGTCCACGTCGCGCCTGCCTCTACGCCATTGCGGTTATTCCCTGATACATCCGTCACCGTCGTCCCAGCGCCTTCATCAAAATTGTATGCGACTGCCAGTCCAGCAATTCCTTGATTGTCCACTGTGACTGGGACTGTAGCAGATAGGGTTTGATTTCCCGCTGCGTCGCGCGCTAAGGCTGTAAGCGTATGAGATCCATTAGGAATTGTGGTAGTGTCCCAAGGAATCGAATAGGGAATGATGGTCTCTTCACGACCGAGGTCAACGCCGTCAAGACGGAACTGCACCCCCGCCACACCGATGTTATCTGAGGCTGTGGCCGTTACTGTTGTTGTCCCCTTCACGGTGGTCCCAGTAGTAGGGGTCGTAATGGACACCGTAGGAGCTTTCGTGTCGTTGCAAACCTCATTGCTATAGTCGGAGTTACCGAGGGAATTATAGGCGTAGACATGATAACAATAGGTTGTGCCTGTAATCACAGTCGTATCAGAAAAGACAGTGACGTTGGTAGCCATAGTCGCGAGCGGGACATACGCGCCGGTCGTACCCGTCTTCCGTTCTAATTTGAATCCAGCTTCGTTGTTCGAATTGTCTATCCAGCTCATGGTTATCTGAGCGGCGCTTACTTTCTCCGCCCACACGGTTGTTACAAGAGATAAAAGGATGAACAAGGTCGATAAAACGCGGCCTCGTACAAAAAACATTGATATACCTCCGAGTAGCCATTTGCGACACACGGGCCAGAGGAGGCAGGGTGTTTCACCTGGGGCGGCTCTGCGACCATATTCCGAGCGCTCAGAACGTAGGCCAGTAGCTTTGCGTCCCATCCTTTGAGATGGTTTGCTTTTTCAGGGTTGAAGAAGTGAGACTGGTGCTTTACTAAGATTTGGGCTATCTGCCTCAATATCTAAAGCAAGCGCATTGGTCCTTACCTGTAGAATTTTAAGGGACCAACGAAAATGTCTTCTTTCTCTTTATCGCTTTCCTCATTGAAGCGTGTCGTTGCTGTCAAGAAGAGCAAAGAGCACGCCAGAAAAAAAAAGAGGAACCAGGCAGAAAACATTCGATTTTTGTCTCTCTCTCTATTCTCGAATCGTCAATCTTTCAACATTAGTGAGATTTTTTTGACTTTTTCTGAATATTTCTCAGCAAAGGTGCAGGGCAACGTTGTCAACGTATTTACCCTGACGCTGGACCTTACGGCAGGAGTGTCAAAGAGTTTGATACAAAGGATGAGTAGGGAACAGAAGCATTATTGGAAAAATTGAATTATTGAGGGATTAAACCATTAGTTGATTGAGGACCGTAAATTAAGTTGAGCCGTGCAAAACCCAACGGCTCCAGCGAGTTGACAGGTGAAAAAGGGGGTTCGTGAGGTAAAGGGATAAGTCTATAGAAGACTGCGCACCCAGGCGAAGCCGAGGCGCGAGCTCGACAAGGCTGGGAACGGCTGCCCTCTATCCCAACCTATGCCCCCACTGCGGGGAATGTTGACAATCTCTAGTCGATCGCCACTGCGATACACTGCGTCCGGTAGGCAATGGCGCCCTTGGCCACCAGCGTCCAACGAATCCCAAAGACCAACCTTGCAAAAGGGGCCAATTGGCCTGGGGTGAAGAGCGCTTGCCCTTGGGCGTTTCTCTGGGGATTGGTTTCCGGGGTGGTGGTGGTAAGCACCCCAGCGGAGCCCTCGTCACACCCGCCGTTAAAAAGGAGCAGGGTCACATCGTAACTCGTGTTCGCTTTGGCGCCGTTGTCCTATCTGGCGCGCTGGCAAGCACCTTTACGGCTCTTCGTGGTTGGGACGTATCGTCCGGCAGAGGCGTTGCGGCACAAGCATCCATTGACCACCGTACAGGGGGAACTCGCCGGGCAAGGATTGTGTATAGAAGTGGCTCTTCCATTCTTGTCAGAGTCCGCCGTCACAGAGTATCTTCAGCAGCGAGCGCCAAACCACACGGCGCTCGGTCACCTCGCATCGACCTGTTATCGCCAGACCGCTGGACTCCCCTTATTCATGGTGGTGCTCGTGGACGAGTGGCTTGCGCAGAGGCAAGGGTCGGAGCAGAACGGCGGCGAGAGAGCCCAGAGGTCGGCCGCCGCACTCAGCGGGCAGGCTCCTGAGCGCTTGCGGCAGCTGGTTAGTGTCCAGATGGAGCGGATGACGAGTCGGGAGCAACGCCTATTGGAAGCGGCGAGTGTAGCGGGGTTCGAGTTCTCGACGGTGGAGGTGGCGGCAGCGCTGGCCGCAGACGAAGTAACCACAGAAGAACACTGTGAGCAGCTCGCGCGCCGGCCGCAGTTTCTGCGACCAGCAGGTGTGAGTGAATGGCCAGCAAGGAATCGTCCTCTATGATCCTCAACAGCATCATGCCCATGCTTTTCTCCAGGGCCTGGACCCCGGAGTATCTTGTCTCATTTATGCCGCTTATGTCCTCTGGTATCTTGGTTATCTCGATCAAGCTGTAAAAAGAATCCAAGAAGTGGCCAAGCTAGCCGGAGAGTTAGCGCATCCCTTGAGTTTAGCACAAGCCCACTACAGTGTGGCGGTGGTCTCCCTTAATCGTCGAGAGGTCCACCTCGTCCAAAAGCACGCCGAGGCTGAGATTGCTCTTGCGACGGAACAGAGGTTTTAGCAGTTCTGGGCGTGGGGAACAATTCGGCGGGGCTGGGCGTTGGTTCAGAATGGGCGAGGAGAGGAAGGCATTGCCCAGCTTCAAGAAGGATGGGCAGCTTTGCAGGCTACGAAGGCGCAGATGACTCAGGCTCTTTTCCGCGCCACGTTAGCCGAGGCGTACGGCGCGGTGGGGCGGACGCAAGAAGGGCTCGCCATATTAACGGAGGCATTAACAGCCGTCGACCAACTATATGGAAGGCACACCAAGATATGGATCCGAAGAGGACACTCCCTGTTTGTGTGCCACTGTCGGCTTGTCCGACAGTGTAAGTGGCTACACGGTTAGCAAGCTAACCGTGGCACACCAAACTCCAAATCTTGGTGTGTTCCGCATAT
>JACXTT010001256.1_pt1 | contig 42805 bp, 38 predicted proteins | sample 9270951 | NCBI WGS metagenome assembly JACXTT01 (sample SAMN15532306, study PRJNA645909) | rock metagenome | isolation source: weathered quartz diorite | place: Puerto Rico | collected 2017-06-21
TAGCCGAGAATTTCGCCGGGGCGAGTGGAGAAGCTGACGCCATCGACGGCAGGAATGCGGTTGTAGCGCTTGAGGAGATTGCGGACTTCAAGCATGGGGCGTAATGGCTCGGAACCCGTTATATCGGACTCCGAGTAAGGAGTCAAGCGTAAGCTGTCAACCTTTTTGCCTTTCGGGCTTCGGGTGTCCGGCTGATTAGACGTCAAAGGCGGGTAGGATTGTTCCTGATAACGATTAAAGCTGATGCAGTCTTCAGGCGTTAAAATGTGCGAGACGCTCTAAGTGCGAATTACGATAACGCAGGCTCAACAGAAACGCTGGGTCAAATGGTGGTGGTGGGCCAGTGATCGCTGGACCGGGAGGGCAATTATTGTCCTTATCGCCGTTCTCCTGCGCATCTTATTTCCCGGCATCTGGGCGTCATGGTTTGGTTCCGTTGTTATCGCTATTCTGTTGATCTTCGCGCTCGGGCTCTTAATATCGGTTGCGGTCCGCGCTTACCATGGCAAGGATTAGCGAGTCCACGTTCGCATACTCAACGCTCCTTTCAGGCAGTTACCCGCCGCCCATCCGCCGTCACCGCAACAGCGTTCACACAAGCTGTATGGCCATCGAGACTTCGGATCTCGGCACCGCTTTCCAAGTCCCAGATCTTGAGCGGGTCGTCGGAAGCCGAGATCACTCGTCGCCCATCTGGTGTACGCGCCACCGCACTAAGACCCTGGCTGTGACCTGTCAGCGTGCGGCCCAGGAATAGATCAGCAGCGCCAGAGCGATAGAGCCGATCAAGATGTATATTTGTCTCGGTTCGAGCGTCATATCAGTTTGCCCAGGATTTCCATTTTGTCTCCCGCTCCCCTGGTGGTTTATCATGGGCCTCCAACTTTTAATCCTCCGAAGTGGATGGTTTTGGTACTTTTTCCGCGGAAGCCCGTCTTTGGCTCCGACCGACGCCAATTCCGCCCCGGCCGAAAAACCAGGAATCGTTAAATCGCTTCGAGCTCTTCTTCGAGCATCTGTTTTTGGGAGAGATCGGCGTAATAGCCGCCGGCGGCCACCAGTTCGGCGTGCGTGCCTTGTTCCACGATGCGGCCTTTTTCGAGCACCACGATGCAGTCGGCTTGCCGGACGGTGGAGACGCGGTGCGAAATGAGAATGACGGTGCGGCCGCGCATCACGTTGGACAGGCCGTTCAAGATCCGCTCTTCGGTGAGAGTATCGACGCTCGAAAGGGCATCGTCGAGAATGAGGATGCGCGGGTTGCGGAGCAGGGCCCGGGCAATGGCGGTGCGCTGCTTCTGGCCGCCTGAAAGAGTTATTCCGCGTTCGCCGACCATAGTTTCGTAGCCGTGGGGAAAGGATTCGATGTCGCCGGCGAGGCCCGCGAGCTCGGCGGCGCGGTGGATCTCGTCCTGGGTGGCGTTCTCGACGCCGAAGGCGATGTTTTCGGCGATCGTCGCACTGAACAGAAACGTTTCCTGGGGCACGAAGCCGATTTGGCGGCGCAGCTCGGCGGGATCGAGATCGCGCAGATTGATGCCGTCGAGGAGGACGGAACCCGCGGTCGGATCCATCAGCCGCGGCACCAGACCGACCAGGGTACTCTTGCCGCTTCCCGTATGGCCGACAACGGCGAAGGTAGTGCCGGCGGGGATGAACAAATCGACGCCGTCGAGCGCGCGGCCGCTGGGATAGATCAGCGAGGCGCCGCGAAACTCGATTTCGCCGCGCGCATGGGGAACTGGCGTAGGGGACGGCGGGGCGGCGATGGTGGGACGCTCGTGAAGAATCTGATTGATGCGACCCATGGAGGCCGTGCCGCGCTGCATGAGATTCACCACCCAGCCGAGGGCGATCATGGGCCATACCAGAAAGCCCATGTAGGTGTTAAACATCACGAAACCGCCCATGGAGAGCTTGCCGTGCAGCACCTGATAACCGCCGGCCCAGAGCACCACGAGAAATGTGATGCCGATCAGGCCCTCGAGCAGCGGCTGGAAAAGGCCGGAAATGCGGACCAGGCGGAGATTCTCGCGGATATAGTCTTTGTTGAGATCTTCGAAGCGGCGCAGCTCGGCGGCCTCCTGAACGAAGGCGCGGATCATGCGGACGCCCGAGAGGTTTTCCTGGACGCGGCTGCTGATGTCGGAAAACATGGCCTGGATGGCCTCGAAACGCTGGTGAATGGCGCGGCCGAACAGCATCACGGCGACGCTCACGACGGGGGCGGGGAGCACGGCGAAGAACATCAGCCGCCAATCTTTGAACGCCATGACGGCGATGGCGAGGACGAAGGTCAGGCTGGTTTCGGTCCAGTACATGATCCCGGGTCCGAGCATCATGCGCACGGCGTTGAGATCGTTGGTGGCGCGCGCCATGATATCCCCGGTGCGCTGGCGCGCGTAGAAATCCGGAGAGAGCACGACCAGGTGCGCGAACAGATCGTTACGCAGATCGTACTCGATGTCGCGCGAAATACCGATGAGGATGACGCGCATCCAGAACTGGAAGGTGCTCCGGACCGCCGCGACCGCGACGAGTGAAAGCGCGAACAGAAGAATGACGGGCAACGGCCGGCGGGCGGTGAGGGCATCGATGGCGCTGCCCATGATAAGCGGGACCGAGGCGTGGGCGAGGTCCTTCACGATCAGAGAGCCCATTCCCAGCGCCAGCCCGCGTCGATAGCGCTTGAGGTAGGGCCACAGGGTGCGAAACGATTCCCGCATTAATCTACAATCCTACGAAGCTGGCGACGGGATTGAGCCTGGAAAGACCGACGATCCACGAACTACTTCTCGTCCGTGTTGTTCTTTTGATCCAGATGGCCGACCGTCTTCAAGCGCTGGTAGAGTTTCTCAACGTCGGCTTCATCTTCCGGCCGCAGCATGCGGTAGCGCGGGGAAGGGAGCTGGCGGCGGTCGGGGCCGGGGTTCAAGGCCTCGCCCCAATACTGGCGGTAGGGCACGCCGTCGATGAGCGCATCGCGAGAGAGGCGACGCAGGTTGCGCAGCAGGCTATTGCAGGAATCGAGATCGCCGGGGTAAATCAGCAGCAAACGCGAATCGTCGAATAGGGTCATGTGCACGATCAGGGGGGAGATCCATCCGGTGCGATCCATACGCCGGATGTCCATCCAGAGAACGCGGCGCCCGCCAATGGCCAAATATTCTTCGTGAATTTCGATAGCGGGACGAAATGCCAGGATGAGCAGGAGAGTGGAGCTCAGAAGGAACAGGGCGGCGACGATAAAAGCCGGTTTCCACTCGAGACCAAGCCAGCTGGAAAACGCCGCCAGCGCCAGTGCCGCGAAACCGAAGGAGAGATAATGCCGAGCAGGCACGTAGCGTGTCATCCCAAAACTCCGACACCTCTAGCCTACTCCGGCCCGCCCGCTCCGTCAATGCGCCCGCACGGAACGTAATCCACGCCAACTGTAATGGAGGCCGCTCCAGATGGTGGCCGCGGCCGTGGGCCATATAAGGGCCTCGGCGAGCGCGTGCAGGGCGGGAGACGGGACCGCGTTTTGCGCCAACCAGGCCAGGGCGCAGGCAATCTGCACGAAAGTGCTGGCCTTACCCCAGACACTGGGACGAAACTGCCGAAAGGCAGTGAACATCAGAGCGATGCCGGAGGATAACAGAAGAAAGATATCACGGCCGAAGATGATGGCGACGAGCCAAAAGGGCACGCTGCCTATGACGGCGAGAAAAAAATAAACACCGCTGAGCAGGAATTTGTCGGCGATAGGGTCGAGGTACGCGCCGAGGGGCGTGATCTGGTGGAAGCGGCGGGCGAGCAGACCGTCGAGGCCATCGGTGAGGGCGGCGCAGGCGAACAGAGCAAGCGCGCGCTCGGCATGACCGCTCACGATAGCCGTGAAGACGAAGGGCGCGAGGAGCAGGCGGGCGAAAGTCAGGAGATTGGGAATATTGGCGAGTGTGCGCATCTATTGCATGGGGCTGACCGGAGAGGGCACCGCTGAGAAGCGGCTCCGCCGGATGCCGCCCGTCTGGTCGGAGTAAAGCCACGGTGAGTTGCCGGTAAGCGGTTGGGCGTGGATCTCGTACGAGGCGGCATCTCCCTGGATGCGGAAACGGTAGCCTTGGGAAACGCCGGAAGCCAGATCGCTCGGGATGTACGTTGCAAGTTGTTCGAGTGAACTGGCGTAATGGCCGTTTTGCGCCTGGTACCGACTCTGCGCCTTTTGAAGCAACTGGATGCTCTGGATAGCACGAGCCTCGGCAGCATGCGAGCGGGCGCGCATCAGATTGGGAATGGCTATGGCGGCGATGATGGCGAATGCCGTTATCAGAACGAAACAGACCAGGGCCGCGATAGCTACGGCCACCACGGGAGGAAAGCCTGCACGGGGCTGGATGGGTGGCGGCGCGCCCAGGCGGGCTCCGCAATTCTGGCAGAAGCCGGCGCCTTCTCGAGCTTCTTTCCCGCATGACGAGCAGAACATGGATCAGTGATGAGGGCCACCGTGGGCGTGGTGGTGCTCGTGCGAACCGCGCGCATCTGGCGTGTGCGCGTCGATGAGATCGCGGCGCTCCGGGGTGGTCACGTGTCGCTCGAGCCATGACAGGACTTCGGAAAGCCCCGTCCCATTCTTTAAATTTGTAAATACGAACGGGCGGCTGCCGCGCATCTTGCGGGCGTCGCGATCCATGACCTCGAGCGAAGCGCCGACGTGCGGGGCGAGATCGATCTTGTTGATGACCAGCAGATCGGAGCGCGTGATGCCGGGGCCGCCTTTGCGGGGAATCTTGTCGCCACCCGCGACATCGATCACGTAAATCGCGACGTCCACCAGTTCCGGACTGAACATGGCGGCCAGGTTATCACCGCCGCTTTCAACGAAGACGAGTTCCAGACCTGCGATTTTCGATTCGAGGTCGGCGATGGCTTCGAGGTTCATGGAGGCGTCCTCGCGAATGGCCGCGTGGGGGCAGCCGCCGGTCTCGACGCCGCGAACGCGCCCGGCGGGGAGCGTGCCCTGGCGGATCAGAAACTCGGCATCTTCCTTTGTGTAGATGTCGTTGGTGACCACGCCGATGCTGTAGCGCGGGGAAAGTTCGCGGCTGAGGCAATCGACCAGCGCCGTCTTACCACTGCCGACCGGACCGGCGACGCCAACGCGGAATGCTCGCATGAATATCCTCCTGACAGGCAGGAATGCCCATTCTACACGTCAGAACAAGAAGTAGCGCTGGGCCAGCGGGAGCACGCTGGCCGGCTCGCAAGTGAGCAACTCGCCATCGGCGCGGACTTCGTAAGTTTCGGGATCGACCTCGAGTTTGGGCGTGGCGGAGTTGTGGATCATATCCTTTTTTCCGATGTTGCGGCAATTCCCGACCGCCACCGCGCGCTTCACGAGGCCGATCTTTGCGGGCACGCCGGCCTCGAGGGCGGCCTTGGAAACGAAAGCCAATCCGGTGGAGGAGATAGCGCGTCCGAACGAGCCAAACATCGGGCGATAGAAGACCGGCTGCGGCGTGGGGATGGAGGCGTTGGCGTCGCCCATGACGCTCCAGGCAATGAATCCGGCCTTGAGGACCAACTCCGGTTTGACGCCGAAGAACGCGGACTTCCACAAGACGAGGTCGGCGAGTTTGCCGGGCTCGATGGAGCCTACGTGCGCCGCGACCCCGTGGGTGATGGCCGGATTGATGGTGTACTTGGCGACATAGCGCTTCACGCGCGCGTTGTCGTTGCGGCTGGAATCGCCGGCGAGCGGGCCGCGCTGCACCTTCATTTTGTGCGCGGTTTGCCAGGTGCGCATGACGACTTCGCCGATGCGGCCCATGGCTTGCGAATCGCTGGACATCATGCTGAACACGCCGAGATCGTGCAGAATATCTTCGGCGGCGATCGTTTCGGGGCGGATGCGGCTCTCGGCGAAGGCGACGTCTTCGGGCACCTGCGGATTCAGGTGATGGCAGACCATCAGCATGTCGAAATGCTCGTCTATGGTGTTGACGGTGAACGGGCGCGTGGGATTGGTGGATGACGGCAGCACGTTGGGCTGCGCGGCGATGCGAATGATGTCGGGTGCGTGGCCGCCGCCAGCGCCTTCGGTGTGATAAGTGTGGATGGTTCGCGAGCCGATGGCGCGAATGGTGTCCTCGACAAAGCCGGCTTCGTTGATGGTATCGGTGTGGATGGCGACCTGCACGTCGTACTGATCGGCGACTTTCAGACAAGTGTCGATGGCGGCGGGCGTGGTGCCCCAGTCTTCGTGGAGCTTCAGCCCGCAGGCGCCGCCCTCGATCTGTTCAGCAAGCGGGAGCGGAGTGGAGGCGTTACCTTTTCCCAGGAAGCCGAAGTTCATGGGCCAAGCTTCGGCGGCTTCGAGCATGCGCTGGATGTTCCAGGCGCCGGGAGAGCAGGTGGTGGCGTTCGTTCCGGTGGCGGGGCCGGTGCCGCCGCCGATCATGGTAGTGATGCCGCCGGAGATGGCTTCGTAGATCTGCTGCGGCGAAATGAAATGGATATGGGTGTCGAGCGCGCCGGCGGTGACGATCAGGTTTTCTCCGGCGATGACTTCTGTCGAGGCGCCGATGACTAACTCGGGATCGACGCCGGCCATGATATCAGGGTTGCCTGCCTTGCCGACTTTTACGATGCGGCCGTCGCGGATTCCGATGTCGCCTTTAACAATGCCCCAGTGATCGGCGATAAGAGCATTAGTGATGACTAAGTCGAGCGCGCCGGGTGTGCCTTCACGAGTTGCCGTGCTGCTTTGCCCCATACCGTCCCGAATGACTTTTCCGCCGCCGAAAGTAACTTCATCGCCGTAAGTCGTATAATCGTGCTCCACTTCTATGAGTAAGTCAGTGTCGGCGAGGCGGACGCGGTCGCCCTTAGTGGGGCCGTAGAGATCGGCATAAGTGCGCCGTGGAATTTGGAGGCTCATTTGCGATCCAAGGCTCCGTTGACAAGGGCATTGTGCCCGAAGACTCGGCGGTCTCCGGCAAACTCGACCAGCGTGACTTCCTTCTCCTCACCCGGCTCGAAGCGCGAGGCCGTGCCGGCAGCGATGTTGAGGCGCATGCCATAGGCGGCGGAGCGGTCGAAATGCAGGGCACTATTGACTTCGAAGAAGTGGAAATGACTGCCGACCTGGACAGGGCGATCGCCCGTGTTTTTCACGAGCAGAGAGACGGTTTTACGGCCGGTGTTGGCGCTGATACGGCCGGATTCGAGAAAGTATTCGCCGGGTTTCATGTTACTTAATAGGGTCATGCACGGTTACTAACTTGGTACCGTCGGGGAAGGTTGCTTCCACCTGGACCTCGTGCAGCATGTCGGCAATGCCGTCCATGAGGTCGTCGCGGCGAAGAACCTTCGTACCCAGTACCATGATCTCCGCTACGCTCTTGCCATCGCGCGCGGCTTCCAGAATCTCGGAGGAGATGAGGGCCACAGCCTCGGGATAGTTTAACTTCACGCCGCGCGCCTGCCGCTTGCGCGCCAGTTCAGCGGCGACAAAGATCAAGAGCTTTTCCTGCTCGCGAGGGGTGAGATGCAACTCGTCCTCCTGAAATCTTAGTAAGTCTTGCGAGGAATAACGGCATCCTGGCCGTAGAGCGCCTGTTTCGCGACGCGCCAGAAAGCGATCAGGCCCCGCGAGACATCGCGGCCGTTGCGGCTCAGCGCGCGGACAACGAGGCCGTGCGCCGGAAGTCTCGTGAGGCCCCATATTATCACAGGGGAGGACAATTGCCCGGCGAGATCGAGAAGCTCCTTTTCGAGATCGCGCCACGCATGCTCGGCGACGCCGGCACGGCAGACATAGAAAGAGGAGAAGTACCGATAGGGCCCCAGGCGCGCCGGGGAGCCGAGAGCTCGGGCGGCGGGTTGGAGATCGCTATGCTCGATAGAGACCGGCTGGCCCGCGACGCGCAGCTCGAAGCTGAGACTGAGCGTGTCATACGAGAAAATCTCGCCGCGAGCCTCGCGGCCAGGAGCCACTGTGTCCCACCAGAACAGGCCGGCGCCGGGGCTGAGATTCACGCAGGTGCGCTGTGTGTAGCGGGAACCGGCGAACGGAATGAGAGGATCGGGCAAGTATTCGAGTAGGGCGCCGTCCGCAACCTGCACTTGAGCGGTGAAGTCGGCGGGACCCGCTTCCGAACGGCTGCGATAGAGGCGAGTGGCGCCGGTCGAGGTGAGTTGCGCTTGCGCTCCCGTGCCGACGCTCAATTCGAGCGACAGACGATCGCCCGCGAGCACGCCCCCCGAAAGATTGTGTAGGTGCACTAGCGAGGCGCCGCCATCGAGATCGAAAGCGCGGACGACTTTGAGGGGCTGGCGCTGCTCGAAGACGTGCAGGCGCGTACGCGCGAGATGCGAGTCGTAGTCAAACCGGAGCGACAAATGGCCGTCGGAGCGCGTCATTGGATCAACTGATAAACAAGCGCGTCTCGAGCGCGACGTGGCGCATGGAGGCGATGTCCATAAGCGGAGTGAAACACGCCACGGTGTGAATGTCGGCCGCGGCACTGGCCTGGGCGGCATCGAGAATAGCCGGCTTCAGGTCCCACAGAAGGCGCGCTGCGCGCTGATGCCCGAGCGGCAGCAGACGCTGGCATGCGGATACAAGGGCGTTGATCGACTGCTGAAGATGGACGGCGGCGGTCAGGTCTTCAGTGACACCGAGCGCATGGCCTGCATAGCCGAAAGCGGTGGCGTAGTGCGAATCACTGCCGGGATCTTCCCCGCCTTCGAGCGCGAGGAACAACTGGAGGAAACGGCGGCCGAGCGTCAGGCTCGCGGCCCTGCTTTCCTCGGCGGGCTTGCGCGCGCTGAGCTGTTGGTTGAGCGCGGTCCACCCGGCGGGCTCCATGCGGTGTGCTGCCCGGCAGAATGCCGCTTCGAGAACGCCGGTCTCCGCGAGATAGTCGCGCAGGAAGACGGGCAGGGCATCGGCTGTAAGCAATTCTTCGGCGACCAGCGTTTCGAGGCCGAACGAATGGGCGCCGCTCCCGATCGGCAAGGCGCTATCGGCCAGGTGCATCAGCTTGAGCAGCCGGAGCTGGTCAGTAAGTGCGTTTGTTGGGTTGCTGGTCAAAGAAATGGAAGAGAGCGACGGCTTCGTCGCGCAGAAAATCGCCCACGATTTCGACCGAACTTCCGCCCAGTTGCTTCATGCGCGCGTTAGCGATTTGGAGTTCGTGAAATCCACTAGTACGCGCATCCTGGATGCTGGCGCCGTACACGATTTTCGAAAATCGGGCCCAGTGGCAGGCGGAAAAACACATGGGGCAGGGCTCGCAAGTCGAATAAATGACGCACCCGGAGAGGTCGATGGTTCCGAGCTTATGGCAAGCCTCGCGAATGGCGTGGATTTCCGCATGCGCGGTGATGTCAGTCGTCTGCCACACGACATTGTGCTCGCAGCTCACCACTTCGCCCGCGCGCGCGATGCATGCGCCAAAAGGCGATTGGCCTTCGATGACGCCTTGTTTCGCTTTCCGGATCGCAAGGCGCATGAAATCGGCGTCGGTCAACTGACAAATGTAGCACGCGGCGACACAGGCAAGAATGCCTATTCCACAGCGACACAGGCAAGAATGCCTATTCCACAACGATACAGGCAAGAATGCCTATTCCACGTTCAGTACTGGGTATTTCTGCCAGTCTTTGTAATCGAAGTGCCACCACTCGAATTCGTAGACGGTGAATCCTTCGGCTTCCATGGCGCGGCGCAGCAGCTCGCGATGCCAGCGCGCCAGCGCGGTGCCGCCGGGATAATCGGGATAGGAACGCTCGGACATTTCGTCGTATAGCCCGACCATCTCGGCCGGATTGCCGGTTTTCAGCTCGTAGAGAGTCAGATCGACGGCGCATCCGCGATTGTGACGCGAGCCGTGGCTGGGGTCGGCCACGAAGATGTGCTTGTCGGGCGGCGTGCCATCCCAGAACATTTTCGTAACGTACCAGGGGCGGTAGGAATCGTGGATCAGCAGGCCATAGCCCAGCGCCTTTAACTTGTGATTGGCGCGGACCACGGCCTCGGCGGCGGGGCGCTGCAGGGAGGCATGTGCCCGCGGATAGAAGACGATCTGCAAGAAGTTGTTGGTAGTGGCGTAGCGGATGTCGAGTTTGATGGTGGGATCGAGCGACGTCAACTCCACCAGATCGGGCTTGCGAAAATCGCCGGTTTCGTGCGGTGGCGAGGCGGCCATGGCGATGCGGCGCAGCTCGGCAACCGGCTTGACCGGCTCGATGTGGGCGCTGACCGGATCCTCGCCCGCGATTTTGCGCCGCTCAAAAATGACGCCGCTCGAGAGCGCCGCTTCGGTTGCGCGTCCGTTCGCGCCGCGGTGGAAAGTGAGGGTCTCGCCGTCATAAAGGCCCCAGCCGGGAAAGCGGAAAACGTCCGGGGAGATTTCCGCGAGCGGATAGTAGTCGTACCACTCGATGAGTGCTGTGAGCTTGCCGTCTTTTTCGAGAATGTAGAGCGTGTCATGATCCCAGCCGTACTCGCCGATCAGGCCGCGGCGGCGATCGGGGGCGGGCGGGGGTTTCGGAACGGAGACTCGCTGGAGCCGCTCGCTGCCGATGCGCACTCCGTCGTTCTCCGGAACGATTCGTAATCCGTAGCCCAGCTTGCCATCGATGATCAGAGCATCTTTGGCCTGCCGCACCTCGATGCGCTCGCCGCCGCGCACCGGTAAGTAATAGAGCTTTCCTGCGCGCTCGATCAGGTCGATGGCCTTGCTTCCCTGGCCGTAGCGGCCATCCAGCCGGCGAGCGACCGCGGGATCGACCGGTTGCGTGACCGGAATCTCCGGCAGCGGCCTTCTTGCACGCGCCGCCAGCATGAGGCGCAGGCCTTCGTGCGCGATGTGGTTCACGACAGCGTTCGAGCTGCTCATGGTGGTGACGGCCACTACGCCCAGCTTGTCGTCAGGCAGTGCGGCCAGCGCAGTCGCAAAGCCGTAAATCGCACCACCGTGGCCGACCATGCGGTGGCCTTCGAACTTCGACAGCCGGAAGCCGAGGCCGAAACCTGTTGTTTCGCCTGGTTTGGCGAACTGCGGTTGCCACATTTGCGCGAGCGTCTCCGGTTTGAGCACAGTGCCGTTCGGGCCGCGGCCGCGCGCGAATAGAACGCTCAGAAAGCGCCCGAGATCGGTGACGCTGGTATAGAGGCACCCGGCCGGGCCGATGCCGAGCTGGAATGTGGGAGCGTCGAACGTGCGGCCGTCGTAGGTCCACATGTAGGCTTTCGCCAGGTTGCGCATGAGCTGCGGCTCGGGCTCGAAGGCGCTGTCGCCGAGGCCCATCGGCTCAAGCACCGCGCGCTTGAGGTATTTCGCGTACGGTTCCTTCTTGTGGCGCTCGAGTACGTAGCTGGCGACCGTAACGCCGGCATTCGAATATTTCGTGTGAGTGCCCGGCTGGTAGACCAGCGTGGTGGAGTTGAGACTCTTCACGGTTGCGGCGACGGACGGCCCGGTGGGGTCGAAGTAATTGCCGACGGCAGGCTCGCGCACCAGGCCGGATCGGTGCGACATCAGCTCGCGCAGCGTAATCGGCTTGCCGTACGGGTTCCTGGGGCGAAACTCCGGAAGGTAATTGGTGATGGGCGCATCCAGATTCAATTCGCCGCGCTCGACCAGTTGCATGACGCCGATGTCGGTGAATAGCTTCGAAACCGAGCCGGCGCGATAGATGGTGCCGGCAGTTGCGGGAACCTTCGCACCGGGGTCGGCATAGCCGAATCCCTGGGCCCAGACGATTTGCTGATCGTCCACGAGCGCAATCGAAATAGCGGGAAGCTGCTTGTCCGCGAGCTCCTGTTGGATGAACGGCTCGAGCGCGCGCGCGACGGCCGCGTAGTCCGGGCGTGGCGCAATGTCGCCGGACGCAGCCCAGAGAAACGAACAGGCGGCCGAGAGAAAAACAGTCCCGATGCGATGCATGCGGACTTTGGTAAGCGGCTACTTCTTCAGGATTACATCAACGCGCGCGGGGCGGACATCCACGCGGTCGATGCGGTGGCTCATGGCGAACGGCTCGCCGATTTTGGCGTCGGGGTAGTACGCCAGCAGATAGTTATGGATCAAGAAATCCAGCATGCGGCCCTCGATGGCGATTCCGGACACCTCCACGCGTTGGACATCCACGGTGGCGCGGCCCTCGCCGGATATGATGCGCGCCGTCACCGTGACCGGGCGTTCGCCGTCGAGCAATTGCCGCATCAGCCAGCCGGGCGGATTGCCGCGCGCGCGTTGGAGCTTTAGGAAATCGATAAGCGCCGAACCGGTGGCCGTGCCCGTACCCAGCTCCACTTTGGCCTCGCGCACTCCCTGCGGAGCGACTTTGGGCAGTTCCTCCTCCACGTATGCGTTGAGCTCGCGCTGGCTAAGCGTCACCCTCGCACCGGGCTTCAGCCGCTCGCTCTCGATCAGGTCAAATTTGTGTTGGGCGGACGTGTATTCCGAGCGGGAACTGTAGACGAGAAGCGGGACGGCCAAGAGCGCCAGCGGCCAAAAGCGCGTCATGTCTAATTATACGGACGGGCGGTGGGGTCTGTTTCAGGCCAGACGCTTCAGTGTAATATTGATGGGGCGAACGGCATGGGCTCGATCATTCCGAAGGCAAACGGCTTGGGCGAAAGGCCGCTCGCCGCTGATCTGGCCGACTGCATGCGGCAACTCGATGAAATCGATGCCGACGCGAGCAACCTGCTGAACGGACTGACGGAAGACCAGTTTCACTGGTCGCCGGATTCGTCGCGATGGTCGATCGCACAGTGCCTGGTGCATCTGGTCATCATAGGGGGCAAGTACCTTCCTCTTTTGGACGAAGCCATCGAACGCGCTCGGGCCGAAGACCTGGTGAGCCGCGGTCCGTTCCGGTACGGCTTTATCGAGCGGTGGTTGGTGCGCTCGACTGAACCACCGCCAAGTATCCGGCTGCGGACACCGGTTTCCGCGCGGCCGCCGGACGATCAGCCTCTGGCCGCAGTTGTCACGAGCTTTCTCAACTTGCAGGACGAACTCAGAAAGCGAATTCACGCCGCTAACGGGGTGCACCTCGCGCGCGCGAAGGTGACATCGCCTTTCATACGAGCCCTCAAGATGGGATTGGGCTCGTGCTTTGCGTTTCTTGCCGCGCACGAGCGCCGGCACTTGTGGCAGGCCTGGCGGGTCCGCAGAGATCCGGGGTTTCCGCCGGAATAAGCGGAGCCGTTTCACTCGGCGGGAGCGTAATAGCCGCGGCGCCAGGTGGCATGCACGGTCGGCTGGTTCACCTGTACGCGAACTCTGCGATACCGTCCGTCGTTTTGCGGATTGCTTGGATAGTAACCCAGGACGTACTGGCTGCGGAGGTCGCGGCTTAGTTTTGCGATGGCGTCCGGCAATTCCGGGAGCTTGTGGACTTTGATCATCCGGCCGCCGCTCTCCTCGGAAATGCGTTCCAGGAAGTGGGAGCCTGTTAACAGGCTGATCGCATAGACGCGGACGTCGGCTTCCCTCACCAGTTCCCGGATCTCCGGCGCAGTATAGCGGCTATTGTTGTCGCCACCGTCGGACAGGATCAGCAGCGCCCTACGCGCATTCTTAGCCGCCTTCATCTTGTGAACGCCCAGATAGATGGCATCATGCAGCGCCGTCCAGCCCCCAGGGCGGGAAGCGTGCAGCCAGCCGGAAATTTCGCTGGTGTCATCCGTGAACCCGGTCAGCAAGAGGGGCCGATCACTGAACCGCACCAGCAGGAACTCATCGCCAGGCAGAGAAGTTTTGAAGAACTGCTCCACTGCGTCGACGGAGGTTTCGATCTTATCACGCATGCTTCCGCTGGTATCGAAGATCAATCCCACCGATGCTGGTGCTTCGTCCGTGGAGAGATAGATAATCCGCTGCTCGACGTTATCTTCGAACAGCTGGAAATCGTCTTTTCGCAAGCCGGGGATCGGCCGGTCCCAGGTATCCGTCACCGTCACCGGGATCTGTACGACTCTGACATCCAACCGAATGGCGTGAGGTTTCGGGGCGCCTGAATTGAGCGGTGCGCGAGGCACAATCGAAACCTGCGGCGCATTTTCCGCTCCTGCTTCATCGCCAAGCCCGGACTGCGGCCATGCGAACGCCAGTATCGCTATAGAGAAAACTAAAAGTCGGCCAACTGTAGAAGGCAGCATGCGTCACCCTCGCTGCAAGCGTATTAGTATACTCCCGGCGTGGCATTGTCGAGCGCTTTTTGTTGTACAGTGCAAGGGATCAGGGCAATCCCGTCATGGCGAACAAGAAGCTCAACGTTGGTCTCGTGGGTTATGGATTCATGGGCCGGACGCACTCTAACGCGTTCCGCCAGGTGAAGCAGTTCTTTGACCTGGAATACCAGCCGGTGTTGAAGGCGGTGTGCGCGCGCGACGGCGAGAAGGCCAAAGCCTTTGCGGCGCAGTGGGGATACGAATCCGTCGAGACCGGCTGGCGGAATCTCATCGCGCGCAAGGACATCGATCTGATCGATATCGCCAGCCCCAACGACACGCATGCCGAGATCGCCATTGCCGCTGCCGCTGCGGGCAAGATGGTTCTTTGCGAAAAGCCGCTGGCCATGAACGCCGCTCAGGCGGAGCGCATCGTGGAGGCCGTCGAGAAGGCCGGCGTGGCCAACATGGTGTGGTACAACTACCGGCGCGTGCCCGCCGTCACGCTGGCCAAGCAACTGATTGATGAAGGGCGGCTGGGGCGCGTTTTCCACTACCGCGCGAAATTCCTGCAGGATTGGACCATCTCGAAGGACTTGCCGCAGGGCGGCGCCGCGCTCTGGAGGCTCGATGTCAACGTTGCCGGCTCGGGCGTCACCGGTGATTTGTTGGCGCATTGTATCGATACGGCCCTGTGGCTCAACGGTCCAATCGACCGCGTCACCGGCATGAGCGAGACGTTTATCAAGGAGCGGAAGCACAATCTCACCGGGAAGGTGGAGAAGGTCGGGATCGACGACGCGAGCGCGTTTCTGGCGAGATTCGCCAACGGATCGCTCGCCACCTTCGAAGCCACGCGATACGCGCGCGGGCACAAGGCGCTGTACACGTTCGAGATCAACGGCGAGCACGCATCGATCTTCTGGGACCTGCACGATCTGCACCGCCTGGAATATTTCGATCACCGCGACGAGGCCCGCCTGCGCGGGTGGCGGTCGGTGCATGTGACCGACGGCGAGCATCCCTACATGAAGCAGTGGTGGGTGCCGGGCCTGCAGATTGGCTACGAGCACACATTCGTGCACCAGGTGGCGGACTTCTTGAAGGGTTTGAGCGAAGGCAAGGTGCCTGGACCTTCATTCAGGGACGCGCTCGCAACAGATTACGTCACCGATGCCGTGCTAAGGTCCGCCGGGAGCGGTCAGTGGGAGAACGTAAAACAGGCAGCGCAGAAGCAGGCAGGTTGAGCGCGAATCTATGAACCGTCGAGACATTTTGAAAATGAGCGGAACGGCGATCGCGGGTGCGCTGGCCGTAAACGCGGCGCCGCAAACGCACGGGCAGAAAAAGAAGGTCATCGTGATGGGCGGTGGCATCGCCGGCCTTTGCTGTGCTTATGAGCTCATGAAGCGCGGGCACGAGGTTACGGTGCTTGAAGCCACCGGCAGGACTGGCGGCCACGTCCAGACGATGCACGATCCTCTGGCTGACGGCCTCTACGCCGACGTCGGCGCCGAGCATTTCTACTATCCCGGTTACACCGCGTACTGGCGTTATCTGCGTGAGTTTGAGCTGACGCCGATTGCGTACCCGCGCCGCGACCACATGGTGCGCTTCTTCGGCGGGAAGCTTTACACCGAAGAGGACCTGCACAGCCGCGATGTCCTGAACCATCTGGGCTTCAACCAGCGCGAGGTTGATTTTCTCGCCGCTCATCCCTGGCCGGAACTGCCCCTGCTCTACTTGCAGCGCTACGTCGATCGTATCGAGAAGGAAACCGAGCCGCTGGCCGCCGGGCTCAACGATCTGGACCAGATGAGCGTCTCGGATCTTCTCAAGCGCGAAGGAGCTTCACCCGCCGCGCTGTCCCATTTCGGAGGCAGCGGCTCGGCCCTGGTGTGGATCTGGGGCGCGGCGGTCAAGAAACTGCGCGGAACGCCGCTCGTCTCGACCAAGCTGTTTCGCATCCAGGGCGGCAACCAGCGCATGACCGACGCCTTCGCTGCGCGGCTGGGCGAGCGCGTGCACCTGGGTTGCCCGGTGACCGCGATCCGGTATGCCGCCGGCGGCGTTACCGTCACTTGCCGCGAGTTCGGGCAGGAAAAGAAGATGGACGCCGATCACCTGGTGACATGCGTCTCGCTGGTTGTGCTGCGCCAAATTGCGGTGACGCCGGCATGGCCCGAGGCCAAGACCTTCGTGATCGAGAACATGCCCTACTACACGCGGGCGCGCGTGATTTTCCAGAGCCGCACGCGTTTTTGGAAAACCGACGGCGTCAGCCCCAACTGGGAGCCGCCGGACCCGCATTTGAACGAGATGTGGAGCATCGCCGACGAAGTGAACACGCCTCGGGGCATTCTGATCGGAGGCGCGGAGCCCGGCGCGACGGCCGATTCCGCGCTGGCAGCGTTTCATAAGCTTTATCCGGGCAAGTCGGCCGACATCGAGCAAGCGCTGGTTCACAACTGGGCGGCCGATCCGTATGCCGGCATGTGCGAGCGCATCAGCTACCGGCCGGGAGAGCTGGCGAAATTCTGGCCGGAAGTGACGAGGCCGCTCGGCCGCATCCATTTTGCGGGCGCCTATGCGGCGCAGATGAACTGGGGGCAAGAGGCCGCACTCGAATCCGCCAACCGCGCGGCGGACGAAGTAGACCAGGCATAGACTCAGGGCAGGAGGCTTTGTGCAACGGACCTCTCTACTACTCGGTACCTCTCTCGTGCTTAGCGTCGCGCTCATTGTCGCGAGGGCGCAGGAAAGCACCAAGACCGCGAAGATCGAAGAGTTGCTGCAACTCACGAACGCCGAGGCGATGTCGCAACAAATGTATAGCCAGATTCGCACCATGACCACCAGGCAGATCGACACGATGGGCGGATCGGAGGAGCAAAAGGCCGCGGCAGCTCAAACTATCGACAAGGTCATGTCGCAGTTACAAGAACGTCTCAGCTGGTCCAGGATGAAGCCGGAATTCATCCGGCTTTATGATGAAGTTTATAGCGACGAGGAAATCACCGGGATACTGGCGTTTTACAAAAGTGCCGCGGGCCAGGCGTTTGTCAAGAAAATGCCGATCTTGATCGCGAAATCCATGGAAATATCGCAGCGCCAGATGGCCGACCTGATGCCGGAGCTGCAGCGCATCATCAAGGAAGGCGCACAGAAGAACAAGACCGAGGAACCCAAGAAGTAGCGGGCCTGACGCGGCGGACGTAGCTTACGGAAGCGTCGTCTCGCCCATGAGGTACTGATCCACGCCTCGCGCCGCCTTACGGCCCTCCGCAATCGCCCAGACTACCAGCGACTGCCCGCGACGCATGTCGCCCGCGGTGAACACGCCGGGTACCGACGACATATAGTTCTCGTCGGCTAGGACGTTACCGCGCGCATCGAGTTTCACGCCGAGCTGTTCAATCATGCCGCTGCGCACCGGACCGAGGAAGCCCATGGCGAGCAGTACAAGATCTGCATCCATCGTAAATTCGGAACCGGGAACCGGCTCGAACTTGGGCGGCGGTCCGACGCCCACGCCGTGCAGCTGTTTCACGTGGCCGTTTTCGTCGCCCGTGAATTTGGTGGTCGCAACGCTCCATTCGCGGAGACCGCCCTCTTCGTGCGCGCCCTCGATACGCAACTGCATGGGCCAGAGCGGCCAGGGCGTGAGCGGCGAGCGCTCCTTGGGCGGCATGGGCAGCAGCTCGAACTGATGCACCGAGATGGCTTTCTGGCGATGCACGGTGCCCAGGCAATCGGCGCCGGTATCGCCCCCGCCGATGATCACCGCACGCTTGCCGGTGGCGAGAATCTGGCCGGCCACGGTGTCGCCTTCGCAGACTTTGTTCTGCTGCGGCAGATAGTCCATCGCGAAATGGATGCCCTTAAATTCGCGGCCGGGAACGCTCAAGTCACGCGGCCACTCGGCGCCGCCCGAGAGCAGTATGGCGTCGAACTCCTTGCGGAGATCTTCAACTGGCACGTTCCCGCCTACGTGCGAATTGGGGCGGAACTCGATGCCTTCGGCCGTCATCTGCTCGAGCCGGCGGTCGATCAGATGCTTCTCCATCTTGAAATTGGGGATGCCGTAGCGCAAGAGGCCGCCGATACGGTCGTTCTTTTCGAAGACCGTCACCCAGTGGCCGGCGCGCGCCAGTTGCTGGGCGGCCGCGAGGCCCGCGGGACCGGAACCCACCACTGCCACGCGTTTTCCCGAAAGAGCGGGCGGCGGCTCGGGGTGAATCCAGCCCTGTTGAAACGCGTAATCGATGATGGTTTTCTCGATCTGCTTGATGGTTACCGCCGGCTCGTTGATGCCGAGCACGCACGCGGCTTCGCACGGGGCGGGGCAGATGCGGCCGGTGAATTCGGGGAAATTGTTGGTTGCGTGCAGCACGCGAATGGCTTCGCGCCAGCGGCCGCGATACACCAGGTCGTTCCAGTCGGGAATGATGTTGGTCAGCGGGCAGCCGGTATGGCAAAAGGGCACGCCGCAATCCATGCAGCGCGCGCCCTGCGCCCGGATCTTCTCCTCGGGGAAATCGAGATAGATCTCAAACCAATCGTTGACGCGCTCGGCGACCGGACGCCGCCGTGGCATCTCGCGCGTGTGCTCCATGAAGCCCGTGTCTTTACCCATGGGCCACCTGGCGCGCGGAAGTTTGAGCCGGGACCGGAACATAGACTTGCGTGGCGCGCGGCACGCCGAGCACGCGCTTGTATTCGTGCGGGAATACCTTGATGAACTTCGGCAGCATCTCGTTCCAGTTCTCGAGAATGCACTTGGCGCGCGGACTGCTGGTGTAATGAAAATGCTTCGCGATCAGATTCTGCAAAAGCTCGATGTCCGCGGTATCCATTACCGGCTCGAGATCGACGCCCGCGGTGTTGCAGCGTTTGGCGGCGAAGTCGCCCCTCTCGTCGAGCACATATGCGATGCCGCCGCTCATGCCGGCCGCAAAGTTACGCCCCGCTTTCCCGAGCACCACCACGAGGCCCCTGGTCATGTACTCGCAACCGTGATCGCCTACGCCTTCCACCACCGCCGTCGCTCCGGAGTTGCGGACCGCGAAGCGCTCTCCCGCCATGCCGTTGAAGTAAGCTTCCCCGCTGGTCGCGCCGTAAAGCGACACGTTGCCGATCAGGATGTTCTTCTCGGGCAGGAAGGTCGAAGCGCGCGGCGGAACGACGATCAGCTTGCCGCCCGAGAGGCCCTTGCCGGTGTAATCGTTGGCGTCGCCTTCGAGCGCGAGCGTCACGCCTTGGGCCAGGAACGCGCCGAAACTCTGTCCCGCCGATCCCGCGAACCAGCAGCGGATAGTATCGTCCGGCAAGCCCGCCGAGCCATATCGCCGGGCCACTTCGCCCGACAGCATGGTACCCACCGTGCGGTGCACGTTGCGAATCGGCAGCTTGATCTCGACCGGCGTCTGGTTTTCGAGCGCCTCGCGGGCCAGGTCGATGAGGGTGTGGTCGAGCGCGCTCTGTAAGCCGTGATCCTGAGCGTCCACTTTGCGCCGCGCGATGCGTCCGGGCATCGGCGGATTGTACAGAATCGACGAAAAATCGAGGCCCTTGGCCTTCCAATGTTCGAGCGCCGGCTGCATGTCGAGCATGTCCACCCGGCCCACCATCTCATTCATGGTGCGGAAGCCAAGCTGCGCCATGATCTGCCGCAGTTGCTCGGCGATAAAGAAAAAGAAATTGATCGCGTGCTCGGGCTGGCCCTGGAATTTCTTACGCAGCTCCGGGTCCTGCGTGGCGATGCCGACCGGGCAGGTGTTCAGATGGCACTTGCGCATCATGATGCAGCCCAGTGCCACCAGCGGAGCGGTCGAGAAGCCAAATTCTTCGGCGCCCAGCAGCGTGGCGATAGCTACGTCCCGTCCGGTTTGCAGCTTGCCGTCGGTCTGGACGGTAATGCGCCCCCGGAGATCGTTCAGCACCAGCACCTGCTGTGTTTCGGCAAGACCCAGTTCCCACGGGATGCCCGAATGCTGGAGCGACGTCAATGGCGAAGCGCCCGTACCGCCGTCGTGGCCGCTGATGAGCACCACATCGGCATGCGCCTTGGCAACACCGGCGGCCACAGTGCCCACACCCACTTCGGCCACCAGCTTGACCGAAATCCGCGCCTTTGGATTGGCGTTCTTGAGGTCGTAGATCAACTGCGCCAGATCTTCGATCGAGTAGATGTCATGGTGCGGCGGCGGCGAGACCAGGCCCACGCCGGGAATAGAGTGCCGCACGCGTGCGATCACTTCGTCAACTTTGTGACCCGGAAGCTGGCCGCCTTCGCCGGGTTTGGCGCCCTGCGCCATCTTGATCTGCAGCTCGTCGGCGTTGACCAGGTAATTGGTGGTCACGCCGAAGCGCGCCGAAGCCACTTGTTTGATCGCGCTGCGCCGCCAGTCGCCGTTCGGGTCCCGCGCGAAGCGCGCTTCGTCTTCGCCGCCTTCGCCCGTGTTCGATTTTCCGCCGATGCGGTTCATGGCGATGGCCAGCGTTTCGTGCGTCTCTTTGCTGATGGAGCCGAACGACATGGCGCCGCTGGCGAAGCGCTTGACGATCTCCTTCGCAGGTTCGACTTCCTCGATCGGCACCGCTTTGCCCTTTTTGAACTGCATCAGCCCGCGCAACGTGCAGAGCTGCTGGTTCTGCTTGTCGATCAGTTCCGTATACTCCTGGAACGTCGGGAAGCTCGATTGCTGCACGGCGTGCTGGAGCTTCGCCACCGTCAGCGGATTGTACAGGTGGTATTCGCCGCGCACACGGTACTGATAACTGCCGCCCACGGCCAGTTCGGTGTCGGACTCGGTGACAGGCCGGACAGCGTGCGCGTGCTTGCGGCGCGCTTCCTCGGCGAGAACGTCCAGTCCCACGCCCTCGATACGCGACGCCGTGCCCGTAAAGTATTTCTCGACCAGCGATTTGTTCAGCCCGATGGCTTCGAAGACCTGCGCACCGCGATAGCTCTGCAAGGTCGATATGCCCATTTTGGAGGCGACCTTGAGCAGGCCCTTGTTGATCGATTTCGTGTAGTTCTTGAGTGCTTTGTCGAAAGTGACCCCATCGGGCAGAAGGCCGTTGTTGGCCATGTTCTCGAGAGTTTCGATTGCCAGGTACGGATTTATGGCGCTCGCACCGTAACCGATCAGCAGGCAGAAATGCATCACCTCACGCGGCTCGCCCGATTCGATGATCAGCGCCACCTGCGTTCGGGTTTTCTCGCGAACCAAGTGATTGTGCACCGCGGTCAACGACAGCAGGCTGGGAATCGGCGCGTATTCCTCGTCGATGCCGCGGTCCGAGAGGATGATCATGCTATAGCCGTTCTTAATGGCTAGCGAGGCGCGCCGGCACAGGCCGTCGAGCGCGCGCTCTAGTTCTTTGCCGCCGCCATCGGCGCGGTAGAGCGCCGGCAGCGTAGTGCAAAGCAGGTCGCCCTGCGAGACGCGCCGCAGCCGTTCCAGATCGCGGTTGGTCAGGATGGGATGCGGCATGCGCAGCGTGTGGCAGTGCTTGGGCGTCTCGTCCAGAATATTGCGCTCGGTCCCGATGTAGCTGATGAGCGACATCACCATCTCTTCGCGAATCGGGTCGATGGGCGGGTTGGTCACCTGCGCGAAGAGCTGCTTGAAATAGTGAAACAGCGGCTGCGGCTTATCGGAGAGACAGGCCAGTGGCGTATCAATCCCCATGGAGCCCACCGGCTCTTCGCCCTTGGCGGCCATGGGAGCCATCAGGATGCGCAGGTCTTCATCGGTGTAGCCGAAGGCGCGCTGACGCATCAGAATCGTCTCGGGGTCGTAGGCATATACGCGCGGCGGCTCGGGAAGATCGTCCATGTGGATTTGATTTTCTTTGAGCCACTGCGCATAGGGCTGGCGCGTGTAGAGCCGGCGCTTCAACTCCTTGTCGGGAACGATTTCGCCCGCCACAGTATCGACCAGAAACATCTTGCCCGGCTGCAGCCGCCCTTTCAGACGCACCTCCTCGGGCTTGATGGGCAGGACGCCGGTTTCCGATGACATCACGACCAGATCGTCGTGCGTCACCAGGTAGCGAGCCGGCCTCAGACCGTTGCGGTCAAGCGTGGCGCCGATCACGCGTCCGTCGGTGAAGGTGATGGCCGCCGGGCCATCCCAAGGCTCCATGAGCGAGGCGTGGTACTCGTAAAACGCCTTCTTCTCGGGATGCATGTGCTCGTTGGATGCCCAGGCTTCCGGGATCAGCATGGCCATGGCGTGGGGGATGTCCCGGCCCGCCAGATACAGCAGCTCGAGGACGTTGTCGAAACTCGCCGAATCGCTGCCGCCAGGCGTGACGATGGGGAACAGCTTCTTGATGTCGTTGCCGAATAACGGCGAATCCAGGATCGATTGCCGCGCATACATCCAGTTCACGTTGCCGCGCAGCGTATTGATTTCGCCATTGTGCGCGATGTAGCGGTAGGGGTGCGCGAGCTGCCAGCTCGGGAACGTATTGGTCGAGAAGCGCTGATGCACCAGGCACAGCGCGCTCATGACATCGGGGTCCGAGAGCTCTTCGTAGAATTTGGCGATCTGCGGCGCGAGCAGCAGGCCCTTGTACACGATGGTCCGGCAGGAGAGCGAGGGGACATAGAAAAAGCTCTTATCCGGGATGTCCGAATCCGCGATTTCGTTCTCGGCGCGCTTGCGGACTACATAAAGCTTGCGCTCGAGCTGGTCTTCGGTCATCTCGTGGCCGCGCCGGATGAAGATTTGCTCGATATAGGGCTGCGAGTTGCGCGCTACCCGCCCGATGGCCGAACCGTCGATGGGTGTATCGCGCCAGCCGAGCACGGTCAATCCCTCTTCGCGGGCAATCCGTTCCAGGATGCCTTCGCACTGCAAGCGTTCCGGCTTCTCGACCGGGAGGAAGACCAGGCCCACGCCGTACTCCCCCGGCTCCGGCAGCGTGAAGCCCAGCTTGTCGCACTCGCGCGCGAAAAATTTATGCGGAATCTGAATCAGCACGCCCGCGCCGTCGCCAGTCTCCGGATCGCAGCCGCAAGCGCCCCGGTGCGTGAGATTGACGAGAACCTGGATGCCCTTGACGATAATGTCGTGCGATTTCTGGCCCTTGATGTTGGCCACGAAACCGATGCCACACGCGTCCCGCTCATTGGCCGGGTCGTACAGTCCCTGAGGTGCGGGTAGACCTCTGCTCTGGCTGGGATCGATCATGATCGAAACTCCGACGGGGAGTTGAATAAATATACCAACTAATGAATTATAAGGCAATAGAAATATGTATATAACTTGACATTAGATAATCTTATGTTATGCTCGATCCGTGATCTTCGAGAACCTCAAGCTTTTCCGGGACATAGCGCAGACCAGGAGCATTAGCCGCGGCGCGACTCTGAATGAGATCAGCCAGTCTGCTGCCAGCCAATATATCCAGGAGATGGAGCGGCGGCTGGGAATCACGCTGCTTGACCGTGCGACCCGGCCGCTGGCCCTGACACCCGCCGGCAAGGTGTTCTACGACCTTTGCCGCGACGTGCTGCGGCGCGAGGAGCAGTTTCAGGTACAGCTCGAAAATCTCAAGGGATTGGTGGAAGGCGCGGTGCGGGTGGCGTCGATTTATTCGATCGGGCTGTCGGAGATGTCGCGCCTGCAGGAGGAGTTCGCCGAGCGTTTTCCCAATGCGCAGCTCCACGTGGATTATCTGCGGCCGGATAAGGTCTACGAAGCGCTACTGGCGGACCAGGCGGACCTGGGCCTGGTGAGCTATCCGGAGGCCACGAAAGATCTGGCGGTGATTCCGTGGCGGGAAGAAGAGATGACGGTGGCCGCGCCGCCGTCACATCCGCTGGCCCAGAAGCCGGTGCTTGTTCCGGCGGATCTCAACGGCCAGGATTTCGTGGGCTTCGATGAGGAACTCATGATTCGCCGCGAGCTGGACCATTTTTTCCGCTCGCAGGGAATCGAGATCCGCATGGCCATGCAGTTCGACAATATCCAGATGATCAAGGAAGCGGTGGCGCTGGGGTCGGGCATCAGCATTTTGCCCGCGCGCACCATGCTTGCCGAGATTGCCCAGGGGCGGCTGATGTCGATTCCGCTACACGCGCCCGAGCTGGTGCGGCCGGTGGGCATCGTGCACCGCAAACGGAAACGATTCAGCCACGCGGTGCAGTCGTTTCTCGAGCTGTTGCTCGAGCAGCCGGCGCCCGCGGCACGGTAGCGCATAGATACTCACCCCGCCCACTGCAGCCTGATCACCCCGTCTTTTTCCAACACGCGAAATTCCGGGTCGCCGGTAACCAATGGACAGCGCGCCCGCATGGCCGTGGCGGCAGCGAAAGCGTCGGCGTACGAGATGGGGTATGCCGCTTTGAGCCGTGCCGCTTCGATGACAAGGCGATCCGAAGCCGATACGAACTGCAAGGGCCGGGTGTGGAGGTGCTCCAGCAATTCTTCCGCCGCATCGAGACCTCTGTTCCGCGCCGTCAGGTAAAAGACCTCTCCGATGTTGACCATACTGGCCGAGAGTTCGACTTTGCGGGTCGCGGCCGCGTGCCACAGTTCGTCCATTTTGCCCGCTCCCGGCGCCTGATCCTTCAGCCAGGCCAGGAGCATCCAGGAATCAAGAACGAGTTGCTCGGTCAAGCGCGGCCCCGGTCACGTTTGAGCTCGCGGCGGCGCTCGCGCACGCGCTGCTCCATCACATCCGAATGGCGCAGGAAGCCCCGGAAAGTCTTTTGTGCGGCGTCGCCGGCCGTGGCGCCGTCCTCGCCAGTAAGGTACTGGTCGATCAGCGATTCGATAGCGGCCTGCAGGCTGGTGCCACGCTGGACGACAACCACGCGGAGTTTTCTGTATTTCGAATCATCCAGGCGAATGGCTACATTCTTCATGCAACCATACTAGCATGGACACATGCATGCATGCTTACATGCGAGGGCTTATTGACCCGCGGCGACCGGCTTCGCGTTTGCCTCTCCGCCCTCTGGTTTTTTCTTCGGCTCCGGCTTGGGCAGTTCTTTGCGCGGCAGCATCTCGGGACGCACCGCAGCGTGGTAGACCATCGAGGCCAGGATGGCTGAGGCCTGCATCAGGTCGGGCTGCTGGAGGTGATCGTAGAGGTCCATGTTCGAGTGGTGCGTGCGGGTGGAATACTCGATGGGGTCCTGAATGAACTGGAAACCAGGGAGACCCACGGCGTCGAATGACAGGTGATCCGTGCCACCAGTTTTGCGAATGGTCACGGTGGATGCGCCCAGGTCTTTGAACGGCGCAAGCCACGCCTCGAACACGGGCCGCATCATGTCATTTCCCTGCAGGTACACGCCCCGGATCTTGCCGGTGCCGTTGTCGAGATTGAAGTAGCCCGAAAGCCGTCCGTGCTCGGGTTTGACCGCCATGGTTTCCCGGTCGGCAAAGTGGTCCTTCACGTAAGCTTTGGACCCCAGCAGCCCTTCCTCTTCGCCCGTCCAGAGCGCGATGCGCACGGTACGGGGCATTTCCAGCTTGAGCGCCTTGAGAATGCGGATGGCCTCCATGGTCGCCGCGCTGCCGGCGGCATTATCCGTAGCTCCGGTGCCGCCGGTCCACGAATCTAGGTGCGCGCCGAGCATCACGAGTTCATCTTTTTTGCTGGTGCCGGGAATCTCGGCCGTCACGGTGAAAGAGTCTTTGGCTTCCGTGTCCATGCGGTTCTGAATATCGAATTGCAAGGTCACGGGAGTCTTCTTTTCGATCAGGCGGGCGATGCGGTCATAGTGCTCGCGCGTCAGCGCTACGGAAGTGGGCGGGAGGTCATCCTTGAGCTCGCGGGAGCCGGCCGCCGTTGCAAAAACCGTGCCGCCATCGGTGCCGTAGCCGGGGATCAGGGTCAGCAGAACTCCCTCGTCAGTTAAGAATTTGTTCACTCGGTTGCGCCACTTGCGCGCCATCTCGTCGTCGAACGGCTTGCCCGGGATAAAGCCCGGATAAGGCGGAGGGCCTTGCTGCCGCGGGATCGGAGAAAAGAAGGGCGATGCAGGCGAAGGATCCGGCGCCAGGGCTTCGGCGGCGAGTTCCGCGTCGGTATAGCGTCGCATGAGCGCCGTGGCGATCGGCTCGGAAGGCCGCGGATCTTCGAGCAGCACGATCTTGCCTTTCAGCTTCCCTTTGAACTTTTCGAGGTCAGCTTCGGTGCGAATGGGCGCGAGCACCGGCTCGCCGGTTACCGGCCCGTTGGTCCCCGGAGACCAGGGACGCGCAAAGCCGATGAGGGGCGAGTACTGCGGCTCCTTCATGTGCGCGCTGAAACCGGCGCAGTACCAGCCACGGCTGAACGGCCCCCATTTTTCGAGCTTGGCGTTAGAGAGGCCCCATTCGTTAAAACGCCGGACGGCCCAATCAGCGGCCGCCTGAAGTCCGGGAGAGCCGGTCAGGCGCGGGCCATAAACATCGGTCAGGTAGAACGCATTTTCCATCACCTTGGAGTTCTCAAACGCCTCGTTCTTGATGCGGTTGATAGCGTACAGATCCACCTTCTCTTGTGCGGCGAGTCCGGCGGCCAGCAAAAAGGCGCAAATGAAATTCCTCATGATGGTGGCCAGATTATCACGCGGCGAAATTGGCCTCAACACGGGCGCCATTGCACGTTAATTTTTGGAGGAAGTCCGTCTTAACCGGGTAATTTCGATTGATTAGGAAGACATAAAGCTTGTAGAATTGCCGTATAGTCGGGGATCGAACTCCGTACCGGGATTCCGCTTGCGCATCGCTCTGTTACAGATTAATCCGACGGCCGGCGATCTCGGCGGCAACGCTTCGCTCATTGCGGCGGCGGCCCGTGAAGCCGGACGGCGCGGGGCCGGCCTCGCCGTTACTCCCGAGCTGGCGCTGATGGGCTACCTGCCGCGCGATCTTCTCATGAGCCACGGCTTCGTCAAGCGCAGCTGCGAAATGCTGCACGGGATGGCGCGCCAGCTCGCGGATGGGCCGCCGGTACTGGTTGGCGTCGCGACTCCCAACCCGGCGGAAATGGGCCGGCCATTGTTCAATAGCGCCGTGCTTCTGGAAAAAGGAAGCGTGGGGCCGGCGTTTCACAAGACGCTGCTCCCTACTTATGACGTTTTCGACGAGGACCGTTACTTCGAGCCGTGCCGTGAACCGCAGATCATGCAACTCGACGGCCGGCGCATCGGGATCAGCATCTGCGAGGATGCGTGGAACGACCGCGACTTCTGGCAGCGCCCGCGCTACCACCAGGACCCGGTGACCTCCCTGGCCGAAGCCGGGGCGGAAATCATCGTGAATTTGTCCGCATCGCCCTTCACGGCCGGCAAGCAACTGCTGCGCGAGAAGATGCTGAGCCACAGCGCGCGGCGCCATAGCATTCCCATTGTGTATGTGAACCAGGCAGGCGGAAACGACGACCTCATTTTCGATGGCCGCAGTTGCGCGTTCGACGCCAAAGGACGGCTCATCGCGCGCGGCAAACCGTTCGCGGACGACCTCGTGATGGTCGACCTCGATATCGGCGAAGGGTCTATCGCCCCCGACGACTTCGAGCCAGAGGCGGAAATCTGGCACGCGCTGGTTCTGGGCGTGCGCGACTACGCGCGCAAAACCGGATTCCAGAGCGTTCTGCTGGGTCTATCGGGTGGCATCGATTCGGCATTGACAGCGGCTATCGCGGCGGAAGCCATGGGCAGCCAGAATGTGCTGGGTGCGCTGATGCCGTCGCCTTATTCGAGCACCGGCAGCGTCGGGGACTCGCTGGCTCTGGCGCGTAATCTGGGGATCCGCACCATCACCCTGCCCATCGCCGGCATCATGCAGTCTTACGAAGGGGCCTTGGGCGATGCGTTCGCCGGCCGGCCCCCGGATGTGACGGAAGAGAATATCCAGTCGCGGATTCGCGGCAACCTTCTGATGGCGCTCTCCAACAAGTTCGGCGCGCTGCTGTTGACCACGGGCAATAAGTCCGAGCTCTCCGTGGGCTACTGCACCTTGTACGGCGACATGTCGGGCGGGCTGGCGGTGATCGCCGATCTCCCCAAGATGATGGTGTACCGCGTAGCGCGCTGGCGCAATGGACGGCGGCCCGACATTCCCGAAGCCGTGCTGACCAAGGCGCCGTCGGCGGAGTTGCGGCCGGACCAGACCGACCAGGACACGCTGCCGCCCTATGAGATACTCGATGAAATACTCGCGCGTCACGTGGAGGGTTGTGAATCCGAAGAGGAAATTCTGGCCCACGGCTACGATGCTGCGACCGTGGGGCGTGTGGTGCGCATGTTTCGCAACGCCGAGTTCAAACGCAAGCAGGCCGCTCCGGGCCTGAAAGTCACCTCCCGGGCATTCGGAACCGGGTGGCGCATGCCGATTGTCCGCAAACAGTGAGCCAACCATGAGATTGTCCATAATCGGCTTGGGAAAGCTGGGCGCCCCAATGGCCGTTGTCATGGCGGAGAAGGGCCATACCGTGATCGGGGTAGACATCAGCCCCGGATTTGTGAATGCCATCAACCAGGGTCGTGCTCCCGTGAATGAGCCGGGACTGGAAGAGTTGGTCCACAAGAATCGCGGGCGCCTCGCGGCCACCACCGACTGCATGGACGCCGTCACGGCCACCGATGTTACTTTCATCGTCGTCCCCACGCCCTCGGAAGCCGATGGCTCCTTCTCGCTGCGCTATGTGCTCGCGGCTGGTGATTCCATTGGCCAGGCTCTGCGCCGGAAGAACAAGTACCATCTCGTTACCCTTTCGAGTACCGTGATGCCGGGCTCGACCGGAGGCAAGCTGTTGCCCGTGCTGGAGCACGCCAGCGGAAAGCGCTGCGGCGACGATTTCGGCCTGTGCTATAACCCGGAGTTCATCGCGCTGGGCAGCGTAATCCACGACATGCTGCATCCCGACATGGTGCTCATCGGGGAGTACGACGCGCGCTCCGGCGACATTCTGGTGGATCTCTATAACGGCCTGTGTCAGAGCAACCCCACAATCTCCCGCATGAACTTCGTGAACGCCGAGCTGACCAAGCTCTCGGTGAATACCTTCGTGACGACCAAGATTTCCTACGCCAACATGCTGGCGCGCGTCTGCGAGACCCTGCCGGGCGCCGACGTGGAAGTGGTGACCCGCGCTCTGGGCACGGATAGCCGCATCGGACGCAAATATCTGAAAGGCGCACTGGGCTACGGCGGGCCGTGCTTCCCGCGCGACAACCAGGCGTTTTCGGCGCTGGCACGCGGGAATGGAGTGCCGGCCACGTTGGCGGAGGCGACCGACAACTTGAACCGTCAGCAGGTTCCGCGCCTGGCGGAAATGATATTGAGCCGTCTGCCGCAAGGCGGAATCGCGGGGATCGCCGGGCTCGCCTATAAGCCGGATACGGATGTCGTCGTTGAGTCGCAGGGCCTGCTGCTGGCGAAGTATCTGCTTTCGCGGGACACGGAAGTGGTGGTTTATGATCCGGCTGCCATGGATAATGGTCGCTGGGCCTTGGTCGGACGGGTCAGATTCGCTGCGTCGTTAGAGAACTGCGCCCGCGATGCCGATGTGCTCGCGGTCACTACTCCCTGGCCGGAGTTTCAGGCGCTGCCCGCGGCGGCTATGCGGCCCGCAACCGGTCGCCCGAAGACCGTCATCGATTGCTGGCGCATCCTGCCTCGCTCCGCCTTCGAGGCGGTCTGCGAATACGCCACGCTGGGCCTCGGAAGCGCCGGGGGCGAGATGCCGGCCGCACTCGAGGTGCTGCCAAAGGCCCAAATACAGGCGCGGGGAGACTGAAGCCATGGCGGACAGTGTAAGGGCGCTCGTGACCGGTGCCGGCGGCTTCATCGGTCATCACCTGGTGACGCACCTGAAACGCCAGGGCTACTGGGTGCGCGGCGTGGACATCAAGCTCCCAGAATATTGCCCCACCGGCGCCGACGAATTCGAGCTGCTGGATCTGCGGCGCTGGGATAACTGCTTGCAGGCCACGCGCGGCATTCAGGAAGTCTACGCGCTGGCGGCGGACATGGGCGGCATGGGATTCATCTCGAGCCACCACGCCCAGATTCTCTATAACAATTCCCTGATCAACCTGCACACCCTCGAGGCGTCGCGCGTGAATGGCGTGCGGCGTTATCTCTATACATCGTCGGCGTGTGTCTATCCGGAATACAAACAGACCGACACGAATGTGGTTCCGCTCAAGGAAACCGACGCATACCCCGCGCAGCCGCAGGACGCTTACGGCTGGGAAAAACTCGTCACCGAGCGGCTATGCGCGCATTTTCGCGAAGACTACGGTATCGAGACGCGCGTGGTGCGCTTCCACAACATTTTCGGACCGCTGGGAACCTGGGACGGCGGCCGCGAGAAGGCGCCCGCGGCTATGTGCCGCAAAGTGGCTATGGCGAAGCTGGCCGGAGATCCGGTCATCGAGATCTGGGGGGATGGCGAGCAGACGCGCTCGTTCTGCTTCATCGACGATTGCGTGAAAGGCATCGATCTGCTGATGCGCTCCGACTTCCGCGATCCTCTGAACCTGGGCCAGGACCGCATGGTGACGATCAACCAACTGGCCGACATGGTGGCCGAGATCGCGGGCTTCCGCGTCGTGAGGAAGCACGTTTCCGGCCCCATGGGCGTGCGCGGCCGCAACTCCGACAACACATTGCTGCGGAAAACGCTCGGCTGGGAGCCCGAAATTTCGCTTGAAGAAGGGCTGCGACGGACCTACGGGTGGATCGAGCAGCAGGTGCGGGAAAAGCAGATGCACGGAAACCCTCGTCTGGCTGGCGCCGCAAAAGCTGACTAACGGGACGAGCCTGCCGACTGGCCGACGGCGCGGTCCTGGCTGGTCTCGACCGCCCGATCCAGCAGCCATTCCAGAGACGGCAGCGGTCTGACCACCATGAAAATCTGATAAGAGAACAAAGACCTGGACAGGTGGATCAGCATCTTATTGATCGCCAGCAAAAAACGCGTCATCGCGCCATCGCCCAAGGCCAGCGCGAAAGGCGCCGGCACGCCCTTGACTTCGTCGATCCGGTAGCCCGCCTGCTCGAATAAATTCCTGAACGTGGAAAAAGTGAACAGGCGCGTGTGCGTAAGATCGAGAATCCCGCGGCTACCGTAATTAAAGAAACCCAGCAGCAGCATCAGGCGCGTCACCAGGAAGGCCACGTTCCCCGTGCTCACGATGAACGTCGTATCTTCGCCGCCCTTGCGGCAGTTGCGCATCATCTCGACAAAACCTTCCGGCGAGCGCAAATGCTCGATGACATCCAGCAGCAGGACATATTGGAATCGCCCCGGATCCACGGGAAGCTCGCCCTGATCCAGATCGTGCTGGATGAAGCTTTCGAGCGGCAGGCTTCGGGAGGCGGGGAAGCGGTCCATGCCGGTAACGCGACAGCCGCGGTCGTTGAGCGCGCGCGCGAGGTAGCCCGAGGCGCACCCGATATCCAGCACGGCGGAGCCGGCCGGTACCCGCTCCAGTGCCATGGTATGCGGGCTCGCGAAGCCCAACTTGGCCCGGTAAGGGTAAGTGGGATCCTCTTCCGTCATGGCGGATACGTCGAACTTGCGTTGGTAGAGAATACCCAGATCCTGCGCGCGCGCCAGCATCGTTGCCTGCGTAACCTGCCACGCGTACTTCAGTCCGTTCACGTAGCAGATCTCGTCGCCGTAATACGTCGGGATCGGCAGTTCCCGGATGCGCAAGCCCGCCCGCAGCAATTGGATGATGATTTCGGTGTCAAACGGAAAATCATTCGTATTCTTTTCGAAGGGAATCCGCCGCAAGGCCGCCACCGAATACAACCGGTAGCCCGAATGAAACTCCGACAGGGAAGTTTTCAAAAGCCGGTTTTGGAACCCGGTCAGAATCTTGTTCCCCAGGTACTTGTAGAACGGCATGCCGCCGCGGAGCGCACCGAAGCGGTCCAGCATGCGCGACCCGAATACCGCGTCCGCTTCGCCCGCCAGGAGCGGCTCCAGCAGCTCAGGCAGCCGTTCCGGAGCGTACTGCCCGTCGCCATGCACCAGCGCCACGGCGTCGAAATTTTCACGAATCGCGTAGTGGAAGCCGATTTTCTGATTGCCACCGTACCCCTGGTTTACGGGGTTGAACAGCACCGTCACCGGGAACGGCAGGTCCCCTTGTTTCCCCACGTCATGTGCGTGTTCAAAGGTACGATCCTGCGATGAATCGTCAATAATCAGGATCTCGGTGTCATACTCCACCAGCGATGCGGGAATTCGCCGGATAACGTCACGAATGGTCCGTTCGGCGTTATAGGCGACGATAAAGATCAGGACTCTTTTTCTGTCTGCCACCGTGGGCACCGTTCCATTACTTTACACCTTATCAGAAATGAGAGGAGGGACTTTAGCGCGGCTTTGCGTGATTTAAAACGGCAATTAGGCGACGATGGCTGGATATGTTGTGCCGCCGCTAGTAATATAATGGCGTTTCCAGAATCTGTTTCTGTACCGTGCGAGTTGGACACGCCTTTGGCGGTCCGGAGGTGCTCCATATGGCAACGATGGTGGGGACGGGCGCAGCAGCAGGTGCATCCTTCGCAGAAGAAGAAAAGCCGGCCTATCGGTCCGTCGCCTTGGCGGGGCTCGCATATGCCGCAATGATCCTGATTATGTGGGGTGCGTTTAACCCATATAGCGGGCTTCCCTATGAGACCGGATTCCCATATGTCAGTGAGAACACGACGTGGCAGGAAGGTTTCCTTTACCGCGCCGATCCTCTGCGCATTCACACCAATACCTTCTATCAACTCTCTTACCTGATCGGCGAAGCACTCGGCGTCGGCGGCAGCTATGTGCCGTTCCAGGCAGTGTACGCCGTCCTCTGGTGGGCTCGCGGATTGCTCGTATTCCTGATCTTGTTGAGGTTTCTGCCAGAGTGTCTGTCGGTCTGCTACGCCGCGGGAGCCCTTGTTGTGACGCACGCCTCGGATGGGGCGCTGCAATGGGTGGGGCAGTTGAATCAGTTTGGTTTCATTTTCTGGATGTTACTGGGTTTCTATTTTCTGACCTTGGCCTACGAAATTGAAGACAGAGACTTTGCGGGCCTGCTTACCGTCACCGCCTGCTTTTTTGAGTACATGTCCTTGTGGAGCTATGAAAGTCAGATCCTGTTGTTGCTCGTGTTCCCGCTCGTATTATTCTTTCATCCCCACCGGGACTGGCGAAAACTCGCGACCCTCTCCGGAGCCTGGTATTCGGTACCCGCAGTCTATCTCGCGCTGACGGTGCACAAGTACGCGCACGAGGCCCAGACGTATCAGCAATCAGTGATGCGAACGAGTTGGGGGTTGGGAAGTCTGATGAGTGACTGGTCCTTCAATATCGTGGCCAGCCTCGATTTTTGGCATTGGGCGCGGGGCGGATGGAGGGTGCCGGAAGGTCCGCCCATCATGCTCTCACTGTTAGCCACCTTGGTCTTCGTCGCCGGGGGATTCGCAGTGAGCCACCAAGGCAGTAAGAGCGCCGGGCTCGGCCTGCGCTTAGCGGATACCCGGAAGAGTTGGGTTCTGCTGGCGGTGGGATTCGTCCTGTTGGTGCTGAGTTTTCCAGTCTATCTGCTGCTCGATTCCGCGCGCGGGCTCTGGCGTACGCAATTCCTTTCCGGTATCGGTGCCGGCTTGGTATTTACAGCGCTGCTGAGACTGGCGTCACAGGCGTTCCGACGTCCTATCCTGCAAGCTATTGCCTTCCTGGGTCTCGGCGGCACGATCGTTTTCTTTGGAAGCCAATCCGCGATTCAAAAGGGAGCCTTTCATCTGTGGATCTGGGAGCGGCACCGCACGGCCATCATTGAAATCCTGCGCATTGCACCCAGCGTCAAGCCGGATACGGTCATCGTTCTCGCCAATGTGCCTAAGAACGACGATCCTTTTGGACACAATATGTGGCTGGATCTCGCGCTCCGTCTCGCCTATCCGCGTATTCGAGTCGCTGGTGTCTACTTTTACACAGATGGCACGCCCGCTCCGGGAGATAACCTCAAGGCCGAAGGCGAACGGTGGAAATGGGATCGGACCGGTTACCCGCCAATCGTGCGTGACACCGGAATCTCAGATACGGTCATCGTCGACTTCGACCCGTCGGGCCACGGCACGTTAGAAAAGGTCATCCCATCATTTGTGTGCCAGGCAAATTGTGCCGCAGGTCTGTACAATCCAGCCGCCGTAATCACCGGCCCGATCTCCCCACGCACCATACGCCGTTACCGCCTGGATGCCAGTTTTATGGCGCCGTGAGTGACAGGAGGTTCTTGCTCGGCAATTCGCGCTTTGCCGCCACAAACACAGAGCGCAGCAGGTGTCCGTCCCGTTTCCATTCGAGCGTGTTGCAGCAGTCAAACTGGAAGTCAGCATGGCGCGGCGGGGTCTTTGGGCCATAGACAAATGGAATGCCCAGGCGGTCCAGGCACATCACCACGTAACTCGGGCTGGGACGGCATCCCAGTCCCCGAAGCCCCTGACTGTAAGTTTTGGTTTCATCATCTAAAAGCAGAACCGGGAGATTGTGATCGCAGATGATCGTCTCGAGCAGGAGAAACTCGTTGCACACCGCGACCATGTTTCTTAAAGCGGCGATGGGGTTTTCCAGATGGTAGAGCAGCCCGTAGCAGAGTACGATGTCGAATCGTCCGAATGAGGAAAGGTCCGATTCCACATTGGCCACATGCGCTTCCAGCCCGGGGTAGCGCGCCCGCAGGGAGTCAATATTCTGCGGCCTGCCATCCACACACACTACCCGGCACTTCTGCTTGATGAAAAACTGCGCCAGATGTCCGACCCCGCATCCCACGTCCAGGACGGACTTGTTTGCTAGCGGGAGACCGAGGGACTCCAGATGCGAAAGGCGTGCCACGTTGAGTTCGAGCGCCTCGCGCGTATCGAATGTTTCGACGCCGCCACCCTCCGGGAGCGGTTCAGAGGCGAACGGGCGATGCCGGACAAGAGCCTGGAATGGCGAAGTCACCCGCCTGGCTCCTCTGGCAGGATCACGCTTGGAAATCGCAAGACGGTCTCAATGTATCACAACGGAATAATGCCACACCCTGGGGACGAAAATCAGGCCACGGCGTCCTCGACCGCTACGCCTTCGTGGGCGCTACGCCTCGGCCGTACGCTTGGATCACCTCGGCTGCCATTCCACCGAAGCCGGCCCGGCACAGCCGGGGCGTCGGGGCCGCCTACTCGATTACAGGCGCCTGTGAACTCATTCCGGGAAGGTTAACAAGGTTAATAGGCTGGTTTACAACCAATGGCAGGCTCCGCCCCGCAGCAGCCCCGGCCCGCCACACCACCGGGCGCCTCAGACTGTATTTTGTTGATTGTCTTTGGGGCCGCTTACCAGACGGCCCCGGAATAAGGAGTAGAACCAGTGCTGATGGAACCAATTTCCCTCCAAATGCCCTTTCCGGCAAGAGCATCTTTCAGGCAGGGCTGCTAGGGGGAAAGTATCTTTTGATCGGCCGCGGAGGGCTTGGCTCCGGGGCCGACGTGGAACTGCTTGCCCAGCCGCTCGATAGCGATCCGCACCAGCTGGCTGCGCGTCCGCGCGCCCAGCTTGGTAAACAGCCGCTGAATGGTGCTCTTTACGGCGCTCTCCGAGGTTTCGAGCCCCCCAGCGATCTCCTTGTTGGTCTGGCCCTCGAAGATGCCCCGCAGCACCGTGTGCTCCAGGTTGGTTAATACTACCGCCGCTTCCGCTTGCGCTTCCGGCAGCTCGTTGCCGGATGGCTCACTTTCTGTGATCACCGCGGTTAACCGCGGCTTCCCCGAAAAGGTGTACGTCGAGAAACAGACATTGGCCACGAACTCCTCGCCGTTCTTCCTGCGGCCCCGGCACTCCATGGTGGTGCGAAAGATCGGCGCGCTCTGGTCCGAGGGCACCTGCGCCAGCGGAGGCAGATATTCGCCGATATCCTGTTTCAGCAGCGCGTCCTTTTCCATTCCCAACAGGCGGCTCGCGGCGTCGTTGGCCTGAATCACTTCGCCCGACTGGTTCACGGTGAGGATCGCCGCCGAGCTGGTTTCGATGAGTACTTTTAATTGCTCCTCCGAATCCTGCAGCAGGCGGTCGCGCGCTTGAATCTCGACCAGCTGGTCTCTTACCTTCTGAAAATTCGCCAGCACGCCGCGCACCAGCCATCCCGCCGCCGTGAAAGACCCCCAGGCCAGAAAGAGCCGGGAAAACCGGTAGGTCGGATCGAAGTGCCCCAAACCCTCCCGCAGAAACGTGCAGATTGCCGCCACCACGGCGATCTGCCACTGCCCGTAGCAGCTCGCCACCAGAAATACGGGGAAGAAATAAAGAAATCCGAACGATACTTCTGTCGCAACCTTCCAGTCGAGCAGGGCGATCACCGCGATCATGGCCCCCGCGATGATCAGCACTCTGGGACGCTTGTACGCCAACACCGATTCGGTGAACCGCATTTCGTTCCATGTTAAACGACGGAGCCGTCCGCCTCCAAGGGCGAACCAGCGGTGCCGGCCCAGGCCACCGGGAATTTACCGTCCTTTGCCGAACGACGGACATCGCGTTACCCTCATGGAATGGCATCCCCACAGGGCGGTGGTCCGCAGGACGCGCCGGCCGGCGCGAACGTGCGCGATCGCTTTCGCAGCCTGCGCACCCGCGATTTCACCGAATCCGTCATCCGCGAGATGACGCGCCTGGCTAAGCGCCACGGAGCCGTCAACCTGGCGCAGGGCTTCCCCGACTTCAGCGCGCCCGAAGAGCTCAAGCAGGCTGCGCGCGAAGCCATCACTAGCGACTTCAATCAATACGCCATCACGTGGGGCGCTAAATCGCTGCGTGACGCCATTGCCGCCAAGTACCAGCGCACCTACGGCCTGGCACTCGACCCGGAAACGGAAATCACCGTCTGTTGCGGCTCGACCGAGGGTATGATCGCTTCGCTCACGGCCGTGACCAATCCCGGCGACGAGGTCGTCATCTTCGAGCCGTTCTATGAAAATTACGGGCCCGATACGAAATTGTGCGGCGCCATACCGCGGTTTGTGCGCCTCCAGCCGCCGGATTGGAGCTTCGATCCCGGCGAGCTGCGCCGTGCCTTTTCCGCGCGCACCAAAGCCATCATTCTGAATTCGCCCAACAATCCCACCGGCAAGGTATTCACGCGCGCCGAACTTGAACTGATCGCCGGGCTATGCCAGGAATTCGACGCGCTCGCCATCACCGACGAGATCTACGAGCACATTACCTACGACGGTGAGCAGCACATTCCCATCATGACGCTAGATGGAATGCGCAACCGCACCGTTCTGGTCAACAGCATGAGCAAGACGTTTTCCGTGACCGGCTGGCGCGTGGGCTGGGTGCTCGCCGCGCCCGATCTGTCTCATTCCATCCGAAAGGTTCATGACTTTCTCACCGTGGGTGCGGCGGCGCCATTGCAGGAAGCTAGTGCTATAGCACTAACCTTCGCGGATGGCTATTACCAGCACCTTCACGAGGACTACACAAAGCGCCGGAATTTGATCCTCCCGATGCTCGAAGCCGCGGGCTTCCGCTGTTACCAGCCGCGCGGCGCATATTATGTAATTACAGATATTTCCAGCTTCGGCTTCAAGAACGACGTGAGCTTGGTTCGGCATTTGATCGAGAACGCGGGCGTCGCTTCAGTCCCGGGGTCGAGTTTTTATAACGATACTGCCCAAGGGAAGCAGCAAATTCGCTTTTGTTTTTGTAAGAAGTATGAGACCCTGGAGTTAGCCGGAAAAAAGTTGTTGGCACTCTCCAGTTTTCGATAGCCGCGAATTCTATCCGGCTCGAGGATCCTTCATGTTGCCAGGATTTCTGCTACCCGAGACCACCATCCGCGAAGCGGGCAACGGTTCCGAATTGGAACTTGGGGAGGCGCAAGGAAAGGTACTCCTACTCACGCTGGGGATCACCCGCATCATTGAACAGGAGAGCCTGGACGTGGCCATCTACGGGTCGCCCGATGCGAAGGAATGGACCCCCAAATCCCTGGTCAGTTTTCCTCAAAAGTTCTATTGCGGCACGTATCAGGTGCTGCTCGATCTCACCCAGCACGCCGACATGAAGTACTTACGCGTGAAGTGGACGGCGCAGCGCTGGGGCAAAGGCGATACCAAACCTCTGTTCGGATTTTACGTCTTTGTCCAGGAAATGAAACGGCAGCTCATGGCCGTTGGCGCCTGATTTCTCTCGCTCTCCATAGAATTTACCGAACGTCACCTCCGATCCTGGTAAACTGTTAAAAAAACAGTGGAGGAAACATGAAGGATTCGGCTGCGTCCGCGTCCCCGGTGGATCGTAGAACGTTTCTCAATCGAACGGCGGGTGCCGTGACAGCCACCGTATTGAGTTCCTCCGCCTTTTCTTATTCCCGCATCAAGGGCGCCAACGATCGCATTCTTCTGGGCCACGTCGGCATCGGCGACCGCGGTTCGGAGCTGGAATGGATCGTCTCGCAGCTTAAGGACAAGCACAACGTCGAGCTGGCCGCGGTTTGCGATCTGTGGAAGGCGAACCGCGACAAAGCTACCGCGCGCGCGGAGAAAGTTTACGGCCGGGCGCCGCGTTCGTTCCAGTACATGGAACAGTTGCTGGCGCAGAAGGATATTGACGCTGTCATTATCTCCACTGCGGATTTCCAGCACGCGCCCCATCTTCGCATGGTGGCCGAGGCGGGCAAGGATGCCTACTGCGAAAAGCCCATGGCCAATAACCTGGAAGAGGCCAAGGCCGCTCGCGATGCCGTGCTGGCCCGCCATCTCATCGTGCAGATCGGGTCGCAGCACCGCAGCGAGCCTTACCAGATCGCCACCAAGCGGTTGATCGACACCGGCGCCCTGGGGGACGTTAGCAAGATCGAAATCGTGTGGAACTACCATGGCCCCCGCTGGCGGGGCCGGCCCGAAGTTGCGCAAATCCGCGAGGACGAAACCGATTGGCGCAAATGGCTGCTCGACAAGCCGTACCGCCCCTTCGATCCGCGCGCCTATTTCGAGTTTCGTTTATATAAAGACTTCTCGAGCGGGATTGCCGATCAGTGGCTCAGCCATGCCAGCGATCTGATGCATTACTTTATGGAAGATAACTTCCCGAAATCGGTGGTCGCGAGCGGCGGCGTGTTCGCCTGGCACGATGGCCGGGAGAACCCCGACACCTTCCAGGCGCTCATCGAATATCCCAAGGGCTTTCTGCTCAGTTTCTCAACCAGCTTCGGCAACGACTGCGACAGCTTCAGCCGCATCATGGGCAAGAAGGCCACCCTGGTTAATATCGGGGGCGAAGGCAGCCCCCGCTGGAAGCTGGTGGAGGAGAAGGGCAACCACGAAGACGACCCCTTTATACAGCGGGCCGAGAAGTACGTGCTGCTTCCTGGCAACGACAAGCTGCCCCCCACCTTCATGGGTGACGAGGATCTCTCCCATATGACCAACTGGCTGGAATGCCTGCGCAACCGCAAAGCCCCTAATGCCACCGTTTTGAACGGCTATGCCCATTCGGTCGTGGTAATCATGGCGGCGCAGGCATACCGGGAGGGCCGGAAGCTCTTCTGGAACCCGAAGGCAGAGCTGATCAGCAATCAGCCAGTTTAGAAGTTAGAATTGCGGAATCCAGCCGGGGTATTTGGAGGAGCCTCCCTTTTCCCTGTTTGGAGGCTCCTCAAAATCGGAGCAAACCCATGCTGTTGGAACCAATTTGCCTGAAGCCCACCTAACGCGCAAGCAATCTTTTGGTTAGGCTGCTTTGCACCTCTAGGATCTTTCGATACCACCCCTGTAACGTGTCTGTTAACATAGCCGCATGTGGTTCTCCAGACTGGCGATAGCCCTGGTATGGACAAGCGCTCTCGGCGCCGGGAGTACCAGCGATCTGCCCGAATTGACCCGCCGTATCCTCGTGGACCTGATCCGGCTCGACACCACCAACCCACCGGGCAACGAAACTCGGGTGGCGGAGTATCTAAAGAAGCTGTGCGAAACCGAGGGAATTGCCGCCCAAACCCTGGGAGACGACCCCTCAAGACTAAATTTCATCGCCCGGCTCCCCGGTTTGGGCAAATTGCGCCCGTTGCTGCTCATGGCGCACAGCGACGTCGTTCCGGCCGACCGTTCCCAGTGGACTGTTGACCCGTTTTTGGGCGAAAGCCGTGATGGTTTCATCTATGGGCGCGGCGCTCAGGACGATAAGTCTTTGCTGGCTGCGGAGTTGGCCGTACTGATCGATCTGAAACGGCGCGGGGTCAAGCTGGACCGGGACATTATTCTGCTTTCCGAAGCCGACGAGGAGGCCGGTTCGACCGGAATCCAGTGGCTGATTGCCAAAGCCTGGGACAAGATCGACGCCGAATTCGCGTTGAACGAGGGTGGCTTCGCCATCACCACCGCATCCGGGCAGCGTGTTTACGAGATTCAAACCACCGAAAAGATCCCCACCCGCGTGGTGCTGGTGGCGCATGGCACGGCGGGCCACGGTTCGCTGCCACGAGACGATAACCCTGTACTCCACTTGGCGCGCGCCATCGAGCGTATAACCGAAGCCGATCAACCCGTACACCTGAATACCACACTACACGGCGCTATCTTCACGGGCTGGCCAAGCTCCCGGACGACCAATGGCTCGAGCCCCTTCTGCCGAAGCTCGAGAATGCCCGTACCGCCATGGCCGCCGCCGCTCAAATCCGGGCGCGCGACCGGGAGCTGGATGCCATGCTGCGCACCACCGTATCACCGACCATGCTGAGCGCCGGGACAAAGATTAACGTGATTCCCAACACCGCCGAAGCTCAGATCGACGTACGGCGGCTGCCCGAGGAAACGCATGACGAAATACTCGAGCGCCTGCGGCGCATGATTCACGATCCGGCAGTGGAGGTCCGGACGGCGCCCGGCCAGGAAATGCCGGCCACCGAGCCGAGCGGCGTCTCGACCACGCTCTACCGCGCCATGCAGCAGACGTTCCTCGCCGCCGCTCCCGGCGCTCTGGTCACTCCCTACATGGTGCGCGGAGCGACGGACGGCTCGTTTCTTCGTCAGAAAGGCATGGCTGTGTACGGCGCGCCGCTCTACTTGCGCGAAGACAAGGAGAGCCGCGCGCACGGCAACGACGAGCGCATTAGCGTGGAGAGCCTGGGCTCCGGCGCGAATCTGTTGATGCAGATCGTGATGGCGGTGTCGCAAATATCGGGCGACCAGTTGGCGGTGCCAGCAACCGCGCCGTGATCACCGCCGGATCACGGAATTCCCCAGCAGTTCTTCGAGCAGCGGCGACTGCGGGTAGGGGTGGCCCTTGTAGCGGCGAAAGCCTTCGGCGTACTCCACTCCGGCGCGGCCGCCGTTTTCGCGGCTCCAGGTTTTCCTGCTCCCGATCAAGTCTTCAATACCGTGGTGTTTGAGCAGCCATTCGCGCTGGCTGGCGTGCTCGGCCAGCATAGCGGTCTTGGTTTCCATCTGGTCCGCTATGTTCACCCAAAAGTCGGGCAGGACCGGGCGACTGTCGCGGTCCACGCCGCTGATCGGGTCCATGAAGTAGAGGTGCGGGATGGCGGCGAGGGCCGGCGCGGGGCTCGAAGCGCCGGTCGCGTAGTTGGGCGCGGGCGCTCCGAAACAGGCGTCGCGGACCAGCAGGCTGGCGGCTTCGTGATCGCAGAGATAATCGACCGGAGACGACGTGAGAACCACGTCCGGCGCTGCCCGGCGCAGAATCTCGACCACCCGGCGGCGCGAGAGGTCGTCGCTGAAGACAGCCAGGTCTCGGAACTCGACGCACTGGTATGAGGCGCCAATACGGGCGGCGGAACGGGCAGCCTCGGCGCGCCGGATACGGGCGATTTCATCCGGCGTGTGATCGCGGGAGCCGCAGTCACCCGGTGTCATAGTGACGATCGTGATCTGGTGACCGGCGGCCGCCAGTTGCGCGAGCGTGCCCGCCGCGAGAATCTCGACGTCGTCGGGATGCGCATGAATCGCGAGGATATGCTTTTTCACGGATAGGTTGGGGTCCATTTGAATTTTCCCACAGCGCTTTCGCATTGACAAATGTAGGGGCTTGTGCCGAACAGGGGTCCATGCGAAAGCGGTTTGGTGTTACGCTGTTTTCATGCCTAACAAGTACTTCTCGAACTGGGGGCAAGTAGTGCAGGTCGTTTGCATCCTCATTTGTACTCCGATAGCGATCTGGAATGCCTTCCCAGACCTAAAGAAGAATGACCTGTTTACGCCAGGCGCGTTTCTAGCGTATCTGCTAGTGGTTCTTTTCGTTGGCACGGTAGTGCACCTCGGAAAAATACTGTTGCATCATCGGGGCGAGATCACAAAGGCAAAGCCAGAGGCGAACTTTCAGGCGAAGTACGAAGAGGCAATCCGATCTAGTTCAGTCTGGGAGAACAGGTGCGATGAGGCAAAAAAACAATTGGAGCAGATGCAGCAACGCTTGACCGAAGCAGAGAGGAAGTTTACAAAAACGCCTGAGCGCACTCTGACTATTCATTCAGCCCAATGGATTCCCAAGGAGCATGTGACCTGCCTCGATTTTCTCTACCAAACGTAACTGAGACGCTCGGTCTACTGTAATCCCTCTTTCCCCATCCCGTCGGAGCCGCCCGTCGCACCATACTCCACTGCAGAACGGCACGCA
>JACXTT010001257.1_pt1 | contig 42796 bp, 51 predicted proteins | sample 9270951 | NCBI WGS metagenome assembly JACXTT01 (sample SAMN15532306, study PRJNA645909) | rock metagenome | isolation source: weathered quartz diorite | place: Puerto Rico | collected 2017-06-21
ACCTTCAAACCCTCCGGAAATCGATCCGCTTCCCGGAGAGCCTTGATAAAGAGCGAGCAGCATTCGTGGAGGGCCTTCTCGGGGCACATCGGCGCGTTATCGAGGTAGTAAAATACAATGGCGACTGGTTAGCATCTTGGTATGAGGTGCAAATTGATCACACGGCGCTAGAGCAAGAAATTAAAGATGAACGAGAGCGAGAGCGCCTACGCGAAGAAGCTAAAGCATACGCGCGACCTCGAGCAGAAGGAGGGAGCATGGGAGGCTGTAATTTTTGATATCTATTCCTCAGATGGAACACGGCGCATTCTGCAATGATCTGAACATTACCCCAGACGGCTGTGTGGGGCCGCCTGGATACTTCGACACACAATAAAGAAGCCACCAATGCCTTCCATCTTCTCTCACCTTTCTCCCCACCATACACGGACGGCGATGGAAGTTCTGGAAGCACGATTTTCTGAAAAAAGTCCCGCGAGTTTTCCCAACACCCCCCTTGTCAGTGCTGCAGCCACACCCCAGAAAGACGCTGTCAATCAGTAACTTAGGAGAGCACGACCAATGGGGAACTCTACTTGTGAGGTTTAAGAGTTCTCGCACCTATAGCTCGTGGAACGGCCCGTTGCTCGGATGGTCGAGAATGAGTCACAATGGATGGTCCGCAGCTAGCCATTAGAAGAAGACTGCTTCCTGCCGCATCCTTTTGCTGGGCTCGATCGTCTTTAGTGTGTAGAGCAAACATATAGAACCTCTGATCGACGCTAAAGAAAGGGGACAGCTATGAAACGGGTAATGGTGCGCTACAAAGTTAAAGCTGATCGCGCGGCTGAAAACGAAAGCTACATCACTAGGGTGTTTGAACAGCTCAGACGCGACGCCCCAACCGGACTCCGTTATGCGTCGTTCAAGCTCGACGATGGAGTGAGTTTCGTTCACATCGTGTCGCATGAAGCTGCTGACGGCCGCAATCCTTTGAGTGAATTGTCGGCGTTCAAAGCTTTTACGGCTGAGATAAGAGATCGGTGCGAGGAACCGCCGGTTGCAGCAGAGTTGCAGGAGATAGGGTCCTATAGATTCTTTGGCGACTGAGAGACATGATGAGCGCTAGCCACGCTCTGGAGCAACACAATGACAGCGCATGACTCGCTCTTGTCCTATCTGCAGGATGCACGTCGACGATTCTTGGACCTCGTCGACGAGGTACGTCCAGAACTGCATCGTTATTGCGCGCGCATGACTGGCTCAATTGCTGACGGTGAGGATGTTGTCCAGGACACTCTCGCCCGCGCCTACTACGAGCTGTCGGAGCTGAGAGAACTGCCGGCTTTGCGCTCGTGGCTGTTTCGCATTGCTCATAATCGTGCGCTCGATTACCTGCGTCGCTATGAACGACGCATGAGCGAGCCGCTCGATGTTGTAATGGATATAGCGGACGGCGCCGTGCTTGATCCCGACCACACGCTCGCACGGGACGAGGCGGTGCGCGCCGCCATGTCCCGATTCCTTGAGCTTGCTCCGGCGCAACGCAGCTGCGTAATCCTCAAGGATGTACTCGATTATTCACTCGATGAGATTGCGGCGATGCTTGATTTGAGCGTGCCCGCGATCAAGGCGGCTCTGCATCGCGGTCGCACGCGGCTGCACGATCTGTCCGAAACGTCAGCTCCCGCGGCGGCCCCGCGCTCAGTCTCGCCCGCGGTCTCGCGCTACGCCGCGTTGTTCAATGCGCGCGACTGGGATGGGGTGCGGGCGATGCTCGTCGATGACGTGAAGCTCGACCTCGTATCGCGCTGGAAAAGCACGGGCCGCCAGGCCAGCAAGTACTTCACGAACTATGACAGCGTCAGCGATTGGCGTTTCGTCCCGGGTTGGCTTGATGGGCGCGAGATTCTAGTAGTTCTCCGCGAGCCGCGGGACAATGTGCTGCCGGACTATTTCGTGGAGTTGACACTCATCGGTGACCGCGTGGCCGCGATCCGTGATTTCCGCTACGTGTCATACATTGCACGAGAGGCGACGTTCAAGTTTTCGAGCTGAGTGTAGGGACAGGCCCGTGCGTCTGCCCTGTTCTCAGTCTTAACTCGATGTGAGGCTTTGGCGGAAGATGCAATGGCGAAAGCGCCTCTGCTATAACTGATGCAGGCAAGATTTCACTGTACGGGTTGAGCTTTGTCGAACCCGACATTCACGTGCTCCTCGTACGCCTGGAGCGTCGCCTCGGTCTCTGCGTCGGCCGGATAGAAAACTTCGACGTACAGGTCCTGTAATGTCACATCATGTGGCGTTGACACGGTTGTGACGGTGCTAAACATTCGCGCAATCTTGCCATCCCAGTTCAGCTCCATGGGCAAGATCAAGGCGTGCGGTCCCTCCAGCTCAGGCTCACGCCAGCGAGCCGGAACGCCCGGATAGCTCAGAATATCTGTAATCAGTTCTTTCAGCGTATCGTCGCGCGCCCACGCCAACCTGTGATACGCCTCGTTCAATAACGCTTTGGCGCTCGCCTCCCAGTTTACGATCACGCGACGTAGACCGTTAGGGTCGAAGAGGAGATGCAGTATGTTCACGCGCGGCGGGGTGGATATGCGCAAAGGGACGAGGCCCGCGGGTTCCTTGCCCAGGATCACGGTCAGGAAGCGCACAAAGGCGGCGTTGGCCATGATCACGTTCCAATACCGATCGTGCGCGAGGGCGCTGCGCGGCTCGTTTGACTTCAACATAATCTCGACAACCGCGCGGACCTGCGTCATTCTGGGGTCCTCTAAACTGGTCTCGCCGTAAACCGGCGCATAGCCGGCAGCCAGCAGCAACACGTTGCGCTCGCGCAGGGGGATGTCGAGCACGTTTGCCAAGGTCAGGAGCATGTCCCGACTTGGCGCCGCCCGCCCGGTTTCAAGAAAGCTGATGTGGCGAGCGGAAACCTCTGCTTCTAATGAGAGTTCGAGTTGGCTCAGATGCCGTGCTTCTCGCCAGCGCCGCAGCAGTGGACCGACTCCGTTCGGTTCTATGATCGTTCCATTTCTTTCCGTTTCCATGCGAAAGACAGTAGCAGCTTGGTGTACGCTGAGCCATTACTTGCGAGGTAATGTTCCGTCGCACTGATTTTGAGGAGTATGGTTTCGTCATGCCCGCGTAGGCGGGCATCCAGGAAAATGAAGCACCTGCCTCTGGTTATGCCTCCTGGATTCCGGGTCTCGCGGTGCTCGCCCGGAATGACGTAGCCAGTCTATCCTTTAAATTTAATGCGACGCAGATGTACTGTGGGTGAAATATCAGCTCTCCGCAATGGTAAAACTAACGGTGCGGCAAATACCCATTTTCTTTACTGAGAGAAAGTCTACAATTTCCCGGAACTAGCTTTCGAAGCAATAGGGGATGATCGTTGCTCAATGAACGACCTCAGTTACCGTTCGGCAAAGACAGAAGTGCGAGAGAGCCTGATTCATGGCAAAGGTCTGTTTGCAAAGCAGGCGATCGCGGCAGGAGAGATTGTGGCTGTGAAGGGCGGCCATATTCTTCCTCGGCAAGAATGGGCGACGCTAGAACCGCAACTTGGCTCGGCGGAAATCCAGATCTCGGAAGAGTTTTTCATTGCTCCCGCGCGGGAAGAACAACGAGAAGGCTCCATGCTGTATACGAATCATTCTTGCAACCCCAATATAGCCATTCAGGGTCAGATCGTTTTTGTGGCGATGAGAGCTATCGCGCCTGACGAGGAGTTAACGCACGATTGGGCGACGACAGATGATTTGGATTATAACATGGCGTGTAATTGTGGGGCCCCTAACTGCCGCCGCATCATTACCGGGAAAGATTGGATGAAGCGGGAACTGCAAGAGAAGTACAAAGGATGGTTCTGCTGGTTCCTCCAGAGGAAGATCGACGCATTGTCGTCGAGCGACCGCCGCTGATCATGAGAAAGTGAGCCTCTACGAAAGAGAAAAGATATGACCATTTACCATATCTGGTGCAACCTCAAAGACGGCATCAAAGATGTAGAATTCGCTGATGCGGCCGGGAGGTATCTCGATCATTTGCAAGAACAAGGACAAGTCCACGGCTATCGCATCACGCGTCGCAAGCTGGGGCTCGGACCGTCACACTTGCCTGAGTTTCATATTACGCTTGACTTTGTCGACATGGCGCAGATGGACGCCGCGTTTAACAACGTTTCGTCCAGGAGCGACCCCGTGGAAAGTTTTCATCATGCGGTGAACTCAAAGGTGTGCGACTTGTTCTTTGCCCTTTACCGTGACTTTCCCGATGAAACGCGGGTGCGCGGGCAAGAGAAATTTTAATGGGGAGGCTGACTTGAGGAGAGTGTGAATGGACTTTTATATCACCGATGTTTTCGGACAAGAGAAATACTCTGGGAATCAACTGGCTACGTTTCTCCACTGTGAGAACTTGTCTGACCGAGAAATGCAGCAAATTGCGCGAGAGATCAATTTTTCGGAGACGACTTTTGTCGTTTCTGACCATCCCTGTGACGGTGGCTACGATGTGCGGATCTTCACTCCAGCGGCGGAAATTGATTTTGCTGGGCATCCGACGTTAGGCACGGCATTCGTTATTCAGCGCTATCTAATTGGACAATCTGTTGAGCAAGTGGTGCTCAATCTCCGAGCGGGGCAGACGCCTGTCCGCTTTCCAGCTGGGAGTGATAATGCTCTGCTGTGGATGCGGCAAGGTGAACCGACATTCGGTCCGCAGCTTGAGAAGACGACACTGGCTGAGGTGCTTGGCGTTGAAGTGAGTGATTTTGACGAGCGTTGGTCGATTGAGCAGGTGTCTACTGGATTGCCGCATATAATCGCTCCGCTGAAAAACTTGGCCGCGCTGAAGCGAGCACGGATCGCGCGTGATCACTATGACGCTCTGGTGCAACAGACTTGGGCAAAAGCTCTGCTGGTATTCAGCCCGCAAGGTTATTCACCCACGCACGAACTGAGCGTGCGGATGTTCGCCGATTATTATGGGGTGCCGGAAGATCCTGCGACTGGCAGCGGCAATGGGTGCCTGGCCGCCTATCTCGTCAAGCATCGATATTTCGGGACCTCGTCCATCAATCTGCGAGTCGGGCAAGGCTTTGAGATCGGGCGTCCATCCATCCTTGCACTCTGGGCCGCAGAAGAGCAGGGGCGTATCTCTGTCAATGTTGGCGGGCAAGTGATTCCCGTTGCTAAAGGGCAATGGTTGTAAGGTGAGGAGACCGCTATGGAGACTAGTCAGCAACGAACGGTTCGCACGATGTGTCCTATGAATTGCCACCCGACACTCTGTGGCATGTTGGTGGATATTAAGGGCGATCATTTGGTTGAAGTACGTGGCGATAAGGACAATCCCGATAGCCGAGGATTTCTCTGCGTGCGGGGACAAGCCTCGCGGGAGATCATCGGGAACCCCAAGCGGCTGTTGTATCCACTGGTCCGCGAACGCCGCACTGATGACGCCTGGCGACGAGTGAGTTGGGACGAAGCCTTCGATCTGATTGTCTCGCGTATGCAAGCAGTCGGACGTGAAGCCGTGGGCGTCTGGAGCGGGCATGGCGTCGCGAGCACGAATTATGGAACGCGGATCAATGGGTATCTGCTGCGCCGCTTTGCCAATTTCTACGGCTGTCAGTGGTGGAACGCTACGATGATTTGTTGGGGGCTAGGAGCCTTTGGTCTGGGCGTCACCGGGGTGCTCGAAACCAACACCAAAGAGGATATGGGAGAGCATGCGCAGCTTATTCTGCTCTGGGGCGCGACGCTGGCCAGTCAGCCCAATACTGCCCGGCATATTGTCGCGGCTAAGCGACGGGGCGCGCATATTGTCACCATCGATGTACGCCACACCGAAGCCGCGGCGCAATCGGATGAAGTGCTACTGCTGCGGCCCGGAACCGACGCCGCTCTAGCGCTGGCGATGATGCATGTCATTGTCACGGAAGAGCTGTATCACCGCGAGTTTGTGACGCAACACACCACTGGCTTCGAAGAACTGGCCGCTCACATTCGGTCCTACACTCCGGCTTGGGCGGCTGAAGAAACCGGAATCGCCGCCGAGCGGATCGTCGCTCTGGCGCGTCGATACGCCACGACACGCCCTGCGATGATCGTGCTGGGCGGCAGCTCCATGCATAAAGGGTCGAACAGTTGGCATGCGGGTCGTGCGATTGCTTGTTTACCTGGACTGACGGGGAACCTAGGTGTTCCTGGGGGAGGCTTCGGTCCCAGGCACGCCAGCGCCAGTCATGGTCAGGGATTTGCCAACATTCTTGCCGAAGATCGCCGCCCGCCGGGCAATTACATTCCAAGTCAGATGTCACACATCACCGCAGCCTTGCGCGAAAAGCGGGTGCAGGTGTTGTTCTTGTTTGGCACAAACACCATCTCTTCATTTGCTGACGCTGAGCAGATGGCTGAAGGACTCGACCGCACTGATTTAGTCGTTAGTTATGATCTCTTCATGAACGATACAGCGCGTCGTTTTGCTGATGTGATTTTGCCTAGCACAGCTTGGTTGGAAGAACTCGGTTGTAAAGCGACGAATACACACCTGTATCTGATGGAACAGGCTTTGCCGTCACCGGGAGAAACTCGACCACTAAGTCAAGTCCTACACGGATTAGGAAAGCATCTGCAACTTGACGATTTCTTTCCTTGGGATTCGCAAGAAGCACTTATCGATGCAGTTTTAGCTCACCCGAGCACTGGCCACGCTACTGTTGCGGCTTTGCGGCAAGAAGGAGGAATCCGACCGTTCCAAATTTCCCATGTGGCATATCCGGATCGGGGCTTCTCTACGCCTTCTGGGAAAGTGGAGTTCTTCTCTGCTCAAGTACAGGCGCTAGGATTATCACCGCTGCCGGTCTATATGGCGCCGTCGTCGTCCGAGTATCCATTGACGCTGTGTCAGGGCAGGACCCTCACCCACTTCCACAGTTTCTATGACCATGGTCGAGCCCTGCCTACGTTGACGCAGCTTGATCCTGAGCCGTACTTGTGGATTTCACCCGCCGACGCGGCGGTGCGGGGTCTGCAAGATGGATCAGCTATTCGCATTTATAACGAACGTGGAGCAGTACAGGCTCGTGCGCGTGTTACGGATGACGCGCCTGTTGGAACTGTTTGGATGCGTGACGGCTGGGCGGGGTTGAACAATCTAACCTCAGGTGAGGCGGTTTTGCCCGACGCTGCAGTCAGCATCTTTGGCTTCTCGGCGGGGCAAGCATCCTTTGAAGCAAAGGTCGAGGTCACGCCTCAGTAAGGAAACGGTTCTGTCAAGAAGATAAGAGAGAATTTGCCTATGCCTGCTCCGATAGTCGCCCATCTTTTTATTTATCCGATCAAATCGCTTGATCGCGTTGCAGTGACCGAAGCGAAGCTGTTGTCGGGCGGCTCGCTCGCGCATGACCGAGAATTCGCGCTGTTTGACCAGGAGGGTAATTTTGTCAATGGCAAACAGCAGCAGCGCGTCCATCTCATCCGTGCAGCATACAATCTGGAAGATTTCACTGTGACGCTACGTACTCGCGAGCAGGGCGTGGCGCAAACGTTTCATCTCCTGGATGAACGAACTAGACTCGAAGCATGGTTCAGCGATTTCTTTGGGTTTCCGATCACCATAAAGAGAGATGCAACCACAGGGTTTCCAGACGATCCAGCCTCGCCAGGTCCTACGCTCGTCAGTGTGGCGACACTGGACGAGGTGAATTCATGGTTTCCAGAGTTGAACTGTGAACAAACAAGCCGCCGCTTTCGCGCTAACATTGAAGTAAATAATATCCCAGCATTCTGGGAGGACCAATTGTTTGGAGAACCAGGAGAAATAGTTGAATTTACCATTGGTCAGGTGGAGTTGCACGGCATTAACCCCTGTCAGCGATGCGTCGTGCCCAGTCGCCATCCCGAAACCGGCGAGATGATCCACGGCTTTCAGAAAACTTTTAGTGAGAAACGCAAAGCGACGTTGCCAGCCTGGGTGAAGACGGCACGCTTCAACCATTTCTATCGGCTCAGCATCAATACGCGGGTTTCATCGTCAGAAGCTGGGAAATATCTCCACATTGGCGATGAAGTCAACATCAGGAGCGCATCATGATAACGCTGCAACCCTTAGGCGTCGTGAGAAATTCACGTCAACTTGTCGAAGATGACAATTGGGGAGGGGTCGTTTCTGAGATTGTTATAGACAAAGCGATTGGAGCAGAAGGATTAGCTGGCATCGAAGAGTTTTCGCATGCCGAGGTTATTTTTTACTTTCATCAAGTGGAAGAACAGAAGATCGTCACTGGCGCACGGCATCCCCGCAACAATCCCACCTGGCCTAAAGTGGGTATTTTAGCACAGCGCGGCAAGAACCGCCCGAATCGCTTAGGGCTCGCGACGGTCAAGATTCTGAAGCGAGAAGAGAACAAACTCTACGTGGAAGGACTTGATGCGATCGACGGCACGCCGGTGCTAGATATCAAACCGGTGATGCAGGAGTTCCTCCCAAAGGAAGCCATCCGACAGCCGGAATGGGCCACCGAGATCATGAGCAACTACTGGCGGACAATTCCTAGTGAAACATAATTGACGATGGAGTAATGACTGACGGCTCCTTCTCTTCTTCTTTGAGACGAGGTATGTGGCGGAAACTTATACATACGGATGATGTTGTACTGGCGTTAGTGCTACGGCTAGCGCTAGGCATTGTCATGTTCCCACACGGCGCGCAGAAGCTTCTCGGTTGGTTTGGCGGTCGCGGGTTCTATGGCAATATCGAACTCTTCCACCAACTTGGATTTTCCACCACGTTAGCCGTGCTTGTAACCATTGGTGAGTTTTTCGGCGGATTAGGCCTGATCGTGGGCTTGCTCTCGCGGGTGGCTGCTGCTGGCATTGGCGTTATCATGGTAGGAGCAGTGCTGACAGTGAATGGGCACTATGGCTTCTTCATGAATTGGGCCGGAAACCAGACACGGGAAGGATTTGAGTTCCACATTCTGGCGGTTGGCCTTGCGATCGGCATTATGATCCTGGGCGGCGGCAAGTGGTCCATTGACTCTGCCCTCACGGAAAAATGAGGGCAGAGGGTCAATCCCAGAGTACGACGGTGATTATCGCTAGCGTCCCCAAGAAATAATCTTCTCGGGCTTCAACACGACTAACACGCGGGGCTCCTTATTTTCCTGCATACGTTTTACATAAGTAGGACCCTCTTCGGGGCCGCGATAGCGTTCTGCAATTTTCTGGGTGTCCGCCCACAAATTCTCCTCCGTCAATCGCGCTTTTCCCGACGCAATTACGGTGGTAAACGTCTCTGCGTCGTCAATGCAGAGACTGAGGCGCGCATCACGGCGGAGGTTCTTATATTTCGCGCGATCTTTGGTAATGGAGACCCAAAACTGCTCGCCATCCCAGCGATACCAGACCGGAGTGAGCTGTGGGCTCCCATCCTTCTTGAGCGTGGCCAGGATTGCGTTTCGTTTCCCATTGAGGAAGGTGTTCATTGCCTCTTTGGTCAGCGGAGGGCGCTGGGCAGCTTTCTTTTTTGCGACAGCGATCCCAAGCGAAATGCCAATGACGAGCGTAACAGCCACGAGTAGCGTGAGTTGTAATCGACCCCGAGAGTATAACATCGCCTACCTCCTTGCTTTTACTTTTGCCGCGAGGAATCTCTTTGGTAATGCTGTATATACGCTGGAAGCGCAATCCCCGGCGCCAGGCGTGGGTCGGGGATGGAAGCCTGGGGCGTTAAGCGCAACGGCAGCTCGCCGGCCCAGCACGGCAACTGATAATCTTCCTCATCGTCGATCGGCGGACCGGTTCGTATTTTCGCCGAGACCTCCTCAAGCGGAAGACGCAACACAGACGTCGCCTTGAGTTCCTGGGCGTACGGCTGGCGCGCTTCCTCCCAGCGCTGCGGCGCAATGTGCTCAACAATAGCCCTGAGTGCGTTGTTCTTTTCTGCTAGATCGGTCACCTCGTGCGCGGTCCCCAGCACCACGACTGAGCGATAATTCAGTGAGTGATGAAAGGCCGAACGAGCCAGAACGAGACCGTCGAGAATCGTGACGGTCACACACAGCGGGACCCCTTCTTTCAGGGTGCACAGCATGCGGCTCGCACTAGCCCCATGAATGTAGAGTTGCTCGCCCACACGAGCGTGGATGGTGGGAATAACGTACGGTTGTCCGTCAACGGTGAATCCAACGTGACAGTAGAGCGCCTCATCAAGAATGGCTGTCACTGTGGCGCGGTCATAGGAGCCGCGCGTTGGTCTGCGGTGTAATGTGGTGCGTTCTGTAGGGGGGAACTGTGCCATTGTGTTCGCCTTTCTCTTTTGTTACAGTACAAAAATATGAAAGTAATGTTACAATATCCAATTGCTGGTAGTGATACAAGTACAATAATCGCCAGCGTCGAGGAGGGCATACGCTCAGGGAAGATTCGACCAGGAGCGATGCTGCCAACGGTGCGGGCGTTAGCGGCTGCACTGACTGTGAGTCCGACAACTGTTGCGGCCGCGTATCGATCGCTACGGATACGGGGGTTGCTCAGCGCGCAAGGGCGACGCGGCACGCGTGTCAGTGCTCGTCCGCCAGTAACCAGCCGCCACGCTCTCGAAATTCCTCACGGGGTGCGTAATCTCATTCAAGGAAGTCCCGACCCTGGACTGCTTCCAGACCTTCGCGCTGTTGTACGACGGCTTACCTTGCGTCCACGGTTGTATGGAGAAGAGACAAATCGTGAGCGCTTGCTCGCTTTGGCCGCAGAACAATTGCAAGCCGATAAAATTCCTGCTGCTGCGCTCGCGATCATGGGAGGGGCCCTGGATGCGATCGAGCGTGTATTGCAGGCGCATGTGCGACCGGGAGATCACGTCGCGGTTGAGGATCCTGGCTACGCCGAGATTTTCGATCTCCTCGGCGCTCTTGGACTTATCGCAGAGCCAATTGCCATTGATGATTATGGCCTGATCCCGGATGAGCTTGACCGTATCTTGAAGAATAAAATGAAGGCCTGCATTCTCACCCCCCGGGCGCAGAATCCCACAGGCGCTGCGTTGGACGAGACACGAACGCGGGAACTTCGGAAAATCTTCGATAAACATGCGGAGGTGCTGGTCATTGAAGATGATCATGCCGGGCCGGTGGCTGGCGCTCCAGCATTTACAGTGTGCCATAGCAAAAAAGAACGCTGGGCCGTGGTGCGATCAGTGTCGAAATCCCTTGGTCCTGATCTGCGCCTCGCTGTGGTTGCAGGCGACGCCGCCACGATCGCCCGGGTCGAGGGGCGGCAGAGCATCGGGGCAGGATGGGTGAGTCATATTCTCCAAGAGATGGTTGAAACTCTTTGGTCGGACCCTGGAACGACAGAAAAACTCCGAATCGCCGCAGACACCTACGCTGCGCGGCGCACTGCTTTGATTAGGGCGCTACAAGAACACGGCATCACAGCGAGGGGACGTTCGGGACTGAATGTCTGGATTCCCGTCCTGGAAGAAGGAAGCCTCCTGACGAGCTTAGCGGCGGCTGGGTGGGGTGTTCGGAGCGGCGAGCGTTATCGCCTCAAAAGTCCGCCGGCTATCCGCGTGACTATTGCAACCTTACAACCAGACGATGCCGTGCGGTTGGCCGCGGACATCGCTCGTTGCTTACGATCGGATCGGCGGACGCACTCGGTGTGACAGAAGCATACTGCGTGGAGTTGCTTTCTAGAACCCTGCTCAACGTAAACCCGATTTACTTACAAGAAAGATTCAGCAGAATGAACGGCGAAAAGCACGAAAGAGATTGCCCATGATAGTCAGGCTGCCTGGATGAGAGCGTGAACTTGGGCAACTCTCAATGTGGGAGAAATGGAAAAATATTGCCCATGTTCCGACTCTTAGCGATCTCAGGAAGCTTGCGCGCAGTCTCTTCGAACACGGCCCTTTTACGCGCGGCCGCCACGCTAGCGCCCAACGGAATGGAGATTTACGTCTATGGCGGCCTTGGAGATCTTCCGCATTTCAATCCTGACCTCGAAGGAGCCGAACCGCCAGCGGTGAAAGAATTTGGCGTGCTGGTGGGCGAGGCTGACGGGATTATCATCTCAAGTCCCGAGTATGCGCATGGCGTTCCAGGAGTCTTGAAGAATGCGCTCGATTGGCTAGTGGGAGGTTTCGATTTTATTAACAAGCCTATAGCGCTTTTCAATGCTTCGCCACGCTCAACTTATGCACATGCCTCTTTGACGGAAATCATCACCATCATGTCCGGGCGCATTATCCCCGAAGCGTCGATCACTGTAGATCTGCGTGAAAAACACTTGTCGGATGAAGCTAGTATTGTTGCACATCCAGAAATCGCCGGCCTGCTGCGAGCAGCGCTCGACGCTTTTGCCGATGCGATAAAGAGATATCAAGAGCAAGACGAGGAAAAGATGGCATAATCAAACTCCAAGAGCCGTATCATCGGTTAAATGAAGATATCTAAAATTTCTTTTTAGACCTCGGCGGCCAATTATCGGAGAGAATTGGACAAATCATGAGCATGAGAACTGTTAGCGCGACACGATATGTCACTCCATTGCGCGAGGGCGGATCGCTTCCGGCGATAATCGAAGCTGATGACGATGGGATGTATGTGCTCAAGTTCCGCGGCGCGGGTCAGGGACCGAAAGCGCTTATCGCGGAGTTAGTGGCGGGAGAGGTCGCTCGCGCACTGGGACTTCCCGTGCCTGAGATTGTCTTTGTTGACCTTGATCCGGAGCTCGCCCGCACTGAGCCTGACCCGGAAATCCAAGATCTCATACGGGCGAGTGCGGGGCTCAATTTGGGGCTCGACTACTTGCCCGGTTCTGTGATGTTTGACCCCGTCGCAGCGAAGCCCGATGCGGATCTCTCCTCTTCAATCGTCTGGTTCGATGCGTACGTGACGAATGTTGACCGTACGCCGCGCAACACCAACATGCTGATGTGGCATCGACAGCTCTGGCTAATCGATCATGGGGCCGCCCTATACTTCCACCACACCCGGAACTCTTATCGCGAACGTAGTCGCGACGCTTTTCCTCTGATCAAAAACCATGTCCTTCTTCAGTTCGCGAGCGCTCTCCCAGAGGTGGACTCGAAGATGACCGCGCGGGTTACGCCAAGCATCATTGAAAACATAGTAAACCTGATTCCTGATGCTTGGCTAGTTGAGAACTCGTCATTCGCTGGGCCGACTCAACACCGGAATGCGTACTTGGAATACTTGCTAAGTCGGCTAGAACCACCCCATGGTTTCCTGGAGGAAGCGGTCCGTGCGCGATCACTGTACGTATGATTACGTCATAATCCGCGTCGTTCCTAGGGTCGAGCGAGAAGAGTTCATCAACGTCGGAGTGATCGTCTCGTGTCCGACCCGAAGATTCCTTGAAGCCGGCATTGTTCTCGATGAGCAGCGACTCAAGGCGCTTGATGCTACGCTCGATATCGACTCCCTCCGGATCCACTTAGCAACAATTCCCGCTATTTGTGCTGGCGGAAAGCAAGCCGGTCCGATTGGGAAACTTTCCCAGCGGGAGCGTTTCCTCTGGCTCAGTGCTCCCCGCAGCACCATAATTCAGCTCTCGCCCGTGCATACTGGGCTATGTAAAAATCCTGCTGCCGCTCTTGAACATCTTCTTGATGTGATGGTGCGACCACTCAGCGGAGAATCGCCTGGGGCGATGGTCGAGGTAGTAGGAACGAGCAAAGTGGGGAAATAGGAAGAAGGAGGCGGTGACAAAAAATCGCTCCAGGGGAGATGCTAGGTAAGGACTGGAAAGAGACACTAAACTCAAATAGAGAGCCGCCTATGTTCAGCCTTGATAGGGAAGGTGTTAACAAAAGCATTTCTCCATTGATGTGCATCGCCTGATAGGAATTTATTTATTGCTAGATATAGTAATTGCCTAGTTGGTATATCTGGTGACTTTTCTCTACCAGTAGGAACATATTGTTACCGGTAGGAATAGAGAAAGTGGTCTATCGCTAGTTAGCTGCTCCCACTTCCTTGTGGTAATATCGCTTTTCCAGGAGCGAGTAGAAAGATGAAATCTATCAAAATCATTATTGAGAAACATGTCGATGGTTATGTGGCGTACCCGCTTGGCCTGAGAGGAGTTGTGGTTGGTGAAGGGGACACGTATGAAGAGGCGCTTGCGGATGTAAAGTCAGCCATCCGCTTTCATATTGAGACGTTCGGAACGGAAGTCTTAGAGGAAGAATCTCCCGTGTTGGAAGCCTTTATCGCCGAAGCCGGAGTGACCCCCTAGTGGCAAAATTTCCAGTCGATGCACCGAAGAGCAAGGTCGTAAAGGCGTTGGGGCTGTTGGGCTTTCGGATGGTGCGAGAGCGAGAACATATCGCTATGGCGAGAGACAATCCGGATGGGACACAAACCCCGCTTACGCTGCCCAATCACCCCTACCTCAAAAGTTCAACGTTACACACCATTTGCACGCAAGCTGGGATTCCGCGAGATGAGTTCCTGAAGGCGTACGAGCAAAGCTAAAGTGGTAGGGCCTCAAGGGAACGACACATCTAACTTGTTGCTCCACGCGCACGCCTGCCCGCTTGTGGTTTGTCCGAATCTGACACGCCACGGCTCGGGCAGGCGGCTATCTCGCCGAGATTGATCGGATGAATCTTGAGGTGAGAGAGTATCTGTCTCTGCACCCCAGCGAACTGAAAGAACAAGCTGCCTGAGCGCGAAGTGTCGAGGTTCGCTTAACTACAGCACGAAGTCCAACTGCTACCCATTTGCGGTTCCTGCTGAATGCGAAAGGACACGGTCTGGGCGGCTCGCGGTGCGTTTGCGGCGTTGGGCAGCGACCAAAGGACGATAACGACTTACAGGAGAACAAGCTATGGCGCGAAGAGTGTTTTACCGCTTCCATTCTCCGCTGCCGCTGCTGCTGAGCGTGGGGCCTAACGATGCGTATTTACAAAGTACATACGCTGTGACATGGTGGCAAGTGTGGATGTTCGCTATGAACTCAACGGGACCGCTTTCGTCTGGGACGCAGAGAAAGCCCGCATCAACATCGCGGTGCATGACGGCATTACCTTTGAGCGGGCTGCGGAGGTATTCTTTGATCCGTTCTTCCGTCTTGTTGACGCCGCTCGCAGCGATGAAGCGCGGGATGTGGTCATTGGCTTTGACGCGCTAGGTCGTGTGTTGTTCGTCGTCCACATTGAGGTCGAGGGCGAGTACATCCGCATTATTTCTGCCCGTAAAGCTACACCACAGGAGCGCAAAGAACATGATTCCTAATCGTCTCAAAGCTCGACTGAGCAAGGACCGGCCTATGACTTCGATCACCTTGCGGATTCCCGCGGATGTGGTGGCGTCGCTTAAGCTCATTGCTCCGCACAAAGGATTCTCGGGATACCAGGCCCTGCTCAAAGCTTATATTAGTGAGGGGCTACGCCGCGATGAAGCAGTACATGTCTTTGGCCCTGCTGCCCGATTGGCAGAGGCGCTAAAGAAACGGGGGGTCTCAACCAAGCTCATTGAAGAGGCAGCACGGGAGGCTTCCACCTAGTCTTCAAGTGGCTCTGGCCCAACCATCCACTGAATCACCCACGTGCGTTATCGGAGAATGTAATCGCCGTCCCTTATGTACCCTACGTGCAAGTCTTTCCCTATGCTTCCGCTATCGTCCATCAAGGAGGCGTCGGGACAACTGGGCAAGCGTTGCGCGCAGGGAAACCAATGCTGATCGTGCCGTTTGGCGGCGACCAGTATGATAACGGCGCGCGTGTGGCGCGCTTAGGGGTTGGGCATGTCATGAGGCAACATCACTATAGAGCCGAGCGCATCGCCGTTGAGCTACAACGCTTGCTAGAGAATCCCAGTTATAGAGAAAAAGCTGCATCGGTATTCGTCGAGAAACCAGTAGTGATATTGCCAAACGCTGGCGGCAGGAAGCGCCACTACGCTTCCCGAGCGGTTGTACCCCGTTTGTGGTGTTTGCTCTTGGCGCTAATGACACGACGCTTGAAGATGGACAGCTGCGTGTCGCCGAAGCACGTAGCGTTGAGAATGTCCGTGAGATGCTCCATACAGCAAAGCAGCTCTACGCTGTGCTGATGATTGGTCCACCGCCTAGCGCAGATGCAGAACAAAACTTGAGAACGAGACGCCTTTCTTCCTTGTTTGCCGAAGTGGCAAAAAGCGAAGAAGTACCATTCTTATCCGTCTTTGATCAGCTTACGGCGGATACGGGTTGGATGAGCGAGGTCCGTGCTGGCGACGGCGCCCATCCAGGCGCTACCGGATACGCCCGACTGGCGGCGCTTGTTGAAGCATGGCCAAGCTGGTGGTTTCATTAGCTCAAAGCGCCGTAGTCGGTTTTGTAGCAGAGAAACGGAGACGTACGTAATCTACCGACCATTTCCCCTCAGCATCGCATAACGTGGGACGGCACCTCTCCTCCACTTCCTTGAGAAACATGCTGCGCTCGGCCTGAGGCAGCGGCGCTACAAAACTTTGTGCAAAGGTTTCTAACCAGGCCACCAGGCTCCCCGGTAGCGGCGTGGGGCGAGGAATCAAGGCGATAGAGTTAACAACGAATCCTTGGGCTTCAAGTCTACTGCGATAGTCCTCCACAGGAGGGAAATACCAGGGACTCAACGCGTGGAAGTCGAGGCCGCGCTGATGTAACGCAGCGTCGAGAGCGCGGATCACCGTTGCGTTGTTCCCATCTCCACCGAATTCAGCGACGAAACGCCCGCCGGGTTTCAGCGCTCGCCAGACTCCAGCAATAACTGTGTCCGCCTGTTTCATCCAATGCAGCGCCGCATTAGAAAACACGGCGTCAAATTCGCCCTCGAACTGAAGCGCTTGTCCATCCATCACATAGACATCGAGACCCAAGGCTTTTGCTGCTTCTATCATGGCCGGGCTAGCGTCGACTCCTACCACCTCGCAGCCAAATTCGACGAGTTTCTTCGTCAGCGGTCCGTCGCCGCATCCCACATCCAGAATGCGCTCTCCGGCGCGCGGCGCCAGTAGCGTAACGACGGGCATGCCAAGGTCAGAAACGAAACGCGCATTTTTCGCGTACTGCTCTGGGCTCCAGTTTTGCTGTTCTGTCGCTGCCATATTTCCTCCTTTGCGTGAGAGGCCCGTTACGAGGCTTTCTGCGTCATCGCGGTTGGCCATAACCGAGCTATTTCTTCTTGCTGATCCTTTTGAGTGAAGCGTTCCCAGAGCAGGCCATTCGCGTCTTTTTCCCGGGCAAAACCAGTAGCGGTTGGATCTTCCCAACCCACATGGCGTACGGAGCCAGGGGCGTCCGTGGTTTTCCGAATCGAAAAATTGAGGGTCTCTGTCCGCCACAGCGCATACTCATCGGCTACCACCAGTGTGGGAGCAGCTCCTAAACGGCGAGAATATTCCTGCACCGTTCCCTCAATGTCACTGACCGCTACCGCGATATGAAATTTTTTATCCATGCCTGCTCCTTTCCTTTAGCAGAATCATTCGACCGTGGAGAAGATGACTGCTGCATCGCTGTCTCTTGTGCATAGTGGAACTTTGCTCGGCTGTCCAATATATTTATCTCTTACTTTTGATAGCTTTGATCATATAAATGGATATCGAGCTGCGTCATCTTCGTTATTTTTTAGTCGTTGCCGAAGAGCTGCATTTCAGTCGAGCAGCGGACCGTCTCGATATCGCTCAACCGCCGCTGAGCCAAATGATCCAACGCTTGGAGCACGAGCTTGGGGTGTCGCTGTTCCACCGCACGAAGCGACGAGTCTCTCTGACAGATGCTGGAATCGTCTTTCAAGAAGAAGCGAAACGCACCCTTGCCCAAGCCGAACGCGCGGTCTCCCGTGTACGCCGCGCTAGTAAGGGGGAATTGGGACGGTTGGTCGTGGGTTTTATCGGCTCCGCTACGTATAGTGTCTTGCCTCCCATCATTCGCCGCTTTCGGGAACAATACCCAGACGTAGACTTGAGCCTGCAGGAACTCAGCACGGTGCAGCAGGTGCGCGCTCTATGCGAAGGGCGGCTGCAAGTTGGCTTTCTTCGTCCTTTCGAGCCAGAGCCGACTCTCAAGAGTACAGTCGTCTTGCGAGAGCCTTTGTTAGTCGCATTGTCTGAGCATCACCGACTATCCCAGCAAGCGAAGATTTCCATGCGCCTGTTGGCGAATGAATCCTTTATTTTGTTTCCACGTTTGCTCGCGCCAGAATTGCACGATCAGATTATCAGCCTCTGTCGACGCGCCCGCTTTAGTCCGCGTGTAGTGCAAGAGGCCATGCAGCTTCCCACGATCGTGAGTTTGGTGGCTGCCGGAATCGGGATAGCTGTGATTCCGGCGTCACTCCAGAACCTTGGGCGCACGGGGGTGCACTACCGCGCCCTACGAGAGTCGACGCCAAAAGCCGAACTGCTTATGGCCTGGCGATCTGAGCAGCCGTCGCCAGTGCTGCAATCCTTTTTACGCGTCGTGGCAGAGCAAGAAAACGAGGACGATAAGGAGCTTGTGTCGAAGAAGAGTACAGACTCAGCTTCGGTAATAAATACGCGGGAGAGGCTGGATAATTGACCTTCTGGCTGCAAGGAAGTTATTGATACGGAATAAACCATGATCCAATCTTATTTTCACCAGCTTGAACATAAAAGCGATCTTCCCGAATTGCACGGAGCCTTTCTGAAGAAGGCGCTTCCACGTCTCCAGGCCGACGAGCGGATTGTGGCCGTTGCCGCAGGAGGTTCGTTTCTTACGGGAGGAATGGACGACTACAGTGATCTGGATCTTGTCATCGCTGTGGCCCCCTCTGCGGCGCCACAGATCATGGAGGAACGACGGCAAATTGCATCAACGCTAGGCTCACTTTTAGTGTCTTTCACCGGAGAACACGTAAGAGAACCCCGTCTCCTGATTTGCCTCTACGGTCCTCCGCTGCTGCACGTTGATCTGAAGTTTATCTCCGTGTCTGACGCTGAGCGCCGAGTAGAAGATCCAGTTATTCTGTGGGAGCGAGACGGCCGGTTGACGGCGGTCCTCAGCAGGTCTACCGCAGTGTATCCAGCCCCTGATTTACAGTGGATTGAGGACCGGTTCTGGGTATGGGTGCATTACAGCGCCGCCAAGCTTGGTCGCGGCGAGATCTTGGAGGCGCATGATTCACTCGCCGTGCTGCGCTCGCTCGCCCTTGGACCGTTGGCGTTACTGGCGCAGGGGGCTCGTCCCGCAGGCGTCAGAAAGGTAGAAACTCAGGCGCGACCCTATCTGGAAGATTTGCTTCGAACAACGGCTCCCTGTGATCGTCTGGCCTGCCTCAGGGCTTTACAAGCAGCCGTCACCTTGTATCGTAAGTTACGCGCTCAGCTCGCAACGGTCACTTTCTTAGCTCAGCCTGAAGCCGAAGCGGCGGCAATGGTCTATCTAGCCGAGATCGAAAAGAAAATCGAAGAGACAAAAGATCGGGCGCGGAGTATAGTAAAAAATAGATAAAGGAGCATCTCATGAAGCACTGGATGGATACAGTTGAAGACAAGCCGGAGAAACCTGAAAGAGCGGACAGCCTCGCAGAGCAACTTTCTTTCAAATCTCGCTTCGTTCTCGTATTCGGCGAGGTGAATCATACCACGGCTCGATCCACCTGTGAGCGACTCATTGCTCTTTCTCAGGAGTCAGAAGCTCCAATTAGCGTCCTGATTTCTTCGCCTGGAGGTCATGTGGAGTCTGGGGATGCAATCCACGATATGATCAGATTTGTACGCGCGCCAGTGACGACGATTGGGACCGGCTGGGTGGCTAGCGCTGGGACACACATTTTTCTTGCGGCGCCGAAGGATCGGAGAGTCTGCCTGCCAAACACGCGCTTTATGATTCATCAACCCGGCGGTGGAGCCGGCGGCCCCGCTACAGACATCGCCATTCAAGCAAAAGAAATCCTGCGGACACGAGAGCGTATTGCTCGCGTCATCGCGACACAAACAGATCAGCCACTGAAGAAGGTGCTCGCCGACATGGAGCGCGACTTTTGGATGAGTGCAGAAGAAGCGATTGACTACGGTATCGTGTCACGCATCATCGAGACACATGAGGAGCTGTCGTAACGCGCCTGCTTCTCGAAACGCCATGGCCTCGTTGAGGAAGCCGATAGAGAACGAGGCCACTGCTAACGCGCAAAGATACTTGACTCTTAATCACAACGAGCATAAAAGCGTCCAGAATGGTATTCAGTATTCTCTCCAGATTTTCCGTAAGCAAAGCAATTCTTATTCGTCGCCATGTGCGCGCGAGTGCTTCGCCGCGGAGTACCTGAGCGAGATACTGTAAACACAGACAACGTTCAGAGGCCGCGGGCGAAGCTTCACCCGCGGCCTTTTTGTTTCCGAAGGGGCTGCGGCAAAGGTCGCAGCCCCTTTTCTTTTGGGAGAGGAGAATTCTATGAATTGCCGATTCCGTCCAGTTTTCCTTATTGACGAATCTTTTTTATGGGAGATGCTTTATTACGCGGCGCATGTAGACGAGGAACCTGGCAGTTCGATCGAAAAAGCGAAGAGTAATCCGTTCCTCACCAAATATGTGGCGCGCTGGGGCCAACCTGGCGATCTTGGTGTGATCGCGTATGCTGTGGGAACCCTCCAACCACTGGGCGCCGCCTGGTTGCGTGTTTTTGTCGGAGAAGAAAAAAACTGCAATGACATTGAAGACGGCACGCCAGAATTAGCTATCGCCGTTCTCCCCTCGTATACAGGACAAGGCATTGGCGCTCAGCTTCTGGAGTCTATCCTCAAGGCCGCAAGCTCGGCCTATCCAGCGGTCTATTTGAGCGTTCGTGCGACGAATCCCGCCAAGCGCTTGTACGAACGATTTGGCTTTGTGGTCATTGGTGAACTGGCGAACCGTGTAGGCGGCCGATCATTTCACATGAAAAAGGATTTTTTAGTTGCGAAACCTCTTCTGACAAGTAGTGACCAGGCTTAGAGCGCATGAGATGAGGTTTTTATGAACTCTGGAATCATATTAGTAGCGTCTCTTTTCATTTATCCTGGGCAAGAGGTTGAGTTTCGACAGTTTGAGACACAGGCTGCGCGCATCATGAAAAAATATGGGGGACATATTGAACATGTGATCCGTCCCACCGCTTCCGTTCCCTCAGGGCCGCCTCCACACGAGATCCATATTGTGTCATTTCCTAGTATGGAACAATTCGAGGCCTACCGAGAAGATGCTGAACTCGCCAAATTAGCGCCTCTGCGTCAGTCGGCCATTGCCCGTACAGAGATCGTTATCGGAGAGGAAGGGGAACCATATCTTTAGAGAGACGCTTGCCGATTTGCATCTTCGAAAAAAATACCAAAATTATTGTGAGCAAGAACTGTCGATTTCAGGCCCTCCCGTTCGACTGATATCTGAAAATCTATTACGGAGGTCGCATTATGCAGTACATGCTATTGATCTACGAACGGGAGTCGGACCGGAGCGGCTGGAGTGACACCGAGCGCAAAGCTTTTTTCCAAGAGTATATGACCTTTACGCAAGACATCAGCAAAGGCGGCTACCTGCGTGCTGGTGATGCGCTTCAACCGATTGCGACGGCAACCACTATTCGCGTACGGGATGGGAAAACCGTCACGACCGACGGTCCCTTTGCTGAAACCCGAGAACAGCTGGGCGGCTATTATCTCGTAGAGGCGAAAGACCTCGACGAGGCTATTACGATTGCCGCTCGTATTCCGTCAGCGCGGTGCGGGTCCATCGAGATCCGCCCCGTGCAGGTGTACAAGTAATCGACACGCTGGTCTCAACTATCCGGTGTGGTACGCTATCGTCCCACCGGATGGTGATATGAATATCGAGCGTCTGTATCGAGAAGAGTCCGGACGAATCCTGGCCACGTTGATTCGTCTCCTTGGCGACTTCGATCTCGCCGAAGAAGTCGTGCAAGAGGCGTTCATGGCGGCGTTAGCGCAGTGGCCTGTCCAAGGAATGCCGCAAAACCCACGGGCGTGGCTGGTGAGCACAGCGCGACACAAAGCGCTTGACTATTTCCGGCGACATACTCGCTTTCAACATAAACAAGAAGAACTGGCGCGTGCGGCGGCAGTAGACGAACTGACGCGCTCAGCTGATGCGTCTGAGAGTGTGATTGCGGACGACCAGCTACGTCTCATCTTTACCTGTTGTCATCCCGCACTTGCCGTAGAGACGCAGGTTGCGCTCACCTTGCGGACGCTGTGTGGACTGACGACCGAAGAGATTGCCCGGGCGTTTCTCGTGTCAGCGCCAACGATGGCCCAGCGGTTAGTGCGCGCCAAACAGAAAATCCATGCTGCGGGAATTCCCTATCAGATTCCGTCCACTGAGGTGCTGCCCGAACGCTTAGCTGGCGTGATGCGGACAGTCTATCTTGTGTTCAATGAAGGCTATGCTGCGACCGCAGGGGACGCCCTCATCCGGCGTGAATTGTGTGCTGAGGCCATTCGTTTAGGGCGTCTCCTGTACGCCTTGCTGCCCGCCTATGCTGAGTTGGGTTCGTTGCTGGCGTTAACGCTGCTCCATGATTCTCGACGGAACGCGCGGATGAGTCCAGAAGGTGAGATTATTCTGCTGGAAGAACAAGATCGCACCCTGTGGGACCACGCGCAGATTCGGGAAGGTGTTGCGTTGGCCGAGCAGGCGCTGCGTGTTAGAGGACCCAGTGAATATACTCTACAAGCGGCGATTGCGGCCCTGCATGCGCGAGCCGCGCGCCCCGAAGAGACGGATTGGCGTCAGATCGCTGACCTCTACGAGGTGTTGCTGCAGCTGTCGCCTTCTCCTGTTATTGAATTGAACCGGGCTGTGGCCGTTGCTATGGCTGATAGTCTTGAAAGCGGTCTCCGCCTTATCGACGGACTCAAAGAGCGCGGAGAATTACGCAGCTATCATTTGTTGCCGGCAGCTCGGGCGGATCTCTTACGGCGCATGGGGCGCTGGACAGAGGCTACCGAGGAGTATCAACAGGCGCTACGGCTTGTGACGAATGACGCGGAGCGACGGTTTCTTGCCCGGCGGCTCGCAGAAATAAAAGGAAACAATAGCAACCATGCCCCTGCCGCTTAAATATAATTTGCGAAACCTCACTGTACGTAAACTGACGACCCTCGCGACGGCCGGCGGGATTGCACTCGTTGTCGTTGTAACCATCCTGTTACTTTCTCTTGTCGTCGGCTTGCAGAAAATGTTGGCGGCGACAGGAAGTGAACAAAATCTTGTAGTCGTACGAAAGGGCGCCACGAATGATGGTTCAAGCAGCGTAACGCGTGATGCGGTACAGTCGCTGCGCTATCTGTCGGGCATTGCCCGAACGCCAGCAGGCGAACCGTTCGTTTCTCCTGAATTGATCATCCAACCGTTTGCCCAGCCCAAAAGAGGGGGACGGGAAAACCTTTTGGTGCGCGGCGTGAGCCCTATGGCGTTTCAGGTGCATCGTCAGGTGCGTATCGCTGAGGGGCGCGTATTCCAGCCCTCGCTTGGAGAAGCCATTGTTGGCGTAGCGGCTTCGCATCGTTACCAGGGCGCTGGTCTTGGAGAATTGCTCCAGTTTGGACGGCGGACCTGGAAAGTCGTGGGGATTTTCACGGCGGACAGTTCTGCCTTCGAGTCAGAAGTTTGGGTTGATGTTGACGATCTGTTTACTGACGCTAATCGTTCGACCTATTCCGGAGTGCGCCTCACTGTAGCCCCAGGCGCCGACAAGGACACGTTGATCCGTCGGATTGCGGATGATCCGAGCATCTCTCTCGAAGCAAAGCCCGAGGTCGACTACTATTCAGAACAAGCCGAAGGCGCAAACACCTTGTATGTGTTGACATCCGTGCTGGCCCTCATTATGGGTACGGGGGCCGTGTTTGGGGCTATGAATACGATGTTTGCCGCAGTCGCTCATCGCACAGCGGAGATCGGTACGTTACGAGCGTTGGGTTTCAGCCGCACTACGATCCTTTCCTCCTTCGTCACCGAGTCCGTTTGTCTCGCTATTCTTGGCTACTTTGTTGGCGTCGCCCTGGGCGCCGGCATTATCTTTCTGGTCAATACTCTTGTCAACGGTGTTGCATTTAATCTCGCTTCTTTTTCGACAGCAGTTGTCACATTGCGCGTTTCACCGATGATTCTACTAGTGGCATTCTTGCTGGCGCTGCTTATGGGGCTGTTCGGGGGATTCTTGCCGGCGCGACGAGCCTCACATTTGCGAGTGACGGAAGCATTACGGCGGGCGTAAAGAGGCCACACAGCTCGCACGGTGGCTAGGATTTGTAGGGGGGCGCCGGGTGTGCGCCCGGCGCTAGTGGACCGACACGCGGGTCGGCCCCTACCTCGATACCCAACAACATGGTGCGGAATTTCTCCTCTTTGCCAAACGACCAAGCACAAACAGAACTCGCTGTTATACGTTGCGCGTCACGCCGCTTTCCCATTCCATGAAACGATCAAGATCAGTTTTCACTTTGCGCTGTACGGCGCGCACGATCAGCGCGTCATCAAGATAGCCAATTCCGTCAACAAAGTCCGGGATCAGATCCAGCGGCGAGACGAAGTAAGCGATGGCGACGATGACAGAGAGCAAATTTTCAGGGGGAATCTCTTGATAGCGTTTCGTTGCATACGCTTTGAGCAAGCGTAACATCGCCAAGAGATACACCCAGTTTTCTTTGAATACTTCTTTATCAAGTGTAGATACTTTCTCCGTTGCTTCGCTCACGAGCCCTCGTAGCATCTTGCGATCCTTCGCATACACTTCGGCTCGTTCGTGGCTTTCACTTACCACCGCCGCGATCGACGAACGGGGAGACGTGAGTGAGATAGGCGCCGCGGTTTTTTTCGTTGATCGCTGAGATTTTACTTTTGTTGTCGTTTTTGCCATAGGTTTTTACAGAGCTGCTAGTAGAGGGACAATGTTTACTTCGCCATCAGTTGACGAGCATATTCTCTCGCTGCTTGAAAAGCAAAAGGTTCCTCTTTGAGCGTGAAAGGATTCCACATTCGGCGCGGCGCGGCGGGGAGGTCGCCTCCGTAAACATGAATCGCGTACGACGTCTGCTCCAACGGGTTGGCAATCGCGTGAATCGCATCGACTCCGAGTACAAGGACATCGGCTGGTTTCAAATCTTTGCCGCCGGCCGCTTCTAAGGCGTCACCACTACGCCGGTAGAAGACGTTGTTCTCTTGTCCTTCGTACACGCCAATCACCGCCCACATAAGATGGTTATGCGGCGGACTTTTGAACCCGGCGGGTACAGTAGCTTTGAGGACGGTAAGGTCTGCAGAACGGTAGATCAGTAAATCACCCATCGAGCCCCCACCGACGTTGTTGGCGCCGCCAATTCCAGCGAGCGCTTGGCGAATGCTTTCGGGATCACGTAATGCTTCTTCAAGGAGTTCCTTCACGATGCTGGGCGGCTGCCCCTGACACGACTGCACAAACTGGTCGACGTTAAACATATTGTTTCCCTCCGGGTTTCTTTGGAAGTGGTACCTTCCTGAAGTTCCACTTGTCAAGCGCACAGAACGCTGGAGGATGAAGGAGAAACGGGGACTTTTGCATTTTGCGGAACTGCCGTCCGCCTCATCATGCAATTTGCAAGCATGTGTGCTCCTGATTCTTCAATAATCCTTATATTAACGCGACCATGTGGCAGTGACTCTGCAGCATGGTGTTGCGCATCAAGAGATCTCTGAATCCTCATAAAGGAGAATGATTGTGTTTGATGTCTTATTTGTGTCGGTGACGGTGATTTTTTCTCGCCTCGTGCGCCTACGTGCACAGCTGCGATGGTTTATAGGAGTGACTTTATGAACCTGGAATACATACTTGGCGGTGTCCTGTCAGTTTTGCTGATGGGCTATGTAGTCTATGCACTCCTGTGGCCAGAGCGGTTCTAGAGGCTATCAGCTTGCCCAGCGGGGCGTTGTTTCTTTTTGATTTGGGCTACTTTAAGATAAACACCTTAGCCCAGATTGCGCAGGCGGAGGCCTATTTTCTGACGCGTTAGCATCAAGCCGCGCTCTTCGAAGCAGTAGCTGGGCGGTTACGCCCTCTAGAGTTGGCGGCATGATTACGAACCGAACCGCGCCCCTCCTGAAACGATCTCCCACCCTGGGAGCCCAAGAGCGAGTGGCGGTACGCCTCATTGCTGCCCGCAGGCCCGAGACCGTGGTAAACGAACGGCGGCGTAAAGCCCGCCGGGCAACGCGCAAGCGCGGCTACACGCCCTCCCAGGCCCATCTGGCCCTGCTGGCTTGGAACCTGTTCCTCACCAATGTCCCGACGACGGTGTGGACCCCTGCGACTGTCTGCCGAGCCTATTCTTTACGCTGGCAAGCGGAACTCGTGTTCCGTTCCTGGAAAAGTGATCTGCACCTCACCACGCTTCTCACCAAAACGGCCGACTGCTGCTGCATGGAAGAGAGCGATCGGGTGGCGGCCGGCGGGAAAAAGCAAGAGGAAAAGTTGCGTGCACGCATCCTCGGCAAGCCAGTCCACGCCGAGACTCGCTATGGTGACCCCGATCTGCGTTACCGCGAGATACTCGCTCACATAATCAACAATGAGAATCGCGTCCTTGGCTGCCTCTACGCCTTGACCGGCTAGCTCCTCCAGGCGAGTCCGGCGTACGCGAACAATAGCGAACTCCACAGCGACGAACACTCCGTTGACAAGCACCAACGCGAGGGCGGCGAGGATCAAGAGAAGAGGCTTCAAGGCGACGTCGAGCATCTCGGTCTCCTGTTGAACAGTGACACATTCCGCCCATGGTGAACCCGCACCACTCATGAAGGTGGCGTTGCTGCTACCGCACTTTCTAAGGTTTTTTGCACAGCCTCCATTTCAACGCCGAAGGTTTGCCAGTCCCCTTTCCGTAGCGCAGCCAGTGCTTGATGGTAGTGTTGTAATGCCACAGCGGCGGTTTCGCTGGACGGCAGCTCAGCCGCTTGCGGCCGAGCCGGCTGGGGCTCGGCCGCCATAGGAACGGATGGCTGCCCCAGTTCCTTCATGACGAGCGCGGCTAGCAAAGAATCGATGCTTTGACTCATCACCACCCGATCGCCAGATGAAGCGATCAGCCGCTTCAATTCCGGTAATTCCCGCGTTTCGGCGCTGAGATAGAGCGGTTCCACATACAACACCGTATCCCCGATCGGAATCACCAGCAGGTTCCCACGAATCACGCGAGACCCCATTTGATTCCACAGGGAGAGCTGCTGGGAAATCGTCGTATCTTGATCAATCCGCGCTTCGACCTGTGCCGGTCCGTAGACGAGTTTCTCCTTGGGGAAGGCAAACTCCAGGACCTCTCCGTAATGAGCGCCATCACAGCGGGCGGCCACCCAGGCGATCATGTTGTCACGATTCCGCGGCGCCATCGGCAGCATCAAAATAAACTCTTCCCTCGCCTCGCCCGGTAGGCGCATGATGGTGTAGTAGGGCTGCATAGTCACCTGTTTCCCGCCTTGCAGGGTTTCCTGCGGAAAGCTCCACAGATCTTCTTTGTTGTAAAACACCTCTGGGTCGATCATGTGGTAGGTCCCGTACATGTGCGCCTGCAGGGAAAAGAGATCCGCTGGGTAGCGGATATGCGCCCGCAACGACGCCGGCATCTGCTCAAGCGACTGAAACAGGGAAGGAAACATCTGTTGATAGGTGCGTACAATCGGGTCGTGCGGATCGGCAATATAGAAGACTGGGGCTCCATCGTAGGCATCGACCGTTACTTTCACCGCGTTGCGGATATAGTTAACGTCGCCTGGCTGGATCCTTTGTGAGTACGGGAGCATATTGCTTACGGTGTACGCATCTTGCACCCAGATCAGTCGCCCGTCACTAATGGTCAGATACGGATCGTGATCAAGCCGAAGAAACGGGGCAATGCGACTAATGCGTTGCTGGATGAGGCGACGAAACAACAGCCGGCTCGCAGCCGTGACATTGCTACTAATCAATAACTTCACGTCGCTGAAGTACCAAGCAAACAACGCCCGCCGCCAGATGCTGCCCAACGATACACCATCCCGGCCTTGGTAGGTGGTGTACATGTTCTCTTGCCCCTTGGGGTAATCGAACTCCGTGGCGCCGCCCTGCACCACTACATACGTGTCCGTCTGCTCACCGAAGTACAGTTCGGGACGGTCAATGCGCAGCTCCATGGGCGCGGCGGGCGGAATATCCTTGATGTAGAAGAGGGGCAACCCTTCTTCATCGAAGCGATTCACCGGACTCATCGCCAGTCCATAGCCGTGCGTGAACTTAAAATGCTGATTGATCCACGTTTGGGCTTCTGAGGGAAGCCGGGATTGGTTGACTTCACGGCCCGATAACAGGACCTGCTGATAGGTCCCGTTGAACGTGTAGCGATCGATATCGATATCATGGAAATCGTAGTACAAGCGAATCTCTTGTAATTGCCGGTATGTCTCGAGCAGGGGACGTGGGTCCCACCAGCGGATGTTCTGAATCGTGGTGCTGTTTGCTGCCACGACCTCTGGCGTCAACGCGCCAGCGGCCGGAAATGGGAGGCGACTAATCTGATCAAGCCCAAACCCATACCGGGTATTGGCAATGGTATGAGCGATATACGGCGACTCGAGCCGCAATTCGTCGGGTTTGACGCGGTAACTGTGAAAGAGGCTTGGGACAATCCCGCCTCCTAATGCCACGCCAAATACCAGGACTACCGCCGCCACCGGCACACGGATACTCAGGAAGACGAGGTTGGCTGCGCACAGCGCCGTGGCGATCAGGGAGAGACCGGCGAGACCCAGGAGGAGCGGTAAGCGCACCTGCACGTCGGTATAGGCAGCGCCGAAGACGATCTCGTTGTTGCTGAAGAGGAGCGCGTACTGTTGCAGCAGATAATCGCCTGCCTTTACGAGAAAGAAGAGAGCGAACAGGGCAGAAAGATGTCGAATGACAGGAGCCCCGAGCTGCGGAAACCCAGGCTCGAAATTGATGGCGCCGCGGCCCCAATACACAGCCGTGGCGCTCAAGACGGCAAGTATGAGGATCAGCAGCGCCCAATCCCGCACCACGCCGTACAACGGGAGCGAGAAGAGATAGAACCCGAGATCGCGCCCCAACACTGGAGCGACACGCTCAAACGGCACGGCGTAGCGCCATTTGAGAAACAATTCCCAGTGACTGGCCTGCACGAGGCCGAGCACGAGGCCGAGCACGGTGGCAAACACCAGCACGATCGCCCGCCAGGGAAAAGTCTCAAAAGAGAGAGTAATCACTTCAGGCAGCCCTTCACCATCACGAGGATGTGTGACGAGGCGGAGGTGTCGTGCTCGCAGCGCCGGAGTATGTGTGGCGAGCAGTCCGTTGACCGCCAGCACGATCCCTGAGACGCTCGCCGCGACTCCGAACGCGGTCACCTTCGCTTTCCACACGGTGACAAAGACAGGACCGAAGCCAAGACTATCGAACCACAACCAATCGACAAGAAAGCCACTCAACACAGCGGCAGCAGCAATCACTGCGATGAGGAACATGAAGAGCACAAGAATAGTGGACTGTCTCATTGTAAGGCCACGACTCGTGCCAACAAGGAGTCATTCTCCGAGCCAGGCCTCGGCGTGCCTCTATCAGCAAGAGTAGAAATCATAACGGTCAAGTCATAACCTTGTTGAGCTGGTCGCGAAAGACCCACCACAAAGTAAGCAAAACGCCTATCTGCACCCACAGGCTCACCCGCCGGGGCATGGCGCTCTTAGAGCCAGACCGTGCGGGCAGTTCGCTCCATGGAGCCTCTGTCCATAAAATCCATAAGATCCCCTCGTCCTGTGGGCAATTGGGCAGACAATCTTTCCTGAACAAGCCAATGGGAGCCTGCTGCGTGGTCCAGACGGAACGATCATAGGCTCGCGGCTCATTGCACAGCCATTCACCAAGGATGAATACTTACAACCCAGACCTTCCGCTGCGTCGTACGACGGATCTGCTTCCGCTTCATCGATGCTCGCCCCGTCGAACTACCTGTTGCGTGCGCGCGTCGCCAGCGTCCTCGGCCCGATCGTGAAATACCGTAGTGGGCCAAAGGCCGGACAACCTGTAGCCCCTGACATCGAAGCCTGGTTCCAACAGGATCACTTCCAGGACAAGCCTCATATTGTGGCCCAGTGGGCCGATGCACATCCCAGCCTCGCGCAAGCATGGGTAAAGGCGGACCCGTCGCATGCGGCATACGTCGATGCCTGGACCAAGGAGCATGCGGCAGAGGTAGCTCAGTGGATCAAGGACAACCCCGACGCGCCGCAACCCATCGCGATAGATCTTGCTGTGATCTTTTTCGACAGCTTTTCGCAGGAACATCCAGGACAATTCCCGTCCGCCGTGTCACATGAAGCCGATGGCAAGACAGAGACCACGATTGAGCCCGTGAAGGACGGGACGGACATCCAGTCAACCTTCTTTGACATGTGGCGCACGGAGCACGCCACCGCCGATCTGGTAGACGTGGCTGGTGATCTGGTGACCACCTCGGGCTCTGGCTTGGACCCTCACATCACGTTGGAGAACGCGCTCTTCCAGCTGGACCGTGTAGCGACACAGTGGGCGAAAACGACCAATCGAGAACCGGCTGTGGTGCGTCGGGAGATTGAGGCATTGCTCCAACAACAGGCCACGGCGCCCTTTGGGGGATTAGTGGGTGTCAAGCTGATCAACGTGCTGGAGACCAATCTGGCCTTGCAGCGACAGTATGGCGCGCAGCCAGGCCCCCATACCTAAATTTAACCACAACCAATCAACGAAAACGACATTCAATAGGACTCCCTCGCCGCGTGTGTTCCATCTCCTCAGTTATGCTTGAGCCTCCCTAAACGGGTGAGTGCATCACGCGCAGGCTGGAACGTATACTTGGCATCAAGGGCCATATAGTAGTAATGAACTGCTTGCCGTCTGTCTTCTTCCTGCTCGCAGAGCACACCGAGCCAGTAGGGTGGTTCTGGCCGTGTGAGATCACGCAACAAGGCGGTTTTGAGATACACCCGCGCCTCCAGGTGAGCACCCCGCTCCCGCGCCAGGGAAGCCAAACGGAGAAAATCCTCGATCGAGCCGCGCGGCTGCAAACGCTGGCGTAGCAAGACCTCATCCACGAGTAACCGAAGAGCCTTTGGGTCGAAAGGTTTTTCGAGGAAATCGACTGCGCCGAGCTTCATGGCGTCCACGGCGCGCGCCACCGAGCCATAGGCCGTCAGGATCACCACCGCAGTCTCGGGGCGGATCTCGTGCAAGAGACGAAGAAGTTCGAGACCATTCATCTTGGGCATTTGCAGATCCACTAAGCCGACGTTGTACGGGTGGGCCTGACACATGACTAGGGCCGTCTCACCGTCACTTGCCACGTCGGCTTGATAGCCCGCCGCCTCCAAGAGCAACTGCACGTTTCGACGAATATGTCCTTCGTCATCGACAATGAGGATGGGAGCATGAAGTGGTGACATGGGAAGGCTCCTGTCTTGGGTCTGCGGCCGCCCTGCTAGAGGCGGACCCAGACTCCCATGAGAACATTGCAAAATAGACTCCAGCGACTTCAACGCGCCTCCCTTCCCGACATCGGTGACCCGCAAGCGTATCCCCATAGGCAAATCCTTGGGGGATAGAAACGTAAGCCCAATTGTGAGCCCCGTACCCCGGAGCCCTCGCGATTCGCTTTCTCCGGTCCTCCCCCAGCGATGGGCCTGGGTCCAGACTTAGCACACGCCGGTCCGTACGTGGAGGACGGTTTCCAGCGGAAGGATAGAGATTTCCCCAGCGCCAAGATGCCCGGTCCGAAGCGCACTGATGATCGTATCCGTTACCTCTCTGACGTCCTCATCTTCAGCAACGACCTCGATCTTGATCTCGGGTAGGAGGTCTACCACGTACTCACTCCCGCGGTACTGCCTCACGTGATCGGGCTGGTGACCACAGTCTCTGACCTCGGAGAAGGTCATGCCCTTAACCCCAGCCTTCGCCAAAGCGGTTTTGACCTCGTCAATCTTGGATGGTGCAATGAGCGCTTCAATTTTTTTCATGGTGTTCTCCTTCTGGATCCAACTGCTCCGCAGAGGAGCAGGCCGCCTACCTGCTAGATTGCAGGAGCCGTGGCACACCATGGTCTGCAGCAGCATCGAAGTCCAAGCGCGCCAGGCTGTGGGACTGCAGAGTGCCTCTACATTCCGAGCAGGCCGTCATGTTCCCTCCGCGCGAGAAGGACTTAGAGTGGAGTGTGGATGTAGAGGAGGAGGAGCCAGCCGACTGATCCAGCCTCCCTCTGGATCGTGGACTAGATATCCCTTAGTGAGCAGAGTAGCCCGTGTGGTCGTGCAAAACGCGCGAACCGCCTCCGCGGCATGCCGCACTCTGCACGATCCCCGTTGAGAGCGAGCTGTTCGGTCATGTGAAGGGAGCCCTGACGGGGGCCTGGAAGGATAAACCCGGGCGCTTGGAGGCGGCGCAAGGAGGCACAGTCTTCCTCGATGAGGTTGGCGAACTCCCGATCGCCCTGCAGGGGAGACTTTTGCGCTTCCTGACGGAGCAACGGTTTGAACGTGTCGGGTCGGAGGAGACCGTCGAGGTGAATGCGCGAGTGATTACGGCGACAAATCGGGACCTTGAGGCGGAGGTGCGGGCCGGTCGGTTCCGTGAAGATCTCTTCTTCCGTCTCAACGTGATTGCGATCACCCTTCCCTCACTGCGTGAACGCAAAGAGGATCTGAACGCACTGATGGACCACCCGCTTGCGAGTCTCGCCCTACGGTACCGGCGTAGCGCGCTGTCTCTAACGCCCGAAGCCCGTAAGGTTCTCGCCTCCTATCGCTGGCCAGGGAACGTACGTGAACTCGCGAATACGCTGGAGCACGCCACTGTGCTTGCACGTGGCGAAACGATCACGATCGAAGACCTTCCCGATCGCTTCCTGGCGCCTGTATCGTCGAGCCTGCCTCCTTCCTCTATAGCGTCGCTCTCGCTGGAAGAGTCAGAGCGGCAGTACATCCAGCAGGTTCTTGTGGATGTAACCACGCTGGAAGAGACGGCCGCACGCCTGGACATTAACTCGGCCACACTGTGGCGGAAGCGTAAACGGTATGGGCTGGAGTAACCGAACTACACTCGCACACTACTAAACCGAGATGCAAGAGGTTGGCACACTCCGCCCGGACATGAAATGTCCGGGCTACGAAGCAACGCTGGCTCAAGCCAGCTTGTAAGCCCCATTGATGGGGCGCTGCGCGGTAGCCCGGCGCTTGATCGCCGGGTGGACGAGGAGACCCCATTGATCCCGAGTGTACGAATCTCATGAGTTTCGATTTAGAGGGGGACGCGTCCTGCATGTTCACCCCGTATCCAGGCTTTCGTATCGTTGCCCTCATCCGTCCTCATTATCTTATCACGTCGCCCTCTCGGTCGTGCTCTTGCATTTTGCTATGTAGGTAGCCCCTCCATCGTGTACTTTGCAACATGCCCTGCTCATTCGCTCTCTCTATATTGAAGTTTTTCACCGCTTCTTGATTCTTTGACTTGGCACGTCTCTTGCCCATATGAAATATGAGAAGAAGACCACTACAGGAGGAGAAGCGATGTTAGACATCGTGTTTATTGGAGTGACGCTCGCGTTTTTTGCCATCGCCTGCGCCTACGTGCGCGGGTGCGATCAACTCTAGGGAGCACAACGTATGGATATGGAATACGCACTGGGCGGCATCTTGTCAGTGCTGTTGATGGGCTATTTAATCTACGCCCTCCTGTGGCCAGAGCGATTTTAGCAGGGCCAGTGCAGGCAAACGGATAGCTCCTACTTAAGAAATAAAAGCATGGCCCTTCTCACATAGATGAGAAGCTTTAGGGGGCAATGATGTCGGCAAATGGTTGGCTGCAGATTTTTATCTTTTCGCTAGTAATCCTGGCGGTGACCAAACCGCTGGGCATCTATATGTTTCATGTCTTTGAGGGAGACCAGAAACCCCTGCCCCGTTTTTTTGGTCCGATTGAACGCGGATTGTATCGGCTCTGTGGGGTCAATCTCAAAGAACAGCAGCAATGGACAGAGTATACTATTGCGCTCCTCCTCTTTAGCGCTATCACGCTGTTAGTGACATACGCCATTGAGCGACTCCAGCACGTGCTGCCGCTTAATCCACAACAATTTGATCCCGTCCCGGCCGATTTGGCGTTCAATACCGCAGCGAGTTTCACCACCAACACCAACTGGCAAGCGTACAGTGGTGAGTCCACCATGAGCTATCTCACCCAAATGGCGGGGCTCGCCTGGCATAACTTCATCTCCGCCGCCGCTGGTATTGCTGTCGCCATTGCCCTAGCGCGCGGGCTGACGTACCGCTTGCAGCCGGGGGACCCCAAAACCATCGGCAATTTCTGGGTGGATCTCATCCGCTGCACGGTGTATATCTTGCTGCCGATCTGCATTCCCGTCGCCTTGCTCTTGGTGTCCCAAGGAGTGATCCAGAACTTCTCTCCCTATGTCGATCTCACCAGCCTCGAAGGCGCTAAGCAAACTCTGGCCATGGGTCCAGTGGCTTCACAGGAGGTGATTAAGGAACTGGGAACCAACGGAGGCGGCTTCTTTAACGCCAATAGCGCCCACCCCTTTGAAAATCCCACCCCGGTGACGGATCTCCTCGAGATGGTGTTGATCTTCGCTATTTCAGCCGGGCTCACTTACACGTACGGTCGTATGGCGCGAGATCAGAAACAGGGGTGGGCCCTCTTTGCCGCGATGGCCTTGATGTTTTTCATGGGCGTGACGCCTGCGTATTATTTCGAATCCACAGGCAACCCGGTGATCCACGGGATGGCCGTCGATCAAACGGCGGGCAATATGGAAGGCAAAGAGGTCCGGTTCGGCGTCGTGAACTCGGCCTTATGGGCGACCGTGACCACGGACACGTCGTGTGGAGCAGTCAATTCGATGCACGACAGCTTTACGCCGCTGGGCGGCCTCGTGCCCCTCGCTAATATTCAGTTGAGCGAGGTGGTGTTTGGCGGGGTCGGCTCGGGGTTGTATGGCATGTTGGTGTACGTGCTGCTGGCCGTCTTCATCGCGGGCTTGATGGTGGGGCGCACGCCGGAATATCTGGGCAAGAAGATCGAAGCCCGGGAGGTGAAACTGGCGATGCTCTATGTGCTGATTTTTCCGCTCGTGATCTTGTACTTCTCGGCGTGGTCGACGGTGTCGTCCTACGGCGTGTCCTCGATCAACAACTCTGGACCGCACGGACTGAGCGAAATCCTGTACGCATACAGCGAAGCGGCGGGTAACAATGGCTCGGCGTTTGCCGGGCTCAATGCCAATACTCCCTGGTACAACGTCACTATCGGGCTCGCCACACTGATTGGGCGGTTTTTAATGATCGTGCCGGCGTTAGCGATTGCCGGCTCCTTGGTAGGGAAGAAGGCCGTAGCGCCAGGGTTGGGAACTTTCCCGACCAACGGGACCCTCTTCGTCCTCCTCTTGGTTGGTGTTGTCCTTATTGTCGGGGCTTTAACCTTTTTCCCAGCGTTAGCGCTGGGGCCAATCGTCGAGCACTTCTTGGCGCAAGCGGGAAAGGTGTATTAAGATGGCAGACGTTCGCAAGAAAGAACTCTCACTGTTTGATCCGGAGATCCTGCAGCCGGCAATCCTCGACAGCTTGCGCAAGCTGGCTCCGCAGCAGGTCATCAAAAACCCTGTCATGTTCGTGGTCGAGATCGGCAGCGTGCTGACGACCTTGATTCTGCTGCGGGATCTGGTTGCACCCACCTCAGGGTCGCAGCCATTCTGGTTCACCGCCTCCGTCAGCGTGTGGCTGTGGTTTACCGTCGTCTTCGCCAACTTCGCGGAAGCCGTGGCCGAAGGTCGCGGCAAAGCGCAGGCCGCCACCTTACGCAAGATGCGCAAGGAGACCACGGCGCGCCGCTTGGTCAATGGCAAACGCGAAGAGCACGTGCCAGCCTCGTCCTTGCGCAAAGGGGACCGTGTCGTCGTCGAAGCCGGGGAACTCATTCCCGGCGATGGCGAAGTGATCGAAGGGATCGCCTCGGTGGATGAATCGGCTATTACGGGGGAATCGGCGCCGGTCATTCGCGAGAGCGGTGGAGATCGGTCAGCGGTCACCGGCGGTACGAAAGTCCTCTCGGACCGGATCGTGGTGCGCATCTCCGCTGATCCGGGGGAATCGTTCCTGGACCGCATGATTGCCCTCGTGGAAGGCGCCTCGCGTCAGAAAACGCCCAATGAAATCGCACTCAATATTCTGCTCGCCGGCCTTACGCTCGTCTTCTTATTCGCCTGTGTGACGCTTGTGCCGCTGGCCTTGTATTCTGAGATCAGGCTCTCGGCTACAGTGATTGTCGCGCTGCTGGTGTGCTTAATCCCGACCACGATCGGCGGACTACTCTCAGCCATTGGCATTGCGGGGATGGATCGGTTACTCCGCAAGAACGTACTCGCGATGAGCGGGCGCGCCGTGGAAGCGGCGGGCGATGTCGATACGTTACTGCTGGACAAAACGGGCACGATCACGCTGGGCAACCGTATGGCGACCGAGTTCCTCCCCGTCGGTGGGGCGCGGATCGAAGAACTGGCCGATACCGCCCAGTTGGCCAGCCTCGCGGATGAAACCCCGGAAGGCCGCTCAATCGTCGTGCTCGCCAAAGAGCGCTATGGGTTGCGCGGGCGCGAAGTCCACGAGATCGGGGCTACGTTCATTCCCTTTAGCGCGCAAACGCGCATGAGCGGGTGCGACCTCAATGGCCGGACGATCCGCAAGGGCGCGGTCGATGCGATCGTGACTCATGTGAAGAGCTTGGGCGGCCAGGCGCCGACCGAGGTGGACGCCATCACGCATGGGATTAGCGACACGGGCGGGACGCCGCTGGCGGTCTCCGACGATGATCGCATCCTGGGCGTGATTCATCTCAAAGACGTCGTGAAAGGCGGCATCAATGAGCGTTTCCAACGCTTCCGCGCTATGGGCATTCGCACCGTGATGATTACCGGCGATAACCCCCGTACCGCCGCGGCCATCGCGCACGAGGCTGGCGTCGATGACTTTCTGGCGGAAGCGACCCCGGAAGCGAAGATGCGTCTCATCAAGGAAGAACAGGCCAAAGGTAAGCTCGTCGCCATGACTGGAGACGGCACCAATGACGCCCCTGCGCTTGCCCAGGCCGACGTCGGGGTGGCAATGAACACAGGGACGCAGGCGGCCAAAGAAGCCGGCAACATGGTGGATCTCGACTCCAATCCGACCAAATTGCTGGAGGTGGTGGAAGTGGGTAAACAGTTACTGATGACGCGTGGCGTGCTCACTACCTTTTCGATCGCCAACGATGTGGCCAAGTATTTCGCGATTATCCCGGCGCTCTTCGTCGGGGTCTTTCCTGAAATTGCCCCCCTCAACATCATGCATTTGGCCTCGCCGCAGAGTGCGATTCTCTCGGCGGTGATTTTCAACGCGTTGATCATTATTGCGCTGATCCCGCTGGCGTTGCGCGGGGTGCAATATCGTCCTCTCGGTGCGGGGCCCTTGCTGGCGCGGTCGCTGCTCATTTATGGCGTGGGAGGGGTGATTGCGCCCTTCGTCGGCATTAAACTCATTGACATGCTTTTGGCCGCCTTGGGCTTAGTCTAAGAGGTGCTCTCATGATGAACACGTTGCTTATCGCTATGCGTACAACCATCGTCACGCTTGTTCTGACCGGCATCCTCTACCCCTATGTGATCACGGGGCTGGCGCAGGTCCTGTTTCCCTGGCGGGCCAACGGCAACCTGGTGACCGATGACCGCGGGCAAATCATTGGCTCCGAACTCATCGGCCAGGGCTTCACGAACCCGGCCTACTTCCAGCCTCGCCCCTCAGCGGCGGGCGACAAAGGCTACGACGCCACCGCTTCGTCTGGTTCCAACCTGGGTCCCACATCGCAGAAACTCCAGGATCGAGTGAAGCAAGATGTGGCGCGGCTCAAAGAGGAGAATCCCAACGCACAGGGCGTAGTCCCTGCAGAACTCGTCACGACTTCCGCGAGCGGATTGGATCCCCATCTCTCGCCGCAGGCCGCCTTATGGCAGGTGTCCCGGATCGCCAGCGCCCGAGGAGTTACGCCAGAACGGATCAACACTGTTCTGGAAGCGGTGACTGAAGGGAGAGATTTCGGGATACTCGGTGAGCCGCGGGTCAACGTCTTGGCTCTCAATCTCGCGCTTGATCGGCAGTTTGGCCGTCCTGCTCCAGTACAAGCACAAGATGAGAAGGGCTCTGACACTGCAGATGCTGGAAACGTGCAGCCGACAGCTCTTAGTAGTCAGCCTACGGAGGTTAAGCAATGAAGAAAATTGAAGCAACTATCACACTCTCCAAACTTGAAGCTGTCAAAGAAGCCCTCACGACTATTGGTATCCGGAGAATCACGCTGTCGGAGGTCAAGGATTATGGCCCGCATCCAGGCCACATCGAACATTACCGAGGGATTTCCTACGAAGTGGATCTCCTCCCTGAGCTCAAACTGGAGATCGTGGTCGATGACGAGGATGCAAGTACCGTAGCCGACACCATTTTCGCGGCGCTGCGGACTGGCCCGCTCGGTGAGGGTGAAGTTACCGTCCTACCCCTGGAGGGACGGGCCCGAAGCCGTGTCGGTCAATGCTGAGGGGGCAGACCTCGGATAGAATGGGGAATGGGAGTAAGAGGATGAACCCTTACCATAGGTTATCATGGTCTTGCCTTTCGTAGATCTCTTCTCTTCTGTTAAGGGGATAGAGCCGTGAGTACGCCCCGTATCTCTTTCTGTGTCGGTCCCAATGCCGACCGAGCAAAGCTTGAGGCCGTGCTTGCAGCCCAGATGGTCTACAAGAGGATGTATGCAGGTAGGCTGTTTTTCGTCCATCTACTCGCTGTGATTGGAGTATTTCTATGGTTAAGTGAAGCGTGGCCGATGTTGTTTCTGGAAAGTACACGAGCGCTCGTCCTCGCACTGTGGGGAACCTGCGGCTTTGCCGCGCTGTTCGTCAGTGTAGTGGAGTGGGTATGGTATCGACGACGAGTACGCTGCCTTGCTGGGTACGAGGCGGCACAGCGAGGTAAAACGGAATGAGTGAGGGTCGCCCGCGCGCCGAGGACTTTCTGGAGCTGGTTGAGCGTGCGAAACGCGGGCGCTTGAAGGTCTACATAGGTCCAGCGGCGGGAGTGGGGAAAACCTATCAAATGTTAGAGGAAGCCCACGTGCTGAGAAAACGCGGGGTGGATGTTGTTCTTGCTTTTATTGAAACACACGGACGACCGGAGACCGAAGCGCTCGTCGAAGGATTGGAGTGTGTACCGCGCCGCCGATTTGAGTATCGAGGGGTAGTCGTAGAAGAAATGGATCTGGACGCCGTCTTAGCACGGCGACCACAAGTCGCCATTGTCGACGAGCTCCCGCACACCAACACTCCAGGAAGCCGCCATAAGAAGCGCTATCAGGATGTAGTGGAATTGCTCGATGCTGGCACCAATGTCATCTGCGCCATGAATGTTCAACATCTGGAAAGTCTGAACGATCTTGTCAAACAAGCCACCGAGGTGGTGGTGCGGGAAACCGTGCCAGACTCCTTCCTCAAGCAAGCAGATCAGGTGGTGAATCTCGATCTGACGGTCGAGGATTTGCTCGACCGCTTACGCGCCGGGAAAATTTATCACACGGAGAAAATTCCCTGGGCCTTAGAACATTTCTTTAAGCCGGAAAATCTCTCCATTTTGCGAGAGATCTCCCTTCGTGAGGTAGCAGAAAGCGTCGATCGAGCGGTGGTGTCTCAAACGCCGAGGAACGACACCCCCCGCAAAGTTGCCGCGAGCGAACGGGTCATGGTGTGTTTGTCCTCCTCAGCTCCCCATGGCGCTACGCTTTTGCGGCGCGGGGCGCGTATGGCGGGACGCCTCAACACCGACTGGTTCGTGGTGTATGTCGAAACGCCGCACGAGGCCCCTCATCTGATCGATGCGGAAGCACAACGGCACTTGCTCGATAATTTCGAGAAAGCTCGAGAGCTCGGAGCCCAAGTCGAGCGACTGCAAGCCGCCGATCCCGTATCAGCGCTCGTCGAGTTTGCTCGTGCTCACGGCGTTGGTCGTATTGTCATTGGACGATCACAAGAACCGTGGTGGCGTCAATTGTTCGGTCTCTCGGTGATGCACCGACTGGTGGCGGAAGCAGTCGATTTTGACGTGCTCATCGTCTCCTTAGAAAAAGAGGAGGACTAGTCATGACCTTCCGCGCTAAATTATTACTCGCTCAGGCCCCTTTGGCCATCGTTCTGGCGCTGGTCTGTGTTCTCTCCGTGGTGATGATTTCTACTTTGGGTTCTCACGCACAAATCATTTTAAAAGATAACTACCGCAGCGTACTGGCCGCTCAGCGCATGAAGGAAGCGGCTGAGCGGCTCGATGACAACCTCGCATTGTCGCTTTTAAAAGAGCAACAACCGGATAGTGCAAAACAAGCTGCGACTTATCGCCAGCAATTCGAACAGGAACTCCAGGTGCAAGAAGGCAATATTACCGAACCCGGGGAACAAGACGCCACCCAACGACTCCGCACCTTTTGGAACGACTATCAGCAGAAGATGATCCGATTCCGGGAGATAAAAGAGCCTGAAGCCGCCAAACAGTTTTATTTCACCGAACTCGCAGCGACGTTCCATTCGCTCCGCACCGCCTTGGAGAATATTCTCGCCATTAACCAAGACTCGATGGTGCGGAAAAGCGACGAGGTGCGCCGCACGGCTACCCGCCTGGATACTATCACCATCACGGCGGCGCTCAGTGCGTTGCTGCTTGGGCTCTTTCTTTCTACCATGTTGACAAACCGACTGTTGCGCCCGCTGTCGAGCCTCAGCCAAGTCACCCGTCGGCTGGGCGCAGGAGATTTTCAGGCGCGCGTCAGCATTCCGGGCAAAGATGAAATTGCGCAACTTGCTGGCGAGTTCAATGCTATGGCGAGTCATCTCGCCGAGTACCGTAATAGTTCTCTAGGCGAACTGCTCCAGGCTCAGGAATCTTTGCAAGCTGCTATCGATAGTCTTCCTGATCCTGTCGTCGTGTTCGGCGTCACTGGAGATATTCACAATGTTAACCGTGCTGCTGAAACAATCCTGGGTCTTCACATAGAAAATGCCGCGCAAGATCCCCTTCAAGACGCAGACCCCTCGGTCCGAGCGGTATTGGAGAAGCTGAGAACTCATGTCTTGAGTGGAAATGGGCCGGTCCTCCCCAAAGGATTTGAAGATGCCATCCGAGTCTCTGCTCGGGAGGGGGACACCTATCTCCTCCCGCGTGCGACGCCAGTGTATGAGATGGGAGGGACCCTTATCGGCGCCACTGTCATCCTCCAAGAGATCACCCGACTGCGAAGATTTGATGAACTCAAGAATAATCTGGTGGCGACCGTGGCTCATGAGTTTCGTACCCCGCTCACGTCGTTGCGCATGGCCATCCACCTTTGCCTTGAACAAGCCGTTGGTCCTGTCACCGAGAAACAAGCCGACTTGCTTCACGCCGCGCGAGAAGACTGTGAACGTTTGCAAGCAATGGTCGATGATCTGCTTGACCTCTCGCGCATGGAAGCAGGCCGCATTGAGCTGAATCTGCGGGCCGTGTCTCCCATTGCTCTCATCAAGGGCGCGACAGAAACACACCGTGTGTTAGCTGAAGAACACGGCATACAGCTCCGCACGGTGCTGCCGACAAACGATATTGAAGTCTTCGCTGATCCTGAACGTATTGCAATCGTTCTCGCGAATCTGGTCACGAACGCGTTGCGCCACACCTCAGCCGGCGGCCAGATTACTATTGCCGCACGACCGATACATCACCGCGTACGGTTCGAAGTGACCGATACCGGAACAGGGATTCCGCCTGCCTATCAGGCGCGAGTGTTTGATAAATTTTTTCGCGTTCCGGGAGCTTCCGGCGGCGCGGCAGGATTGGGGCTCTCCATTGTCAAAGAGATCGTAGAAGAACACGATGGAGAGATCGGCCTCGACAGTGAGGAAGGAGAAGGCAGCACCTTCTGGTTCACTTTACCGTGTACAACAACCAATAGCACAGAGGAGGCCGTACAGTTATGAAACAGCCGCCCGCCCGCATGCTGGTCGTCGACGATGAACGCAACATCCGCAAAAATCTCAGCCTGGTGTTAGAAGCTGAAGGGTATGAGGTCGAGGTGGCGAGCGACGGAGAAAGTGCGCTCGCTAAAGCCCGAGAGCGACACTACGATATCGCGTTCGTCGATCTCCATATGCCTCTGATGGGGGGGCTCGACCTCACCCGCTCGCTCCGCGCCTTTAGCGAAGCAACCGCCATCGTCATCCTGACTGCGTATGGCTCCGTGTCTCACGCGGTCGCGGCCATGAAGCTTGGGGCGGTAGATTTTCTGGAGAAACCTTTTGACCCTAAGAACATTCGGCTTCTGGTCGAAGAGATACTCCTCCGTCGGCGGCTGGGGTCCGGAGGATCAGTAGAGGAACTGCTCCATTTAGCAACCCTTGCCCGCGAACGTCATGCGCATATTGAAGCGCGCATGTACCTCAAATCAGCGATGCTGCGCGACGCCGCCCGACCGGAGCCCTTCTATTGGCTGGGTTACCTTTGCGAGATTGAGGGAGACATGCGCCAGGCTGTCCACTATTACTACTTGGCCGTTGAGGTCGACCATTCGTTTCAACTCGCCCTTGATAGCCTTGTGCGATTAGGGCGACGTACTCCGACTCGGATGTGAAGCTAGGCTTCGTACTTTTGACGTTTGCGCCACAGTGTAGAAGGATCGATGTTGAGAATGTGGG
>JACXTT010001258.1_pt1 | contig 42790 bp, 38 predicted proteins | sample 9270951 | NCBI WGS metagenome assembly JACXTT01 (sample SAMN15532306, study PRJNA645909) | rock metagenome | isolation source: weathered quartz diorite | place: Puerto Rico | collected 2017-06-21
GGCGGAATGGGGCCCGGTTCCAAAAGTAACTCCCTGAAGTGCGCCGTAAACCTACTCCCAGTGCTCATAAGCTGGGTTAGGGAGATATTCCTCGGTCGTCACGGAAACCGCGACCGGCGACGCGTTCATAGCCGAAGTGTAGCACGCGCGTCCTGGCTCAGCGGGCTATCGTGCCCTGACCAAGATGGATGCGCGCGACCTGCCACATGTAGCCGCCGACGCGCTGGTCGACGGCACTCTGCAGGTGACGCCGAGCGCCCGCCCGGTCGCCGGCCGCCTCCGCGTACAAGCCAAGGTAAAGCCGCGCGTAGAATTCTCGGAGACGCCGCTCCTGCTCTGCGGGCTTACCTCGCCCGACAGCGGCGAGCACCTCCTTCTCCGATCCGCGGCCTGCGTACAACGCGTAAATCTCCATCATTGGCACGCGGTCGTCGGGCCCCACCGGCAGCAGCTTGGCACGAGCCTCGTCGCGCCGCCCCAACCGCGCCATGCAGAGATACCACCAGGCGGCGTTCTCCACGTCGTTGGGATTCACCAGCCGGTGAGTCTCGAACTGGCGCCGTCCGTCTTCGAAGCGGCCCGCGTAGTAGTACGCGATGCCCCGCTGCCAAAGGTGCGGCGCGACGTCCGGAGCCAGCGCGGCGGCACGTTCGAACGCCGCAATCGACTCCTCGATGCGTCCCTGGATGAAATGTTCTTCGCCCTGCGAGATCAGATCCCGCGGGGAGCCGGCCGCTTGCAGGAAGAGCATCGGGAGCAGCGCGAAGAGATTCATGCCGCTCACGCTTTTGGAAACTTCCAGATCTTGAGGGCATTCTTGCCGAGCATGTCGTCCACGTCCTCCTGCTTCATGAAGTCCAGCCAGCGTTCCACGAATTCCAGCTCTTTGTCCATCGGCAACTCCCACCGCGGCCGCGGATAGCCGGTGCCCCAGATCAACTGCTTGCCGCCGAACTCCTCATAAGTAGCTTTGTAGTACGGCCAGATGTCGCGGTAGGGGAACCCTTCGCGGGAAATCTCGTATGGCTCCGATGCGCTCACCCAGACCTGCGGGAATTTCTTCAGCTTGAACATCAGGCGGAATTCCTCCCATGGGTCGCTCTTCTTCAGATCCGGTTTCCCGAGGTGATCCACCACGATCTTGACGCCCGGAAAACGCCCGGCCATCTCCTCCAGCATCGGCATCTGGTGGGGCAGGATGTAGTAATTGAACACCGCGCCCAGTTTCTCGGCTTCGCGCCACAGCGGGTAGTGTTCCTTCGAATTCAGCCAGGTCGATTTCGGGTGATAGAGCGGGCTGAACCGCATCCCCTGAAAGCCGTGCTCCTTCACCCAGTAGCGAAGCCGGCCCGCGACGTCCGGGTCCTCCGGGTTCACCAGTCCGTGCGCGACAAACAGGTGCGGGTACTTGTGAAGTGAATAGCTGATATAGGAGTTGTCCCAGCCAAAATAGCGCGGGTTGATCAGCACCGCGTATTTCAGGCCGAAGTCGCGCATTTGCTCCACCTGGTTCTCGATGGGCGCGGCCATCTTAGCTTGAACGTCGGGGCGCTCCGGATGGCGAAAGGGAAATTTGGGATCCAGCGTCCAGACTTCGAGATGGGTGTCGATGATGAGCGCGGGGCGCTTGTTTGCAGCCAAGCCAAATTTCGGTACGGCCAGTTGAAGGGAAGCTGCGGTTGTTTGAAGGAGAGATCGGCGCGTGAACACGGTTGTTATCATAGCCCCGATGAGGCCGCCTTCGCTCCTTCGGCTGGCGGGCCGGTCGTTCTGGCTTCTCTTCGGCGGCATCTGGTTCGCCGTGGGGACGCCTTTTCTGCTGACCGCCCTGTGGCAGGCTTTCTTCGGCGGGGCGGACAGAACGATGATCGTCGTCTTCGGAGTGCTCGGCGCCGTCTTCGGAGGAATCGGCGGATTTCTGTTCTTCCGCGAAGCAGCGCTGATCCGGCTCCGCCACCGGCTCTGGAGAAGCGGCCAGACAGCCGAAGCCGAAGTGCTGAAGGTGAGCTCCACGTCCTACACATTCAACGGCGTCAACCAGATGGAAATTCTTTATCGTTACCGCGACCGGCGGGGCGCCGTCTATATGGGAAGAACCGGTCCGATACCTCCAGGCGAGGCGCAGCAGTTTGAGGCCGGGGAAGCGGGCACTGTCCGCTACGACCCGGACCGGCCGCATCTCAGCGTCTGGACGGGAAAATCTTCCTGAGGGTGACAATGTTCAAAACATTTGGGTTAGGTCTTGTTCTGGCAGTCTCTTCCGTTGCTCAGCCGTTGGCATTCGGCGTCAAGGGCGGCGTTCCGGCCACGGATTTCTTTTCTACGCAGGAAGGCAGGTTTCGCTACCTCAGCAACACCAACCGTTGGACGCTGGGGCCGATGATCGAGCTCCGGCTGCCGTTCGGCCTGGGCGTGGAATTTGACGTGCTCTATAAGAAATTCGACTACAGCGCTTCGTTCGCCTCGGCGGGAGCCTCACTCGACGTCAGCGGCAAAGGCAGCGCCTGGGAGTTTCCGCTCGTGGCGAAATACCGCCTGCCGGGGTTGGTGCTGCATCCTTACGTGGAAGGCGGCTTGGCCAGCCGCCGCATTACCGGCCTGAAGGAGATCACCCTCAGCGCCACGCCACCGGGTTCCCCCCCTGTTTCCAGATCCACCGACACCCCAGCCATCCTGGCAAACAAAGGCTCGGCCGGCTTCGTGATGGGGGCGGGAATTGAGGTGAAGGCGCTTCTCATCCGCGTCGCTCCTGAGATCCGGTACACGCGCTGGGGGAACCAGAACTTCCGCGACATCAACGGAGCCATCGAGTCGAAACAGAATCAGCTCGAGTTCCTGGTGGGAATCACTTTTTAGAGAAACCCGCGGGCGGCCCGCTGCGTCGAATCACTCGCGCAGAGGAGAGGGGTTTTTGAATGCAGCGGCTTCCCGCCACTGGTGTACTGGCGCGGGCGTCCTCGCCTGCGTGCTCCCCGCGACTCCAACAGGGCCGCCTGTTAAAGATTTGGCCGCCGGCCGGGTTTCGCCTATCCAGGGCTTACCATTGCCATGACTGTGCATCCAGTCCAAAACAAAGGTGTTATGCTTGAGTCTAGATACATGAAACGGCTGTGGTCGCTCTCCTGCCGGCGTGGAGCCAGGCGCTTGACGGGCTTGGGGCAGGGGCTTACACTAATGTTGTCGAACCAGACCAACCGGGAAAGAAGTCTACCCATGAGATCGAGAAGGCTTTGGATTTCGTGCCTGGCGTTAAGCCTCGTCCCCGTCGCTTTCACCCTCGCTCAGGACAAGAAGAAGGATGCCGCGCCGCAGCGGGAAACCGTTGCCAAGCCGATGACTGAGAAGGAGCGCCGCAAGCGGGAAGAAAAACTGCGGAAAGAGCTCGAGACGCCTTACCGGAAGTGGCTTAACGAGGATGTCGCCTACATCATCACGGATGAAGAGCGACAAGCCTGGAAGCGCCTCTCCACCGACGAAGAGCGTGAGCAGTTCATCGAGCAGTTCTGGCTGCGCCGCGACCCCACGCCAGACTCGGTGGAGAACGAGTTCAAGGAAGAGCACTACCGCCGCATCGCGTATGCGAACGAGCGGTTCGCCTCAGGCATCCCCGGATGGAAAGCCGACCGCGGCCGCATCTATATCATGTACGGCCCCGCCGACGAAGTGGAATCACATCCGTCGGGCGGCACCTATGAGCGTCCACCGGAAGAAGGCGGCGGCACCACCTCCACCTATCCGTTCGAAAAATGGCGCTACCGCTGGATTGAAGGCGTTGGCACCGACATCATCATCGAGTTCGTCGACCCCACCATGACCGGCGAGTATCGCATGACCATGGACCCGTCTGAAAAAGACGCGCTGCTCTACGTTCCCAACGCCGGCCTGACTCTGATGGAACAGATGGGCATGTCGTCCAAAACCGACCGCTTCAGCCGCACCGACGGCACCCATCTCGGCGAGGCATTTGGCGGAACTCCTGCACGCATGAACCAGTTTGAGCGCCTGGAGCAGTTCGCGAAGCTCCAGAAGCCGCCGGCGGTGAAATTCAAGGACCTGGAAGCGCAGGTCACCACCACCATCAAGTTCAACATTCTGCCGGTGAAGGTGCGGACGGATTTCTTCCCGCTCACCGAGTCCAGCATTCTGACCAACGTCACGCTGCAATTCGACAACCGCGACCTCCAGTTTCAGTCCAAGGAAGGCGTGCAGAAAGCCGTGGTCAATCTGTATGGGCGAATCACCACGATGGCGCGCCGCGTGGTCAACGTGTTCGAAGATACGGTGACTGTGGATGCGCCCACCGAACTGCTGGCCGAGATCACCAAGCGACGCTCCATCTACCAGAAGTCGGTGCCGCTGCCGCCCGGACTGTATCGGATGAACGTCGTGGTGAAGGACGTCATCAGCGGGAATATGGCCGTTTACGAGACCGCCCTCCACGTGCCGAGGCTGGAAGAGGAAAAGCTGGCCGCAAGCTCGCTGGTGTTGGCGGATCTGTTGGAAAGAGTCCCGACGCGTTCAATCGGCACCGGCCAGTTCGTGATTGGCGCGGCCAAAGTCCGCCCCAGAGTGGGAGAAAGCTTCAACCGCAGCGAGAAGATGGGAATCTATTTCAAAGCCTACAACTTCAAGGCCGACGAGAAGACCCAGAAGCTGAACGGCACCATCGACTATGAGGTGGTGAAGAACGGCAGCAATGAGAAGATTTTCGAGTTCTCCGAGGAAGTCGCCGGGTTGCCGAATGCCTCCGCGCAGCAGGTGACCGTTGAGAAGGTGCTTCCTCTGGCCAACATGCAGCCGGGGCAATATACGCTCCGGATGAAGGTGACGGACAAGGTCGCCAACCAGTCGATTACCCCTAGCGCCGTTTTTACGGTAAATTAGGGGGTAGCGTAGAGCAGGCAGTTAGCTAGCCGGTTAGCTAGAGGCATGAGGCTGAACAGCCACAGTTCGCAGTGGAGGGGCCCGGTCGCCGGGGCCCTTCTCGTGTTAGGTCTGCTCACCGCTCCTTGCCCGGCGGCCGTGCCCTCCCCTGCCCGGTTCAGCGGAACTATCGTGGGTCTGGTCACCGACGTGGCCGGGGTGCCGCTGATGGGTGCCACGGTGCTGCTGTACGACAGGCAGGACCGCCTCCGCGACCGGCTGTTCACCGACGAAAAAGGCTCTTTCAATTTCGACCGCCTGGCCTCCGGCGTTTACTCCTTGCGCGTCACGCTCCCGGCATTCATGCCGGTCTTCCGCAGCAACATCCTGGTTACCCCCGGTGCGCGCAGCGTGCTGAATGTCAGCCTGGCCGGATTGTTCAGCACCATCACGCTGGTTTATCCCGGCGCCGAGCAGCGCTCTCTCATGTCCGACGACTGGAAGTGGGTGCTCCGCACCTCCAGCGCCACCCGGCCCGTGACGCGGCTGCTGCCAAGCCTGGACCCCACCGGCGGCCTCGGAACACGAAGTTCCTCTTCCGCCGTTTTTACCGATACACGGGCCTTAGTGACAGTCTCCGCGGGCGAAGGTGGCCGCCCCAGTTCGTTCGGAAACGAGAGCGATCTGGGAACGGCGTTTGCCCTGGCGACGTCGATCTTCGGCGCCAACCAGCTCCAGGTCAGCGGCAACTTCGGATATGCGGCCGCTTCCGGGCTACCCTCGGCGGGGTTCCGCACCACCTATAGCCGCGGCGAATCAAGCCCGGCGGTTTCTCTCACCATGCGGCAGCTATTCGTGCCCGGCCGTGTCGGGGACGCGCTGGCCTCCACCGCGTCAGTGCCGGCGCTGCGCACGTTCTCGCTCAGCATGGAAGACGGAATCCGGATCACCGAGGCGCTCCGCCTGGATTACGGATTTTCACTCGATTCGGTGACCTTCTTCGACCGCCTGAATTATCTCAGCCCGTACGCCCGCGCCAAATATACGCTCTCCGAAAACGAGACCCTGGAGTTCGGATACAGCTCCGGCGTGCCCCGCCCGGAAGCCATGCGCGACATCGAAATGCAGGGACGGGAATCGGTCGCGCCTCGCGACGCGGCCCTGCAAACCCAGTTGAACTCCCTCGCCCTGTTCCCCAGGCTCTCTTTGCGGGACGGCCGGGCGCGGGTGCAGCGGTCGGAGAACTTCGAATTCGGATACACGCGCATTGCCGGCTCGCGCACCTATCGTGCCTCGGTCTTCGAGGAATCCGTCTCTAACGCCGCGCTTACACTGGTCGGCGGATCCGGGCTCAACGTCGGCGACGTGCTGCCGGACCTTTTTACCGCCAGCTCCGTGTTCAACGCCGGCGAATACGCAAGCGTCGGCTACATGGTGGGATTCACACAGGCCCTCAATGAGAATCTGAGCGCGACCGCGACTTTCAGCTCCGGGAACGCACTGGTCGCCGGTGGTACGGAGTTGAATGACGGCACCGCCGAAGAGCTGCGCGGCATGATCCGCCACGGCCGACACCGCGCCCTGACCACCGAGATGTCCGCCCGCATCCCCACCTCCGGGACACAGCTGATCGCCAGCTACCAGTGGGCGGACCGGCGAGCCGCCACGCCAACCCACTATTTCATGACGCAGGGGACGCGCGCCGAAGCGGGTTTGAATATCTACGTCCGGCAGAACATTCCCAGCTTCCTCTCGCTGCCGCGAATGGAAGTGACGGCCGACCTGCGGAACATGCTGGCGCAGGGATACCTGGGATTCCTCACCGGCGACGGACGCCGCCTGCTCCTGATGCCCACACCGAGGAGCTTCCGCGGCGGGCTCGCATTCATTTTCTAGCTGCCCGAACTGGCTCTTGCCCGTGCCGGAACCCATTGATCGCTCCCAAGCCTGGGAAATTCTCTGCGAATTCACCAAATCCGAGAGCCTCCGGAAGCATGCGTTGGCGGTGGAGGCCTGTGTCGTCGCATACGCCCGGAAGCTCGGTGAAGACGAAGCCCGCTGGTCGGTGACGGCGCTGCTGCACGATTTCGACTACGAGATCCACCCGCAAGGGCCCCAGCATCCGATGGATGGCGAGCCCCTATTGGCCGCCCGAGGCGTGGACCCCGAAATCCGCCGCGCGATTCTGTCGCATGCCAATTACAGCGGCGTGCCCAGGGTGTCGCCGCTCGAGAAGACGCTGTTCGCCTGCGATGAGCTGGCCGGCTTCCTGACCGCCTGCGCCCTGGTGAAACCGGGCAAGTCGATCACGGAGGTGGCAGTGGCCAGCGTAAGGAAGAAGCTCAAGGACAAGGCCTTTGCCCGTTCCGTCAACCGGGACGACATTGTGAATGGGGCGGCGGAGCTGGGTGTCGAGTTGGACGGGCACATCGAGTTCTGTATCCAGGCCATGCGGCAGCGGGCGGAAGCCCTGGGTCTGTAAGGCACTGCGGCTGCGACAAGGTTCAGGCGCTGGTACGGCATCAAGGTTAGCCGCCCAAAAATCTATCTTGGTGCCAGGCAAGGATCAACGCCAGGGACTGCCCGTCGCCCAAACCAGAGCCAGCACCAAGGACATCCCAGCGGCGAACAGGCACGCGATCTGGAACGCGTGCCGCGCGCGTTCCCGTATGCGGTAGACCTCGTGCTCGGCGACTTTGACCCGTACCTTCAAGACGGACTTATCGGCCCAAAATGGGGGTGATGTTAGGATCGCCTGCGTGGGACTTGCGACCCGAAAAGATAGACCATTTTGAATCAATAAGATACGCAGGAGTTGTCCCTCTACGCGGCAAACTGTAGCAGCCGTTGCATGTACTCTCATGAAGACCAAGCTGATCGACGATGAGCGCCGAGACCATCAAGGCCGGGCTGATCGGTTGGCGAGGCGGGGCGGGGCATTGATGAGCAACCTCGCCGTTGCTAGTCCCGCACTGGGACAATTCTGTCCCCGGCATGCACAAGCTTTCGTAGGTATACTTAAACTTTTAGGTTTCCGATATTGATTCGTTCATAGGAGTGATCCATGGCTGCTCCGGCACTAACGCAGCTAGGCAGGGAGTGGGGAGCAGCGGGTGAAGGTCCCGTTGCGCTCTCCCGCCGCTGCCTTTACTACATGAAGCTGATGCGCGAAGTGGAAGAGCGCATCGAGCGGAAGCTGTACAGGCAGGGAAAGATCGTGGGCGGGGTGTACGTGGGCCGCGGCCAGGAAGCGATCCCGGTCGGGATCGGCCTGAACTCCACTCCGGACGACGTGCTGTTCCCTTCGCACCGCGACATGGCGCTGTTCTTCATCCGCGGAGTGCAGCCGGGCCGAATCTTCGCGCAGTACATGGGCCGCGTCGACGGCCTGACGCGCGGCCGTGACGGCAACATGCACATGGGCGACCTGAAGCTCAACATCGTTGCCATCATCAGCGCCATGGCCGCGTCGGTTCCCGTATCGGTGGGGGCCGCTTTTGCGCTGAAGTACAAAGGCACTAAAGACGTGGCCATGGTCTTCTTCGGCGATGGCGCCACCAGCCGCGGCGACTGGCATGAAGGCGTCAACCTGGCGGCGGTGCTGAAGGCGCCAGTCGTGCTGGTCTGCAACAACAACCAGTACGCCTACTCGACGCCTTGTGAAAAACAGATGGCCTGCGCCAACGTGGCCGACCGCGCGCCCGGCTACGGCATTCCAGCCGAGATCGTCGACGGCAACGACGTGCTGGCCGTGTACGAAGCCGGACGCCGGGCCGTGGAGCACGCCCGCGCCGGGCTGGGACCGTACCTGATCGAGTGCAAGACCTTTCGCATGACCGGGCACTCCGCCCACGACGGCGCGGACTACGTCCCGAAGCACCTGTGGGACGAATGGGCCGCCAAGGACCCGATCCGCCGCCTGGAGCAGCAAATGATCGGGGACCGCTGGACGGATCGCGGCGAAATCGAACAGGTTGACCAAGAGATCCGTCAGGAGGTAGACGCAGCCGTCGAGTGGGCCGAGCGCAGCCCGTACCCGGATCCCTCCGACCTGACCAAAGGCGTTTACGAAGAGGACTAAGGCCATGCAGATGACATACCTCGAAGCCATCCGCGAAGGCCTGTGGGAAGAACTGGAGCGCGACCCGAACGTTTTCCTGCTGGGTGAAGATATAGGCGTGTACGGCGGCGCTTTCAAGGTGACCGCCGGGATGCTGGAGCGCTTCGGCGAATCACGCGTAGTGGACACGCCGATCTCGGAATCCGCCATCGCCGGCGCGGCGATCGGGGCCAGCCTGATGGGGCTGCGCCCGGTCGCGGAGATGCAGTTCTCCGATTTCATCACCTGCGGTTACGATCAGATCGTCAACTTCGCCGCCAAGTGCCGCTACCGGTGGGACGCGCCCGTGCCGATCGTGATCCGCGCCCCATCCGGCGGAGGCATTCACGGCGGCCCGTTTCACTCGCAGAATCCCGAGGCGCTGTTCACCCATACGCCCGGCCTGAAAGTCGTCGCCCCGGCGACGGCGTATGACGCCAAGGGGCTGATCAAGTCGGCCATCCGTTCGAACGATCCGGTGCTGTTCTTCGAGCACAAGGCGCTGTACCGGCGGATCAAGGAGGACCTGCCCGCGGGCGAGTACACCGTGCCAATCGGTAAAGCGAAGGTGGTGCGCGAGGGCGCGGACCTTTCGATCATCACTTACGGCGCGATGGTGTACACCGCGCTGGAGGCGGCCGGTATCCTCGAAGGCGAAGGTTGCTCGATCGAAGTGCTGGACCTGCGGACTCTGCAACCGCTGGACCAGGACGCGATCCTGGCGACTGCGCGGAAGACGTCGAAGGTGATCGTTCTGCACGAAGCGACGCTATCGGGCGGAGTGGGCGGCGAAGTGGCGAGCCGGATCACCGAGCACGCGTTTGACGCGCTCGACGGGCCGGTGGTGCGGATCGCGGCGCCGGACACGCCGGTGCCGTACAGCCCGCCGCTCGAGGAAGCGTTCCTGCCAAATGCGGCGAAGGTGGTGGAGAAGGCTCGCTGGCTTTGGCGGTATTGAAAGAATTTTGTGACACAGGCGTTCCCGTCGGGCGTTTCCCGGCTGTTCGTCCCTGCAAGTTTTGAAATCGATGCGCTCAAACTCCTCATCATCAGCCGGCGGATGCGCGCGTCTTCCTTGCACAAGTGCTTCACCGACCATCCGTATCCATCCTGCTTTCCCCCGCGGCGCTCGCGCGCAGCTTCTCCTGAATCGCTTCGTTGATGAACCGCGCGAGGGGGATGCCTTGTGCCGCTGCTCTGACCATGGCTTCTCGATGGATGGTGTCGGGAATTCTGAGCGTAGCCTTCATGAACCTTCTGTCTTTTTGACTTACTGCCTCGGCGCGGACGCAGCCGGGAACGCCTGCGCCACTCCGTTCAGGATAACGCCGGTGCAGTGGGACGTGTATTCGAATGGGTCGCCGTCGTAGAGCGCGACATCAGCGTCCTTGCCGGCTTCAAGCGAGCCGACTCGATTCGAGACGCCGAGAATGCTGGCGGCGTCGATGGTGATCGTGGCGAGAGCGTCGCGGAACGACAGGCCGTTCGCTGCTGCCAGCGCGGCCTCGAACAGGACGACGCGGGTCTTCGGTACGTAGCTCTCAAAGCTTGATTGCAACGCGAACGGAATGCCCGCTGCCTTCAGCTTAGACGCCGTCTCCATGCTCAGGTTCTCGGTGTCTCCGGTACTCCGCTGCATCGTGGGATGCAGAATCACCGGGTAGCCGGAGGCCTTGATCTGGTCCAGCGCCAGATACGCCTCGGCCGCGCCGTCCAGTACCACCTTGAGGCCGAACTCCTTGCCCAGCCGGATGGCAGTCAGGATGTCGTTGGAGCGGTTGGCGGTGATCAGCAGCCGCAGGTCGCCCTTAAGCACCCGCGCGAACGCGTCCAGGCGCAAATCGCGCGGCGTCTCTTTGCCGGGCTCCTGCTTCTCGCGCTTCTTCGCGTACTCCTGCGCGCGGATGAATTCGCCGCGCAGCATGGCCATGATCTTGCCGCGCGTTCCGGGGGACTTGCCGGGCTGGCGGTCCACGCCTTCGTCGCCGAACGACGCCGCGACCATCGCCTCCGGAACCATGACGTCGGCGTCGGCGGTATTGCCGGTGGTCTTGGCGATCATGGTCTGGCCGGACACCAGGATGCCCGGCCCGTGGCCGGTGTGAATGGTGGTGACGCCGTAGCCGCGCACGTACTCGATCAGCCGCTCCTTCGGATCGTAGGCGTCGATCGCCCGAAGCTCCGGCTGGATGGGAGCGGAGCGCTCCACCTGGTCCTGGTCGTGCGCCTGGTTCAGCCAGCCGGACAGGCCGAGCACGCTGTGGGCGTCCACCAGGCCGGGAGTGACCACTTTCGCGCGCATCGTCCGGTAGCCGGACGGAATCGCAACCGACGACGCCGGGCCGACGCGCTCGATTTTGCCGTCGCGGATCAGGACGACGCCATCTTGCAGGGACGCGCCGGCCATGGTGTGAACCGTTTCGCCGCGAACCGCGATCTGGGCGAACACCGGAACCGCGGCCGCCAAAGTCAGGAGTAACGCCCGGCTCACTGGTCCACCTCTTCGTCGTCCAGCGCGCCTTCGGAATCGTGGCTCGCGCCATAGCCGCCGACGGCGTAAAGGTGGCCCTTGGGGTCGGCGCGGTCGAATACCTTCTTGCCCTCTACCCAGGTTTCAAGCACGTGCGTATACACGCTGAGCGGGTCGCCGGAAAGCACGATGAAATCCGCGTCCTTGCCGGCGTCCAGCGAGCCGACGCGATCCTCCAGTTCCAGCATGATTGCGCCGGCCATGGTCAGCCCATAGAGAGCCTTCTCGCGCGACGCGCCGGCGCGCACAGCCAGCCCCGCCGACCGCATGAACAGACGCGAATCCGTCACGCCGTCGTCGGTGTGGAACCCGAAAAGCACGCCCGCTTTTTCGAGGACCGACGCGCTGGCGAACTGAACGTCCTTGGCCTCGATCTTGCCGCCGGGAGAATCGATCAGGATCAGTGAAACCGACGCCCGCGATTTGGCTATCTCATCCGCGACGGCCCAGGCATCGCTGGCGTGCTGCAGCACAACTTTGAACCCGAACTCGCGTTGCAGGCGCAGCACGGTGAGGATGTCGTCGTGCCGGTGCGTGTGAAAATGCACGGTGCGTTTGCGGTCCAGCACCTCGGCCAGACCCTCCATCCGAAGGTCGCGCGGCGGCAGCTTGGTTGCATCTCCGGCTGCCTGGCGGACTTTCTCGCGATATTCCTGGGCCTTCACCAGTTGCTCGCGCAACAGCGCCGCGGACTTGCCCCGCGTCCCCGGAAAGGGCGGCTGGCGGCGGGAATTGGTCCCGTTGGCCATCTTCATCCCACCGGCGGGCCGTCCGCCGGGAAGAGGAATGATCAGATCGTCGATGACGTTGCCATCGCGAAGCTTCAGATACAGCGTCTGGCCGCTCAGCAGATGGCCCGAGCCCGGCATGACGTTGGCCACGGTGATTCCGCCGGCTTGCGCTTTTTTCACCCGCGAATCGCGCACGTTGAGCGCGTCGAGCACGCGCACGTCGGGCTGGATCGGCGCGCTGGAATCGGCGCCGGCCGGCCCGGCGATGTGGCTGTGCGTGTCGACCAGGCCCGGCATGATGACCTTCCCCCTGGCGTCCACCCGGGCCGCGCCCAGAGGGATTGCAATGGACGCGGCCGGGCCGGCGGCGCGGATCTTCCCGCCCTGCACCACGAGCGTTCCATCGGGGATTTCAGGGCCGCTGATGGGGATGAGGCGCGCGCCGGTGAATGCGACGGGCGTATTCTGTGCCGCGCATCCCAGCGCCCAAACGACGCCCAGCAACGCGGATTGTCGGATTGTCATTAGCAAAAGGCGATTGTAGCGCAGTAGAATAGGCGACGAATGAGAACGCGAATCTTGATGTGCATCGCCGCCGCCCTCCTGGCGACCGCTTCCGCTCAGCCGCCCCAGAAAGTGACCGCCGCTACCGTGGACCAATGGATGAAGGATCTGTCCAACTGGGGCCGCTGGGGAAAGGACGACCAGATCGGCACGCTGAACCTGATCACGCCTGCCAAGCGCAAACAGGCCGCGGCGCTGGTGAAGGATGGCATCCCCGTGTCAATGGCGCACGAGACGCTGAAGGAGAAAGCGAACGACAACGGCGACCCGTTCAGCCACCAGATGAAATCCACCGGCGCCGCCGCGCTGGACGGGAAGTGGAGCATCGATGTCTACGGCGTGCTGTACCACGGCCTGGCGCACACCCACATGGATTCGCTTTGCCACATGTTTTACAAGGGCAAAATGTACAACGGCTTCCCGCAGCAGGAAGTCACTGCGGCCGGCGCGCAAAGGCTGGCCATCACCAATGTCAAGAACGGCATCTTCACGCGCGGCATCCTGATGGACATCCCGCGCCTGAAGGGTAAACCGTACCTGGAGCCGGGCGAAGCGATCTATCCGGAAGACCTGGACGCCTGGGAGAAGAAGAGCGGCGTCAAAGTGGGTCCGGGCGACGTCATGTTCATTCGCACTGGCCGCTGGGCACGCCGCGCCGCCAAGGGACCCACGGGAGAGAACGTGGCCGGACTGCACGCGTCTTGCGCGAGGTGGATCAAGTCGCGCGACATCGCGATGCTGGGCAGCGACGCCGCCAGCGATGTGCTGCCGTCGGGCGTGGAAGGCGTGTCGCACCCGGTGCATCAACTGATGATCATCGCGATGGGGGTACACATCTTCGATAATTGCGATCTGGAAAATGTGTCGGCCGAGGCGGCGAAGCGCAACCGCTTCGAGTTCCTGGTGACCGCGGCGCCGATTCCAGTACCCGGCGGGACCGGTTCGCCGCTGAACCCCATCGCCGTTTTCTGATTAATTTGTGAGTGGCATCTCCGGCCGCAAAGGTGGGGCAGGCTTCAGCCAGCCGGCTAAGCCACTACGCCGCAGACAGGAATGCCTTGCGTCACATCACCGCTACGGCGCGGCTTCCACAGTCTTCAGGGCGATGCCGCGCAGGCCGCCTTTCTGCATCACAGTTCCTGTCACCTTGACCTTCTTCTCGATAAACGGCATCAGCCGTTCATTCGGGTTCTTGTGGTCTACGGCCACGGGCAGGTAAAGCGCGCCGGTCGCCGGGTCGAGAATCGCCAGGGCCACGCCGGCGCGGGCGCAGGCTTCGGCGCATTCCCGGTGCTTGTCGCCCTTGCTGTCGTGGGACAGGTAGCATCCGGTGTCGACGACAAGGCCGGTGACGGAGACTGGATGCGCCTTGCCCGTTTCGTGTGCGGCGAGGCCGGTGGCGGCCCCAAGAAGGATTGCGATCGTTCGGGGATTCATTTTAGGCCTCAGCAAGAAATTCATCGTGGCGCGACGCGATGATCAACAGCAGACAGCCGCGGTCCGTCGTGATGACGTCGTGGCGGGTCTCAGCGTCCGCGCGCTCATAGTCTCCCTCGGCCAGCGTCAACTGGCCGATCGCGCACTCGCCCTCCAGCACAAGGCACTGTTCCACAGCAGCGTGGCGATGCGCCGGATAGCGCGCGCCACGGTCCATCCGCAGCAGCGATGTCTGCATGGAGGTTGCGGCGTCGAAGTAAAGCTGTTTGTAGGTGACGCCGGGAAAGGGCGTCTTGCGCCAGCCATGCTCAGAGGCACGAAGGACGTGAACGCCGGGGAGAGGCTCGGTAAACCCGATCTGGCGGACCCGGGTTAGCAGCCTGTCCCGCAACTCGGGGGAAGGATTTTCAGCGGGAAGGGAGCAAGCAAGCTGGGCAGCGGCTTCCTGAAAGGCTCGAACTTCGGCGGCGGCGGTTTCGTCTCCGGCCCGCAGCCATTCTTCAAAAACTCTGGCGCGATCCGGTTCCAGGGCCCCGATGCTGTAGAGCAGCGCCAACTCGCGCAATTCATCGCTGACCTTGGATCCGTCGCCGTCCTGGCTCATGTCACCGCGCTTTCCACAGCCGCGACTTCGAATGCGGCACGTAGTCTCATCATACCGAGACGGATGCGCGTCTTCACAGTCCCGATGGGCTGGCGCAGCCGGGCCGCGACTTCGCTGTGGCTCAGGCCGAAGAAATAGGACATCTCGATCACTTGCCGCTGCTCCGGGCTGAGGACGGCGAGGGCGCGGGAGATCTTGCGCGTGAGCTGGGAATCGGCGGCGGCCTGCTCCGGCGTGGGCTGGTTCGACGCCAGCCGCAGGGTTTCGACGCCGGCCTCTTCCCGCCGGGCGCGGTTGGAGCGCGACCGCGCCCGGTCGATGGCACGGCTTCGGGCCAGCATGACCAGCCACGTGCCGACGTTGCCGCGTCGCGGATCGAACGCCGCCGCCTGACGCCATACCTGGGTGTACACGTCGAGAGTGACTTCTTCAGCGTCGGGCCGGTTCATGAGAATTCGGAGGGCCACGGAGTACACCAGCGAGCTTGTCGCATCATAGAGAGCGGCCAAAGCGGATTCGTCGCCGCGGGCCACGCCGTTGAGATGGGCCCGCCAGCCGGTTTCAGCTGCGGACACCCCATCATGGAAGGATACGTTGGCTGCCGTCGTTTTGGATTGGCTGGTCGGTTGGTTGTTCTGTAAAGACATACCAACCGTGTTACGGGTATGGCGCGTGGGCGGATGACCGTGCGAGGAAAAATTCGAAGTGCAGGCCGGAGGGAGCGGCGGAAAACCGCTCCTTCCGGCTGGAATCGCGTTCAGTAGCTGAGGGCGCAGTAGCCGCCGGCGGCATTGACCCAGTTCCGCTGGATGAGGTAGTTGACGCCGCCGAGTGTCATGTTGTATTTCGCGCCATTCGGGGCCGTCGACGTGGTCCCGAAGGTCCAGGCGCATTTGTCAGCGTTCTCATATCCGCGGCGGTCGTACCAGGCATTCAGCAGGGGATCGGTGACCGCTTCTTCCAGTTCGTGCGAGATGACCGAGGCCATAGCGTCCGCGCCCAGATTCGCGTTGGGACTGGTCGATTGCGCGCTGCACGATGCGGGGCATTTGGTCTGCGGATTGCCGACGAAGGAATATTTGATCGCGGTGCCGCCGATGCTCGCGTAGGTGTGCCAGCCGCAATACTGCGAGCAGAAACCGGAGGTCGCGGTGACGTCGGTGGCGGTCAGGACGAAGTACACGCCGCTAGCGTCCTTAGGCAGCCGCCCGCTATTGATGGCGCTGGCAACGATGCTCTGAATGTTGGCGTCGGAAAGGCTCTTCCCAAGGCTGTAGTTATCGGTGGTGGACCCGCCGAAAGTGACCGCATTGCTCACTTTGACGCCGGATCCGTTGTAATAGGTGGTATTGATGTTGAAATAAGGAGACCCGCCGATAGAACTGGCCAGCGTGGTGAGCAGCCCGATGGAGTTTGCGTCCCAGGTGCCATACCAGATGTAGTAAACCTTGGTCGTCCCGGTCATCACCGGTCCGCCGTGATAGTTGATTCCGTTGCTAGCGGGCGCCGCGCCGCCACCAGGCTTGGCCTTGCCGTCCGGGTCGGCTTGGGAATTTCCAGGATGATCCAGCGTGGCCGCTCCGCGACCGTTCGGAGCGGTGTCGCGTTCGGGGCCTTCGCCCGCGACCGCAAGGGGCGCAAATGCAAGAAGCACTCCAGCAGTGAGTGCCGGGATACGTCTATGTCTATTCGACATTGGGGTTATTGATTCCTCTCTCGGGGCGCGATGCGCCCATTTGCCGCAGTTTAGCAGATGAAGCTCGCCGGACCGATAGGGTTTTTGGCCTATTGGTACTAAGACTTACAGGTTTCTGCTTAAGAACTCAGACCCACTGGCATATGGGGCTGTCTTTCGATCCTCAAAAGGGTGATAGAAGCCCCCAAAAGCCACGAAATTGCGGTATACGTAGGGCGGTGAACAGGCGGGTCTCTTCTCGATGAACACGGCAGCTCTGCTGGACATCATCCACTCCGCATCCCAAGCCTCCTGGGCTGATCGAAACAAGGCGGCCTTTGATGCTTTGTTCGGCAGTTCCGGCGGCAGGTATCCGAAGGCAGCGGCAAAAGCCGTAACGTTGCGGGCGCCGGAGATGAGCGCCGACTCCGGAGTGCCATTCGCCGCGTATATCCATCCATCGAACCCTACCTCGGGCGCCTACACCGGGCTATCGTTTGTTCTCTTTCCCGTGCCGGACCAACCCTGCCTTGTCGGGATGGTGGTGGGGACGCAAGGCCTGAGTCCGGACGAAGCGATTCTTGGGCGGCCCGGCCATGCGCGGAAAACACAGGCCATCTGTGCCTGGTTGAACAAGGAATTCGGCGCCGGACGTCAGGTGGCGTGGGCAAAGCAAGATCCAACCCGCACCGACATTTCCATCCCCGAGAGCGTCAGACAGTCTTGGCCGGCGTACAAAAGCGTCTTCGACCGATATGGAAAGGAAATCTACGCGCTCTATTGCCCCTCAAAAGAACGCGCTGGGACGGAAGCCACATTGGTAGCGTTTTTGGACCTACTGTTCGAGGAGCGGGGACATCAGCCTATCGCCGCCTGCCAAGCCAGCTACGAATCGATCCGTGGCAACTGGTTCGAACAGCTGATGCCTGGCGTGGAGCGCCCCCAGGTGGCTGACCTGCTCGCTGCAAGACGATTCGTGATCATCCAGGGCCCGCCCGGAACCGGCAAGACCATGATGGCCACTGACCTTCTTCGGGAAGAGTATGGCGGCAATGGACGGAGCATTCAGTTTCATCCCAACACGACCTACGAGAACTTCATCGGCGGACTCGCTCCGGCGAGCGCAGGAAGCGATTTGGGCTTCCGGTTCGCTCCAGTTCCCGGCTTCCTGATGGAAACCGCCGCTCAAGCTCTGGGGGATCCCTCACGCAATTACCTTCTGCATATTGACGAAATCAATCGCGCCGATCTTGGCAAAATCCTGGGCGAAGCGATCTTTCTGCTGGAAGCGAAATCCGACACGGACAGAAGAATCGACCTTCCGTACGACTTCGGCGAGCCGTTTCACCGCACACTCTTCCTGCCGAAGAACCTTCATATCCTGGGCACGATGAACAACGCGGATCGCAGCATCGCCATCGTCGACGTCGCCGTCCGGCGGCGTTTCGCGTTTGTGTCTTTGTGGCCGCGGATGAGCGTGGTCGAGAAGGCTGGATGCACTACCATGCAGCAAGCGTTTCAGGATCTGGTTTCGATCTTTGTAGAGCACGCGACCGAAGACGCATTCCCGCTAGTGCCGGGACACTCATACTTTCTGGAATCGGATGATTTCCGCGCTAAACAGAGCCTCCAGGTGAACCTCGCTCCTCTGCTCGATGAGTATCTGGCACAAGGCTATGTTGGCGGCTTCGCCGAACCAATCCGAGGATACCTGCAACAACTGCGAAGCCTGTGACACGCTCCCGGACACGGTCCTACCGAAAAACTACGCCCCTGACCGCGCCGCAGCGTGCTAATGAAATCTGTCTGGAACTTGAAGACCACTCCGTCGTCCGCCAGTCGGCGATCGACTTCTTCCAGCTTCGACGGGCGGGCGACCCACAAACCATTCCTGCCCGGGCGGCCAGGCTGGCGGAGCAGTTCGTCACGCAGAATCGAGCCCTGACTTCGCTGTTGGATGTTCGCATCGATCGAGACTATGACGGCACCGACGTCCGGCTCTTGATCCAGGCTGGAAACGTGGTAGGCGCGATTCCATTGGTTTCTCCGACGACCGCCAGGCCCGACTATGGCCTCGTCATCCAGCCTAGGTTTCCCTGGGCGGGCATCGGGCCAATGCTGGCGGAAATGGGTTGGCGTGTGAGTCCCACGCCCCTGCGGCTGCCGTTGCTCCGCCGGTCCGAACGCCGTGTGCCGGTATGGGTCCTGTCTCTGATGATCTTGGTAAGACTGAAGGCTCTGCTTGCTTCCCTGGACCGTCGGTTCGAACTCACAAGGGAGATACGCCGCACGCCGCGCGGCGCGGTGAATTGGACTGAATATGCGACACGTAGTTTGCCCCACGCCGGGTTCCTTTCCCTCCCATGCACCTTTCCGGATCTCCGGGATGACCGGCTTCTCAAGGGTGCAATCCGGCATACCGTGGAGCGCCAGTTGCGTGCGCTAGAGACTCAGAAAGAGCACGGGGCTTTTGTTCACCGCCTGATGGAACTAGGTCAGCAATTGCTCCGGCAGGTTCAGACCGTTCCAGTGTACGTGCCCTCCTCGACGATGCTCGGCTCGTGGCTTCAGCGCCCGATGAGGACCGAGCAGTTCGTGAGCGGGCTCCAAGCGATCGAATGGACAGTCGAAGAACGCGGCCTCGCGGGGTTGAGCGACCTGGAAGGCATCCCGTGGACCATGCCGATGGACCAGTTTTTCGAAGCGTGGGTGGAGACGGTATTTCGGAGCGTCGCCCAGCGGACAGGCGGCCAAATGCGAGCCGGCCGGAAGAGAGAGACGACCTATCCAATTCATTGGGACCCGCCGTACACCGGCTCTCAAAAGTCGCTTGTGCCGGATCTCTGGCTGGAGTGGGATTCCACCACTCTGATCGTGGACGCGAAATACAAGCGGCACTGGGAAGAATTGCAACAGCATTCCTGGGCCAATGTCGAAGAACAGCTCCGGGAGCACCACCGGAGCGACTTGCTGCAGGTCTTGGCCTACGCGAATCTGGCCCGTACTCCAACAGTCATCGCGTGTCTGGCATATCCCTGTTCGCCCCAGAGTTGGAATTCATTGAATGAGCGGGGAAGACTGATCCACAAGGCCGAGTTAACGGTAGGCTCCCGGTCGCTGCATCTGTGGTTGACCGCGTTTCCGATGGCTGCGGCCGTGGAATGCATCGCCGCGTCTCTTGCGGAAGAGCTCAGGAAACTAATCGCCGTGGTTGGCGGTCGGTGATTTGCGATAACGGTCGACTTTATTCTCCATCTGGCTGCTTGGCGATCGCCTTCGCGATCGCGACTTCTACACAGGTCGCGGCGTGAGCCGAAAAGCTTTCGCTCGAGCTGCCTGCAAAAGTATTGAGCGCGACCAGTAAACCGTTATTGCCCCTTATCACTAAGTCCAATACATTCACGCCGGAATTACGATAACGTTCCGCGATGGAGACGACCATTGCCAAGTTCGCTTCAATCAGGCGCATGCCCGCGGATTCCGCCTGCTGATCGTTGTCCAGCACGTGTTGGCTCAGCTCGCTTTCCTCGTCCCGCGTCAATGCCGGAGTCGTGACTACGCCCAGATAGACCTTGATGGGATCGTCGTCCATCATGTGGCTCCTACCGAGCAGGCGCACATTGCGCTGAACCTCCACTTGAATATCCTTGGGGTCAAAAACCCTCAAGCGGATCATACTCCAGCGTTGCCGACGCGAGTGTATCATGAACCGAGCGCCGTGCCGGTCCGGCGGAGCAACTGCGCCTGGCGGTCGCGGCTCGGCGACATGGAATCCGCCGGGCCGCGCACGTCAGTAAGCGGACGACCAGCCGGAGCTAATGCGACGGCAGTCCCTTCAGGTCGACGATGGGGCGGATCTCGATGGTGGAAATGCTGTCCGCGCCGAGGAAACCGGCAGCGATGCCGATCGCTTCGTCCAGGTCTTTGGCGTCGATGATGGTATAGCCGCCAAGCTGCTCGCGCGTCTCGGCGAACGGACCGTCGGTTACCAGGCGCTTGCCGCCGCGCGCCCGGACGGTGGTCGCCGTGGACGTAGGGTGCAGCGGGGCCCCTGCCAGGAATTTGCCGCTATTGAGGAGCGCCTGCACGTGCGGTCCGCATTCCGCCATCATCCTCTGCTGCTCCGCTTCGCCCAATGCGGCCCAAGCCTGTTCGTCAAGGTAAGTCAGTAGCATGTATTTCATTGGTGTCTGCCTCCGACGATAAATCGAACGGCGACTGCCCGGATCGACAGGCGGGGGCAAAATTTTTTACCATCGGGGCATCACCCATGGACACCAACGCCGCTGTTGATGCGCTCTATCGCTCGGATTGGGGCAGAATAGTGGCCACCCTGATCCGGCTTGTGGGCGATTTCGACGTGGCTGAAGAGGCGGCCCAGGAAGCGTTCGCGGCCGCGGTCGACCAGTGGCGCGACTCCGGCGTCCCGGAGTTCCCCCGCGCATGGATCATCCAGACCGCTCGACACAAAGCTCTCGACCGCATCCGGCGCCGGACGCGTTTGGCAGAAAAGCTGGAATCGTACGCGGTCTCAAGCTGCACAGTCGAAGAGCCGGACTACGACTCGGCTGAGATCCCGGACGACCGCCTCCGCCTGATTTTCACCTGCTGCCATCCGGCGCTGGCGCCGGAAGCGCAGGTCGCGCTTACGCTCCGCACGCTGGGCGGTCTGGAGACCGAGGAGATCGCGCGTGCGTTTCTGGTTCCGGTGGCGACCATGGCACAGCGCCTGGTTCGCGCCAAACGCAAGATTCGCGAGGCGGGCATTCCGTATAAAGTGCCAGATACAAACGATTTGCCCGAACGGCTGGATGCGGTCCTGACCGTGATCTATCTGGTCTTCAACGAAGGCTACGCTGCCACGCGAGGCGGGCCGCTGGTGAGGACCGATCTCTGCGCAGAGGCGATCCGGCTGGGACGCCTGGTGCGGACGCTGACCGCGCCGCGGACTCCCTCGGAAGCAACCGCCCTGCTGGCCCTTATGCTGCTCCACGATTCGCGCCGCGACGCCCGCCTGGATGAGGCCGGCGACGTGGTGATTCTGGACGAACAGGACCGTGGACGCTGGAACCATGCACAGATCGGCGAGGCGCAGCCACTGGTGGAGGAGGCGCTTCGAGGCGGGCCGGGCCAGTATACTCTGCAGGCGGCCATCGCGGCCCTGCACTGCCGGGCGGCGCGCGCGGAAGAGACGGACTGGGCGCAGATTGCGCGCTTCTACGATCTGCTGGAACGGGTACACGCGTCCCCCATAGTGTCGCTGAATCGTGCAGTCGCGGTGGCGATGGTGGAGGGACCAGAAGCGGGGCTCACGCTCATCGATGCGATTACCGACAGAGGCGAACTGGACGGCTATCACCTTTTGCACGCCGCGCGCGCCGACCTGCTGCGGCGCATGGGCATGGCGGAGGAATCGGCAGCAAGTTACCAGCGGGCGCTGGCGCTGGCCGGCAACGATAGTGAACGCCGTTTTCTGGAAAGGCGCCTGCGGGTTGCTCGAGAGCTTGCCGGGACGCGGCCGGTAGAATAGAGAGACTGGTTCCCGCTGTGGCGCGTTGCCCCCTCGCTTTCGTAATCTTCGGCTGGCTGGTGCTCGGACAGAGCGTTCCGGAGTGGCGGCGTCAGGTGGATGCCTTGAAGGCGAAAGGCGATGCGGCAGGGGCGCTGGCGGCGCTTGAAGCCGCGTCGCGGTCGCAAAAGCCGTCGTCGACGCTGGAAGACGAAGCCGGGTTCCTTCTCGCGGTGATGGGGCGGCGGCGGGAAGCCATCCAGCGCTTCCGCGCCGCCCTGGCTCTCGATACGAAACTTGCCGCGGCGCACTATCATCTGGGAGTCGCGCTCTGGCTCGACGGCGATCGAGAACCTGCGCTGAATGCGATGGCGAAAGCAGCGGCCCTCGGTCCGAAGCAGTACGACTACCGGTTCCGCTTCGGTTCCGCGCTCTATGATGCGGGACGCTTCTCTGAAGCGGCGCGCGAGTTGGAAGCGGCGGCGGCGCTGCGGCCTGCGTCCGGAGAGGCGTGGCAGCAGCTTGGCCAGGCGAGGCAGCGAGCGGGTGATCGAACCGGCGCGCTCGACGCCTTCCAACGCTCCGTGGAGCGCATGCCGGACAACGCGGCGGTGCGCAACAGTTACGGCTTCATGCTGGTGGAAACGGGATCGGCGGAGAAGGGATTGGCGCAGTTCGCGGAAATTCTGAAAGCGAATCCGCATGACCTGGCGGCGTTGGGAAACACCGGGTTTGCGTATTTACAGAAGGGCGAGCTGGACCGCGCGATCGCGCAGTACAGCAAGGTTCTGGAACTGGCCCCGGACTCCGCGGCCATGCATTACAATCTCGGCCTGGCCTACAAGCAGAAAGACGAGTTGGAGAAGGCCAAGGCAAGCCTGCGGAAAGCGGTGGAACTGGACCCGGAACTGGCGGAGGCGCATTACACGCTGGGGATCGTGCACTGGCAGGCCGGAGAGTTCGAGGAGTCTGCGGGCGAAATGCGTTCAGCCATCGCCAAGCGCGCGGACTATGCCGAGGCGCACTACATGCTGGGCACGGTATTGAAGCAGGCAGGGAAGCTCGACGAGGCGGTGGCGGCGCTGAGGGAAGCCATTCGCCTGGACCCTTCGACGCCGGGGCCGTTCAACACGATGGGGCAGATTCTGCGGCAGAAGGGCGACCTGGTGGGGAGCAAAGCAATGTTCGCGGAAGGGGCGCGGATCAAGACGAAGCGCGAAGCTGAGCAGAAAACGATGTTCGACCGGTCGGCGGAGGCGGCGCGCTCCGCGCGTCCGATGCAACAAAAGTGACTCGCAGGCGCCTGATGCGCTCGCTCAGCCAGACGGCGGCGGTGTTTTCCTTCGACAGCCTGATAGCTCCCATGCGGCGGCTGCTGGCGCAAAAGATGAGTGTAGAGTTCGTAAACGTGGCGCGCGAGGCGGGGCTGAAGGCCAAGACCGTCTTCGGCGACGAGCGCAAGAACCGCTACCTGGTGGAGACTACGGGCTGCGGTGTGGCGTTCTTCGATTACGACAACGACGGCTGGCTCGATCTATTTTTCGTGAACGGCTCGCGCCTTGGCGCAAAATTTCCCGAGGGCGCGCCGGCGAATCGCCTGTACAAGAACAATCGCGACGGCACGTTCACGGACGTCACGGCGAAAGCCGGTTTGACGCGTTCCGGCTGGGGGCAGGGAGTCTGCATCGGAGATTACGACAACGACGGCTGGGACGATCTGTTCATCTCCTACTGGGGCGAGAACGCGCTCTATCACAACAACGGCGACGGCACGTTCACCGATGTGTCGAAGAAGGCTGGGATCACCACCGGGGGCGGGCGGATCCCGCGATGGAACACGGGCTGCGCGTTCCTCGACTACGACCGCGACGGCCGTCTGGATCTGTTCGTGGCCAATTACATCGACTTCGACCTGAAGACGGTTCCGGTTCCCGAAGGCGGCACGTGCGTCTACAAAGGACTGAAGGTGGCGTGCGGCCCGCCGGGCCTGCCCGGAGCGAAAAATATTCTGTTTCACAACAACGGCGACGGGACGTTCCGGGACGTGTCGAAAGAATCGGGCATTCTGAGCACGCCGGGAACCTACGGGCTGGGCGTGCTCGTAGCGGATTTTGACAACGACGGCTGGCCCGATATCTACGTCGCGAACGATTCCACGTCGTCGGCGCTTTACCGCAACAATCGCGACGGCACGTTCAGCGAGATCGCGATCGAGGCGGGTGTGGCGTACTCGGCGGACGGCAAGTCACAAGCGGGGATGGGGGTGTCGGCGGCGGATTACGATCTGGACGGCAACCTGGACATCGTGAAGACGAATTTCGCCGGGGATACGTCGAGCCTGTACCGCAACCTTGGGAAGAACGTCTTCGAGGACCAGACTTTTCAGGCCGGCCTGGGGAGGAACACGAGATTTCTGGGCTGGGGCGCGGCGTTTCTGGATTTCGACAACGACGGGCTACCGGACATTCTGCTGTGCAACGGGCACGTGTATCCCGAAATCGGAGATTCCGATCTGGAAGCCGGATACCGCCAAAGAAAGGTGCTGTACCGGAACCTGGGGAACGGACGGTTCGCCGATGTGTCCCTGGTTGCCGGTCCAGGGATCTTGGAACCGGCGGCAGGGCGAGGGCTCGCGGTGGGCGATTTCGACAACGATGGAGACCTGGACGTGGTGGTGAACGGCGTGAACGAGGCGCCTCAGTTGCTGCGCTGTGACGCGTCGACCGGCAATCACTGGCTGAAAGTGAAATGCGTGGGGACGAAATCGAACCGCAGCGGCATCGGGGCACGGGTGTATTGCACGCCATCGGGCGGAAAGCGGCAGATGGACGAAGTGCGGTCGGGCGGGAGCTATTTTTCGCAGAGCGATCTGCGAGTGCACTTCGGGCTGGGGAAGGCGGAGATGGCGGATGTAGAGGTGCGGTGGCCAAGCGGGGCCGTGGACCACGTCGTGGAGGCGAAGGCGGACCAGGTGCTGCGGGTTGTTGAAACACGCAGCCTCTCCCCGATTTGAGGAGATAGCGAATCAGGCAGGTAGAATAAAGGTTCCATGTCGCTGCCTGAGTCCGCTATGGCGTTCATCGCGCGTAACGCAGAACGCGCGCGCCGCCTGAAGAAGAGAATCGTATTTCCCGAAGGCACCGATCCGCGCGTTTTGGAAGCGGCGGCGCGCTTGGCCGCGAACGGAGTGGCCCAGCCGATCCTGGTCGGGACGAAACCGGCGGGGGCGCCGGCAGGGGTCACGTTCGTAGACCCGGCCGAGGCCGATGCGGCGCGAAAATATGCGGCCCTCTACTACGAGCGGCGCCGCGCGAAGGGTATCACTCAACTGGAAGCGGCCGAGACGGCGTGCAAGCCCCTGTATTTCGCGTCCCTCATGGTAGCCGCCGGAGACGCCGACGGCAGCGTGGGCGGCGCGGCCAACACCACTGCGGAAACGGTGCGTGCGGCGCTGCACTCGGTGGGCAGCGCGCCCGGAATCCGACTGGTGTCGAGCGTCTTCATCATGGCCCTGCCCGACCGCGCCTTCGGGCACGAGGGCTTAATGGCTTTTGCCGATTGCGCGGTGAACATCGAACCGTCCGCTGTGGACCTGGCCGAGATTGCGATCGCCACGGCCGAAAGTACACGGACTCTGATCGGCGTCGAGCCGGCCGTGGCGCTCCTCTCGTTTTCCACCAAAGGCAGCGGCACACACCAGCAGGTGGACCTGGTGAAAGAAGCGCTTCGCATCGTTCGCCAGCGGAAACCGGACCTGGTCGTCGATGGAGAGCTACAGGCCGATGCGGCGCTGGTTGCCGCCGTGGGCCGGTCGAAGGCGCCGGGATCGCCGGTCGCCGGGCGGGCCAATACGCTGATCTTCCCCAACCTCGCCGCAGGCAACATCGGGTACAAGCTGGTCGAGCGGCTGGCCGGCGCGGCCGCCATTGGGCCGTTCCTGCAAGGTTTGGCCAAGCCGGCGAACGACCTTTCGCGCGGCTGCTCGGCTGAGGACGTCTATAACACCGTTGTCATTACCGCGCTGCAGGCGGGCTGACCGATGCATTTCGTCTATCACGACAAGTACGACCTCAACCTGGGGCAGCACGTCTTTCCGGCGCAGAAGTACCGGTTGATCCGCCAGCGATTGATGGAAACCGGCGCCGCCAACGAGTCCGACTTTCTTACTCCCGAGCAAGCGGCCGACGAGGATATGCTGCGGGTCCACGACGCGGACTGGATCCGGCGGCTGAAGACCGGAACGCTCAGCTACCATGACATCCTGCGGCTCGAAATCCCGTACTCGGGGCCGATGATCGAAGGGTTCTGGTGGGCCACGGGCGGGACTATCCTTGCGGCCCGGCAGGCGATGGAGGAGCGCGTGGGCTTCAACGTCGGCGGAGGCTTCCATCATGCCTTTCCGGGGCACGGCGAAGGATTCTGCGCGGTCAACGATATCGCCGTAGCGATCCGGCGGCTGCAGCACGACGGCGCGGTGCAGCGGGCGATGGTTGTGGATTGCGACGTCCACCACGGAAACGGCACGGCGGCGATTTTCGCGCAGGATCCGACGGTGTTCACACTCTCGATTCACCAGTTCAACAACTACCCCGAAGAGAAACCTGCGTCCGACGTGGACATCAACCTCGAGGACGGCACGCGCGACGGCGAATATCTGGACCGGCTCGGAATGGCGCTGGAACCGGCCTTCCGGCAGCACCAGCCGGAACTCCTGGTCTACGTCGCCGGCGCGGACCCCTATCAATTAGATCAGCTCGGCGGGCTGAACCTGACGATGGAAGGGCTGATGTGCCGCGACCGGCTGGTGATGGAAACCGCCATTCGGCGCCAGGCTGCCGTGGCGGTAGTGCTCGCCGGGGGGTACGCGTCGGAAGTTTTAGACACGGTGACGATTCACGCCAATACGGCGCGAGTGGCCCAGGAGCTGGTGAACACCGTAACGGAGCTGTGAAAGGTACCAGTTCCGGCCGTATTTTCAGCTCACGCGGAAGCCTGCTTGCTGACGCGCGCGGCTCGGTAGTGGTGGGCAAATGCGAAAAATGCCTGTGTCCACCGGGGCCCCTCATATACAATAGGGGACTTGTGTCTTCACGCGCACCGTGGGTGATCACTCTGGGCCTGCTGGTATTCTGCGCCTTCTGGTTTCTGGAAGGAGCGCACCGGCCCTTTATTGCGTTCGCGCTGCTGGGCGCGTTGATGGTGCATGCGGCCGAACGCCCGAAAAGGCGGGAAGTTCTGATCACGATAGTTCTCGCGGCCGGAATCGGGCTTGCCTACCTCGGCAGCGGACGCTCCTTCGGTGTCTACCCGGCGGCGGAAGCAGTGGGGTTGCTGGATTTCCTTGGGCTGGCGAGCATCGCTCTGCTGATGGCGGACGCGGCGCGGGATTCGGGGAAATTGCGGCCGTTTCTCATCGCGATCTTCGGTCCGCTGCTGATGTCGATGGTCAGCCTGTCGCTGACCATTGGGACGGCGATGCACCCGCAGGTCTACGATCCGGTACTGTACCGCTTCGACGAGTTGCTGGGCGGGCAGGCCAGCTTCGCTGTCGGACGCTGGTTTTCCTCGCTTGAGGGGCTTCAGCAATTGTGCTTCCTGGTATATGAGGCCATGCCCCTGGCCGTTGTGTACCTGTGCTGGGAGAGCATGCAGAAGCGGCAGCGTCCCGAAGGCGTTATCGCGATGCTGGCCGCGGGCGGCACGGGCTACGTGCTGTACCAGATCTGTCCGGCCTCCGGGCCCACCTTCGCGTTCGGGAACGCGTTCCCGTTCAGCCCGCCGGTGAACGTCGCGGCGCAGGCCATTCCGCTGGGAGCATTTCCGCGAAACGCAATGCCCTCAGTGCATATCGCCTGGACGCTGCTGCTGATGTGGCACCTGCCGACACGGCAGGGCCTGGTCCGGTTGGGCGCGTTCGTCTTTCTTGTGCTGACGGCCCTGGCCACGCTCGGACTGGGCGAGCATTACCTGATCGACCTGGTGCTGGCCGTGCCCTTGGCCGCGTCGGCGCAGGCGATCTGCGTCGCAAGCTGGCTGCCGGGCCTCGCCGGGCTGGCGCTGACGTCGGCCTGGCTCTGGGCGTTCCGGCTGTGCTGGCTGCCTTCGGATCAGGCGTCGGCGTGGCTGCTCGTACTGGCAACGATCGGTATCTCCGTGGTCATCGCGCTGGCCAGCGTACGCACGCGCGCCCGGGTGCATACCGGACCGATTACGGTTGCCGTCCCAGAGCCAACACAAAGTAGTGCGCAGGGCTAGTCCCGGCGTTCTTCCAGCCGTGCTCCTCGTTGGAGGCGACGTAGACCACGCCGCCCGGACCGATGCGCGAGACTTGGCCTGAGATGGTCACTTCCAGCGTGCCCTCGCGGAGGAACAGAAGTTCTTCGTGGGCGTGATGATGCGGCGGATGCGGAGCCTGGCCGGCGCCCAGCTCGGTCTGGTGTGTTTCTACGGCGAAGCCGGTATGCGTCGCGCCGCTCAGCACGGCGCGCGACTTGTTCGACCCGTTGACGCGGACCGGCAGGTCCTCAAAGCGGTAGCTTTTCGAGGGCAGCCCGGGATTCGGGGCGGCAGCCGCGAGCGCGGGTAAAAGCAGCGACAGGTCTCTGCGCGAATAGGCCATTTCGGAACTCCCAATCGGAAAATGTTTTCCGAGTGAGTATACCTGAACGGCGGGCGCTGTCTTGAAGAGTGCCGGTGCGGACAATTGTGGGAGAATCGCAGCATGAAAACCCTGTGGACCCGGCGGGAAGTTCTGGCGGCGGCCGCGGCGGCGCCGCTCAAGCTGCCGAAGAAGATCCGGCTGGGAATGTCGGGATTCGACGGGCACACCAGCGAAGTGCTGAAGCCGCTGCCCCAACTGGCCGACGTGGAACTGGCGGCGATCTCCGATGAAGCGCGGACGCCGAATCAGAATCGCACGCCCAAGGCCGCGGCCGGGGCGCGCAGATACGGCACGCTGCGGGAGATGCTGGCAGGCGAAAAGCTGGATATGGTGGCGATCTGCGGCCGCAACGACGAACGCGCCGACGCGATCGTGGCCTGCGCCCGCGCCGGCGTCCACGTCGTGGCCGAAAAGCCGCTTGCGCTGACTCGCGAGGAACTGGCCCGGGTGAAGAGCGCGGTGCGGGAAAGCGGCGTCAAGCTGACCATGCTGCTGCCGATGCGCTTTGAACCGGTCTACCTGGCGCTGAAAGAGATCGTCGCTTCGGGCCGGATCGGGGAAGTGGGCCAGATTCACTCCCAGAAGTCCTACCAACTCGGGACCCGGCCGGAGTGGATGCTGGAGCGCAAGAGCTTCGGCGGAACGATTCCCTACATCGGTGTGCATATGGTGGACCTGATGCGCTGGACCAGCGGGCGCGAGATGGTAGAAGCATTCTCTTACCAGGCCAGGATGCGGGTGGCTGGATCGGGCGAGATGGAAAACACGACCGGCAGCGTTTTCAAGCTGGACAACGGCGGCGTTGCCGTCCTGCACATGGACTACCTGCGGCCTAAGGCGGCGGGCTCCCACGGCGACGACCGGTTGCGCCTGGCTGGAACGGGCGGAATCGCCGAGTATCAGGAGGCCACGGGCGTGACGCTCATGACCGACGGCGAGAAGCCTCACCGCATCGCGGAGCTGCCGCCGGGGCGGTCGCTGTTCCTGGAGTTTCTGGAATCGGTGTACAACGGCAGGCCGGAGTCGCTGAGCCTGGAAGAGATTTACCGTGTGAGCGAGATCGTATTGGCGGCGCGGGAGTCGGCCGAGCGCGGAACGCCGGTCCGGGCCCTATCGAGTTAATGAGACTACACCCTGCGATTTTTTTCGATTGTTCGTCAGGCCGAGATATTCCACCGTCTCCTGTGTCTTTGTGCGCTCATCCCAGTCGCATTTTACTCCGGGCCCGCCTTTGCAGATCTGTCGCGGCGGTAAGTGACCGCCTCATGCTCACCGAAACTGGCACGAAAGACCCCATCATTTTGAAGCGTCTCAGCGTTTACGGCGTCAGCCACGACTAGCAACTTCTGGCGAATGCCGCGTGACGGCCCTGCCAGGAGCTCTCGCCAGCAGCCGTTTTTCGTAAATTCCGAATCTAGACGCCGACATCCAGAAGTCGGTGTCAATTCGATTCCGGCAGGAATGACGGCAACCACCGGTCATATGGCGTCAGGCTTCCGGGTCCCGACTCTTGGGCGGCTCTTTGAGAGGCCGCGCAATCTACCGCATCGAGTATGCTGATGCCAATGGGCGTTTCCGGCCGGCGCGGAGCGAGCAGGGCGATTGGTCCTCATTCATAGCCGTAGGTGCTTCTCGCCAGCTTTTCCAGGTGGAAGACGGCCGGCTGATGGCAGAAAACAGCCGTAACTCACTTGCGCCACCAAAGCACCCTCAAAATATCAACTCCATCCCCCCTTTATGTTAGAGATTCTGGAACTGGCCCTTTCCCAAAATGCCATTCACAGGCTGTTCTCGCATGTTAGCGGATTGATAATGCATCGCTTACAGATTCGGTAGCCACGGACCTCAGGGGTCTCTCCGCTAGGCTTTAGGCGGAAAGGAGGCTTCTTCGTCATGGTGGATCCGATCGTCATCCCTCCCGTTCTCTAAAGACTGACCGCACTTACTCACTCGGCAACGTCCGATAGTACGGTACTTGCTATCAATAGCCATCCGTGGGCAAAGTCACTACCCACATAATATCTCGGTGATATATCGGGATGCCTTGATATGATTTCCTGGGGATATTTTCTTGGTGATATCCCCAGCGAAGTCGTCCAGAAGCACTCCAGCGCATGACTTGAAATGCCAACGCTAGGTTTTGGCTTGATCATGGTGTTGATCCTGATTCTTGTCGGCTCGGGACGAACCGCCAGGCAGCCGATCGAGAAACTCTCTGCGAAGGACGTAGGGCAGAACACCAAAGTGCAATCGCTACAAGCCGAGCTGAACCGCTTGGGGGCGCTATTTTCAACGCGAGCCTACGCAGAAGCGTGCGCCGGTTATGAACGGGTCTTTTCGGAGGCGGCACAGGTGCCGGACTCGAACCTGAGGCGGCGTGCAACTTGGGGAGTGGGAGGTTGCCGGCTGATTGAGGGGCGATACGAAGAGTCTCTGCAACTTCTGCTATCGGTTCGGACGATGTTGGAAGGATCGGGTGAGGAAGCGGCGCTGGCAGCCATTCACGTCAATCTGGGCACGCTCTATCAGGAGGCAGGGGATCTGGCCTCGGCGGAGGTGTCGCTCCGGGAAGCAGCGGGGCTGGCCGAACGGGCTGGAAGTCCTTATCTGGCGCAGGCGCTGGTCAATCTGGGAGCCGTTGAGGTTCAATCCGGTAGTAGTGCGGCGGCGCTGGAACACCTCCGGGCGGGGATGGAGGAAGCGGACCGCTCGGGACAGCAGTACCTGACTGCGATGGGCCTGGACTGGATGAGTCTCCTGTTCCTCAAAGAAAGGCGCTTCGCGGAGGCTGAGAGGGTGATGCTTGAGAGCTACCGGATACGGAGGCTTTGCAAATATCCGTACCTGGAGATTCCGCTCCAGAACCTCGGGATGCTGAGACTCGAGCAGGGCGATTTGCGATCCGCAGCCTCGCTCTTGGAGGGAGCGCTCCATCCCGGGCAGCCGGGCCGTGCCTTTCTCCAGTGGCCCTATTTTCTGGCACGAGCCCGGCTGAAGCAGCGGACGGGCCGGCCGGGGCCCGCGCTCAACGACCTGCGGACAGCGGTGGAGCTGCTACGAAACCGGCGGGCTCAGGTTCCGGCCGCGGACGCTCTGCGAATGGGATTTGAAGGCAAAGCGCAGGGTCCGTACCTGGCGCTGGCCGAAGCTTCAGCGGATGCGTGGCTCGCAGGGGGTGTCGAGGCGCTGAAACGGGAATCCTTCGAGGCCGTCGAGGAAAACCGGGCCTCCAGCCTGGCCGCCCGGGCGCGGGAAAAGCCCTGGTGGCAGCTCAGCCTGGGGCAGGAATACTGGCGCCTGTCTCGTGAGCTCCGGGAATTGGAGCAGAGAGCCCTGGACGGGGACCGGAGGGCGAGGGGAAAGATGGCGCGAGTGCGCACGGCCCTGTTGGAGCAGGAAGCGGCGGCGGGTTTGGCCGGTGGCGCCGGCGTTCTCGCCTCCGGTCGCCCCAGCCTCGCGGGCGGCGGATTGTTGCGCGCCACGCGCGGGACAATCGGCGACGGCGACGCGTTCTTCACCTTCCTGTTGGGGGAGAAGTGTTCCTATCGGTGGACAGCGACCAGGCAAGACGTAGGGCTGACGCGGCTGCTCGGGCGCGACGAGATCGTGAAATCGGTGACGGCATTTTCGGATGCCGTCCGCCGGGATGATATCCGGGCGCGGGAACTGGGCCGGCAACTCTACCGCCAACTGTTCGGCGGGCTGCCCGCCGAAGTAAAACGCCGGCATCATTGGATGGTCTCGCTTGATGACGCCTTGTTCGAGGCGCCGCTGGCCGCCCTGGTTACCGGCGACGGCAGTTTTCTTGCGGAACACTATGCGGTGGAAACGGTACCGGGCGCAAGCCTGTATGCCCGCTCCCCCCGTACGACCGGAGGCGGGTCGGGATTCGTAGGCGTCGGAGATCCGGTCTATAACCGGGCGGACGGCAGAAGGCAAATGCCTTGGTTCCGCCCTGTGTTCTGGAACGTAGCAACAAATCAGGGATCGCTGGCGCGGCTGCCGGCCAGCAGCGGGGAATTGCGGGCCTGCGCACGGGCTCTGGGATGGCGCAGCCGGATGCTGCTGGGAAGCGCGGCGCGGCTGGATGCCGTGCGGCAAGCGGCGGAGTCGCGGCCGACCGTCCTGCATTTCGCCACGCACGTTGTCGCGGACGGCTCCGGCGGGGCCATTGCGCTGAGCCTGTCCGAGTCGGGGCGGGCGGAGACGTTGAGCTCCGCCGAGATCGAGCGCTGGAACGTTCCTGGAGCTTTGGTGGTCCTGAGCGGTTGCCGGTCCGGCTCCGGAGCCGCCCTTCCGGGTACAGGAGTGCTGGGGCTGACGAGGGCCTGGATGATGGCCGGAGCACGAGCCGTCCTGGCCAGCCGGTGGGCGACCGCGGACGAGGCTGGCGAGCTGTTCGAATCGTTTTACCGGCACTTCGCAGCGGGAGCGGAGCCGGCGGAGGCGCTGCGGCGGGCACAGACTGAAGCGCTCCGGAAGGGTGGTTGGAGGGCCCGGCCCAGCTATTGGGCGGCGTACTTTGTGACAGGCGCGAATCGGGGAGCAGGACCGGAACGAAATGCGTCGAACCGGCTGAATGCGGGTGTGAGAAGGATTGAGGATGTGGGTGGAAGCTCAACCGCGCGATCCGGATACTGAAGAGAAGGGCCCGAAGGCTCCGGCGGCTTCTAACGCGGCGCCCTCAGCTTCTAGCGGAGCGCCTGCGGCCGCCAGAGGAGTGCCTGCGGCTTCTAGCCTAACGCTCTCTGGTGAAGCCGTGCCGGCCAGAGCGCCTTCGGCTCCCCTCGGAATACCCGTGGCTTCAGGTGGAGCGGCGGCGGCCCCAGCCAGAGCAAGCGCGGACCCGGCGCCAGCCAGAGCAGGGGCGGATCTGGCGTCGGCGGACTGGGTGAGACTCGTGGATCGCATAAAGTCCGATGATCCGCGCGGGATGGAGGAACTGTACAGTCTGTTCGCTCAGGGCGTCCGCTTCTATCTATGCCGTCAGTTGGGGCCACAAGATTTGGACGACCGGGTTCATGACACGTTTGTCATCGTGGTGCAGGCGATCCGGCGTGAAGAGCTTCGAGAGCCGGAGAGGCTGCTTGGATTTGTGCGGACGATAGTCCGCAGGCAGGTCGCGGCGCAAATCGATGAAGTGGTGTCCGCGCGCAGGGACTGCCCTGCCAGCGAGCCCGGCGTCGCGCTCCGGGATCACCGCATGAACCCGGAGGCATCTGCAATCGAGCAGGAGCACGAGAAGATCGTGGAGCGCATTCTGCGCGGAATCTCCCGGCGGGACCGGGAGATCCTGACACGATTCTACCTCCTGGAGGAGACTCAGGAGCAGATCTGCGCGGATATGGGATTGAGCGAAAACCAGTTCCGGCTGTTGAAGTCGCGGGCCAAAGCGCGGTTCAGCGAACTGGGGCGGCGACGGTTGACCCGGCGAAGATTTTTTTGAGAGGAATCGGAGTTCGCCGGCACTCTTATTTGATAAGTTGCAGGCGTCTGCCTGAAGGGCGGAAGAACAAGTAGCTGTCATGCCACTGGACAACAACCCGCTGGACAACATGCCATTGGATAACAATGCGCATTGGGATGAGGTTGAACTCGAGCGGTACTCTTTGGGGAGACTGCCGGATGTGGAGGGGGAGGCACTGGAAGAACATCTCCTCGTCTGCCCGCTGTGCCGGGACAACTTGAGGCAGGCGGACGACTTTACTGGAGCCATGCGGCGCGTTTCGACGCGTCTGCAGGCGGAGGATGATGGGCAAAGCCGTGCCCGGCTCCTGCCCTGGCTTGCCAGTCCGCGGACGGCTTGGGCGCTGGCTGGAATCGTGCTTGTCGCCGTTTCGCTTGCGGCCTACCTGAGGCAGACTCCAGACATCCAGGGGCCTCCGGCGGCGGTGTATCTGGAAGCCCTGCGCGTCGCGCAGGGAGCGGGCCAAGTCCCGTCTGGAAGACCTTTCGTGGTGAAGCTGGACGTCCGGGGCCTGGCCCCGCTTGGGCACTGGCCGGTGGAATTGGTGGACTGGGAAGGACGGCGGATCTGGCACGGTTCGCTAAACGCCTCCGGCGATATCGCAGAGGGACGGATCGACGTCCCGCTGCGTCCGGGTCAGTATTTCGTCCGCTTGCATTCAGCTTCAGGGGAGTTGCTGCGGGAGTTCAGTCTGGCGGGGCGGTAGAGGCCCGGGCCGCGATAAAATAAAAGGATGAGATCCCGCATCTGGCTGGCCGCTGTGGCGACCGTAATGGCCGGCTTGGCCGCCGATCCCGGGCCTACCGTTCTTACCGGGACCCTGACGCAGCGCGACGGCAAGGCCACGGCCCTGACTCTGCCGGATCAAAAGCTGGTGGAATTGGACGGCGACCCCGACACGCGAGGCGTTTTGAACGACAAGCGCCTCGCTGGTGCGAAGCTGGAGGTAAGAGGGCATTACGCCGCGCCGGGCAGGTTTCAGGTAGACCCGATCCACACCAAGGCCATGCACGTCCACCGCAACGGCAAGGACCTGCTGATCACCTACTGGTGCGACGTGTGTTCCATCCGCACGTATACGCCGGGGAAATGCTGGTGCTGCCAGCAGGAAACCGAACTGGACCTCCGCGAGCCTGATAAGCTCAACGAAGAAAAATGAGACTCCGGCTCGCCCTTCCGCTGATTCCCCTCATGACCGCTGCCGCCGCCTCCTACGAAGCCCGGAAGACGACCGTCGACGGAATCGAGGTCCTCCAACTGACCGACGCCGCGCGGCACGTCGAGGTGTCGATTGTCCCGTCCATCGGTAATCTTGCCTATGAAATGAAGGTGAACGGCAAGAACGTTTTCTGGACGCCGTACTCGAGCCCGGGGCAGTTGAAAGCCAAGCCGGCGCTGAGCGGCAATCCGTTTCTGGCGCCCTGGGCCAACCGGCTGGATCAGGACGCATTCTACGCCAACGGCAAGAAATATTCTCTCGACGCAGGGCTCGGAAATCTGCGCCGGGACGGCAATCAGAAGCCGATTCACGGGCTGCTGGCCTTCTCCCCCTTGTGGAAGGTGGTGGAGGTTAAGGCCAACGGAAAATCGGCGTGGGCCACCAGCCGGCTGGAGTTCTGGAAGCATCCCGACCTGATGGCGCAGTTTCCCTTCGCACACACCATCGAGATGACCTACCGCCTGCGGGAAGGAACGCTTGAAGTGGAGACTTCGATCGAGAATCTCTCTACCGAGCCGATGCCCGTGGCGACCGGGTATCATCCCTATTTCCGCGTCCACGATGCCCCGCGCGACGAATGGCGTGTCCACGTGGCGGCGAAGGAGCATTTCACTCTGTCCAAAGAATTGATCCCGACTGGCGAGCGTACGCCCGTGACGCTGCCAGACCCGGTGGCGTTGAAGGGAACCCAACTCGACGACGTATTCGGCGGTCTGGCGCGGGGATCGGACGGGCGCGCGTCGTTCTGGGTCGAGGGCCGGAAGGAACGGGTGACCGTCGCGTACGGGCCGAAGTACACCGTGGCGGTGATCTACGCGCCACCGGGGCGGGACTTCATCTGCTTCGAGCCGATGTCGGCGGTGACTAACGCTTTCAATCTCGCACAGGCCGGAGTCTACAAGGAGCTGCAGTCGATTCCCACCGGGGGCCGCTGGACAGAAAGCTACTGGATCTCGGCAGCCGGGTTTTAAGCCGGTCGGAACCAACTCAACTCGAAATTGCAGCACTCGCCCGTTCCGCATCGCAGAGGAACTGGCCTGTGTTGAACGCGTTGAGCCAGGCAGACACCCACCTTCTCTGACGATTCTATGGCGAGTGTGGCCGCCGAACCGCAGGGCCCGCTTGGAAGATCCGAAATTTAGGGAAACGCTATGGCGTGTGAACGCTCTACACCATAGATCCTGGTGACCATCCAGGTAAGGATTCCGGTTATGACCGAGGCCCTCATTCGGAGAAATTATGACCATGACTACATTAGACGAATTGCTGCTTGATCAAATCCGCGATCTTTATGATGCGGAAAAACAGTTGGTACGCGCTCTGCCGAAGATGGTCAAGGCCGCCACATCCGAAGATCTTAGAGAAGCGATCGAGAGTCACCTTGAAGAAACCCGCAAGCAGGTTTTGCGCCTGGAAGAAATCTTCGACGAGTTGGAGACGCCACCGAAGAGCAAGACGTGCAAAGCGATGAAGGGCCTGATCGAAGAGGGCAGCGAGGCAGCGGAGGAAGATGCCTCGGAGGCTTTGGTGGACTTGTCCGTAATCGCAGCCGCGCAGAGAGTGGAGCATTACGAGATCTCGGCCTATGGCACGGCCCGGGCGATCGCACGCCACCTGGGCCAGGACAAAGTAGCTTCTCTTCTGGAGGAAACCGAAGAGGAAGAGAAGGCGGCCGACACCAAGCTGACGGAGATCGCAACCAGCCTGTATGAACAGGTCCAAAACGCCGATGAAGATGAAGGCGGGGAAACCGATGTACCCGCGAAAGAGCCTTCAAGGGCTGTGGGCTCCTCGCGCCGCGGACAACGGGCCTAGAGGCTGGGGGCTCCGCCGCGGTCGAATACGGGGGAGCCCCCGACCTCAGGCTACGATCCACCCGGGCCGAAGCTACGGGTGAGCTGGCCTAAACCCCGCTCGTGGAAGACCAAAAGCTTATCTATGACTGTGCGTAACTCTTTGGCGTGGCCGCTGCATCCGAAATCTGCGCCGACTTCGGCGGCGGAAGCTTGGCCGTACCATTCCGTGCCTCGGCAAGTTAATCAATCCTGTCGAATGGCTCGCCTACTCTCAAGCTCTGGGTTTCATCGATTGATGACTCAAAGTCAATTGCAGCGCTGGACCCGTAAATGTTTTTGGGTCTGGAGAGGCCATGCTTGCAGACATTCTCTCGCCATCAATGCCGGCCGCCGGCAAGCATCTGCCAAAGTTCGACTCAGCATGTGCAGCGATAAAGCGGGTTTCGGTTGCGCACGCGCTCGATTTATCGGGAAACGTGGTTTTTCAACTAGGTGCCGACCGCGCACCACTCATGGAACGTTCTCGTAATTTCTCAGCCTCATCCTTTCTGGTTGCTTTTGCCACTTCAATTGCGGCGCTGTATTTCGCGAAACCAGTGCTCGTCCCACTGTCTCTGTCCATCCTGCTTGCTTTTTTGCTGACTCCTTCGGTAAAACGCCTGGAAGCTTTAAGGTTAGGCCGCATACTCTCGGTGATCCTCGTCTTGGTCGTGTCGTTTTCCGCGATTGGCGGAGTCGGCTGGATTGTCGCGAACCAATTGATCGATGTCATCAATCAATTGCCAAATTACACGAACAACATCCACAAGAAACTGGAATCGTTTCACAGTCCCCACCAGGGAAGCCTCGCTCAAGTCACCGATAGCGTGCAAGAGTTGACTAAAGAACTATCTGCTACTTCCCAAAATCCACCGGCAGCAGCTGTTCCGCGGTGGCCGGCTGAAATGCAGAAAGAGAAACCAGTACTGTCCCCGCCCTCCGGTGATCGTCCACTGAAAGTGGAGCTTGTAGAGGCTCCGCCGAGCGCCCTTCAATCCCTGAAGAATCTGCTCGGCCCCCTGCTTGCATCGATCAGTGCCGCGGGGACGGTGGTCTTTTTTACGGTCGTGATATTGATCAAGCGTGAAGACCTGCGGAATCGCCTGCTGCGGCTGCTCGGAAAGAGACAGCTCAATACCGCAACAGAGGCCTTCGACGACGCTACCCGGCGCGTCAGCCGATACCTTCGCATGCAATTCATCGTCAACGCACTGTTTGGTTCGTTAATGACGATCGGTCTTTACTTTATCGGCGTTCCGAACGCCTTGCTGTGGGGAGTTTTGGCTGGTCTCTTACGCTTTGTTCCCTACATCGGCCCGATCATCGGCGGCAGTCTGCCGTTCATATTGGCGCTGGCGGTCTTCGAGAGTTGGGTTCAGCCCATTTTGTGTCTTAGCCTTTTCCTCGTCATCGAGCTTACCGTGGCATACGTCGTTGAGCCGTGGCTCTATGGCGCTCACACCGGGATTTCATCCTTGGCTATTCTCGTTGCAGCTGTATTCTGGACGGCGCTTTGGGGGCCGGCAGGGCTTGTACTGTCCACCCCGGTGACTGTGTGTCTGGTCGTTCTAGGCAGCTATGCTCCACAACTTGAGTTTCTTTACGTCTTACTCGGTGATGAACCGGTCCTGCTGGCGGAGGCTCAATTTTATCAGCGCCTCCTAGCGATGGACCAACTAGAGGCGCGGACTATAATTGAATCCTTTCTAAAGGATCGACCGCTGGTTGAACTCTATGACTCGGTCATGATCCCGGCATTAAGCATGGCGGAGGAAGAACGTCATAAGGGAGCCCTCGATGAGGCGCGAGAGAATTTTCTGATTCAGAGTATCAACGAATTCGTTGCAGAGCTCGCGGAGCCGGCCGCGCAGCAGCCGGCCGCAAGCGAGCTGAGCGTCGACCCGCCTTCGATCAGATCCAACGGCCCGGTAGAGCCACGCGGCGAGGTTCGAGTCCTTTGCATCCCTGCCAACGACAGGGCGGACGAGAGTACGGCGGCGATGTTAGCGCAACTTCTCGAAACGGCTGGATACGTGACCGTGCCGATTCCCGTCCCGACTTCACCTACCCAGGTCCTGGAGGGGTTTACACTGCGGGAAGGCGATATAGTGTGCATATCGGCACTACCGCCCTTTGCGCTGTTGAATGCGCGATCGTTAAGCAAACGATTGCGCGCCGGCTTTCCGAAGCTGAGGATCGTCGTGGGTCTGTGGAACTTTTCAGGAGGTGGAACCAAAGCCGAGGAACGGCTGGAAGCGGCATTTGCGGTTGAAGTAGTGACGAGTCTGGCGCAGGCCATTGAACGGATTCAGACGCGGGTTGAATCGATTCCTCGGCCATGGACCAGCCCAGTCTGCGTGCCGGGAGACGAGGCAGGCACCTAACACCCTGCTCAAATGGAGCGTTTTCGAGCGATACTCGATCCTTAGGTCTTGGGATCGCTGATCGGTTCGCATGTAAGATCATGAAACGCATCGTCGACGACCTCCGCTATGGCATCCGCACTCTCAAGACCCAGCCGGGCTTCACCTCGCTGGTGGTCCTCGCCCTCGCTGTGGGGATCGGGGCCAACTGCTCGCTCTTCACGGTGGCGAACAGTCTGTTGCTTCGTCCGCTGCCGTATCAGAATCCCGCCGAATTGGTCGAGATCTCGCTGCCCCAGAGCCGCCCTCCGCTCGAGGATCTGAACCGCGCACAGTGTTTCGCGGGTGTCGCGGAGTTCGTTGGGTGGGGCTTCAATGTGGCTGGCGCGGGTGGCGTTCAATACGCTTTCGGATTTCGGGTTTCTCCAAATCTGTTCTCCGTTCTGGGAGTTCGAGCCGCCGTTGGCAGGATCTTCTCGACTGGAGAAGATCAACCTGTCGTGATATTGGGTTACGATTACTGGCGGCGGATTTCCGGTGACCCCAACATCGTCGGCCGCCCGCTCGTCGTCTCCGGCGAGCCATTTACCGTGGTCGGGGTGCTGCCCGCCGATTTTTCTTTGGGAGTTCGGGATGGCAGCGTATTCGTCCCGAATTTGCGAACGGCGGGCAGGGTTGTGGCACGGCTGAGGCCCGGAGTCTCTGGGTTCCAAGCTCAAGCCGAAGTGGCGAGCATCCTGCGCGAGACGGGGAGCCAGCCGGCCGGCATCCACCCAGAGGAACCCGCGCGCGTGACCCCGCTTTCGCACGCGTTCCGCAACAATGACGCATCGGCCGTCCTTCTGTTGCAGGCGACCGTCGGACTGGTGCTATTGATCACTTGCGCCAATGTCGGGAACTTGATGCTGGCGCGTTTGACGGCGCGTCTGAAGGAGTTTGCTATTCGCGCGGCGATCGGGGCCGGAAGGTGGCAATTATTTAGCCAGTTGATGGTCGAGAACGCGCTGCTCGGCGCCGCGGGCGGCGCGGCGGGACTGTTACTCGCCGGCTGGAGCCTCGACTTCGTCCAAGCAAACCTCCCGGCGAATATTGAACGCACCCTTAGAGGGGCCGACGCACTGTCCATTGACCGCGTCGTGCTGGCTTTCACGGTGGCTATTTCCGTTCTGACGGTGTTCCTGTTTGGCCTAGCCCCCGCGTACATTTCTCTGCGCATGGATCTAATGGCGGCATTAAGAGTTTCGGCTAAGGGTTCAACACCGGGGCGGGAGAGATTCGGTCGGGTCTTAGTGATCGCCGAAGTGGGGCTGGCCCTCATGCTTCTGATCGGCGCGGGGCTTACCCTGAAGAGCCTTGCCGGGCTACAGAATGCGAACCTCGGGTTCAGCGCGGACCACGTGCTGAGAGCCGTTGTGGAAATGCCGGCAAGCACGGCGCGGCCGGAGCAGCGCGCCGCGGCTTACGCGGAAATCGTCCAGCGCTGCGAGGCGCTGCCCGGAGTGGAGATCGCTGGCCTGCTTGCCCCGCAGTTCTTTCCCTTCGGCGGACCGCGCGTTCGAGGCGCCCCCTTCACGATTCGGGACAGGCCGGAGGCGGAGGCGCGCGCAGAAGCTTACGCGGTCAATCCTCAATATTTCCGCTCGGTGCGTATCCCTCTGGTAAGAGGCCGGTTCTTCACGGAAGCGGATACCGCCGTTTCTGCGCCTGTCGCGCTCATCAGCCAAGGCGTCGCCCGGCGTTACTGGGAACCCGAAAACCCGATCGGCCGCCTGATCCGCCTTCAGGCGGACCGCGAGGGCAGCCCCTGGGTCAGCATCGTCGGAATCGTCGGCGACGTGCGCAATCCTGTCGCCCTGGATGTCCAGCCGACCGCTTACCGTCCAATTGCCCAAAGCCCTCCACCAGGAGCGGTCCTCATGATCCGGGCCGCGGGCGATCCCCTGTCGCTGGCGGAAGCGGTCCGCGGCGAACTGCGAGCCGTGAATCCGAATTCGGCATTCCGGCCTGCCAATCTGCGGCAGGCGGTGTGGGACTATGTCTCGCCGCAGCGTTTTACGACGTCGGTGCTTGGATTTTTTGCCGCGCTGGGTTTGCTGCTTGCCACTCTCGGGATCTACGGCGTGATGCGTTACTGGGTCGTGGCACGGATCTCGGAGATTGGGATGCGCATTGCTCTGGGGGCGCAGCCAAAAGATGTCGTGTGGCTTGTGCTCGCCAACGCCGGTAGGACAACGCTGATTGGTTTGGCGCTCGGAATCGCCGGCGCGTTCGCTCTGCAGCGGGTAATCGCGAGCCAGCTCTACGGAGTCAGCCCCACGGACCTCACGGTCATCGCCGCGGTATCGGCGCTGCTGGGCGCGGTAGCGCTCGGCGCGGCGCTGCTGCCCGCGTGGTGGGCCGCGAGAATCGACCCGCTTGTCGCCCTAAGGCACGAATAGGTCGGGAGCCGGTCGACACTGAAGGGGGCACCAGCCACATCTGCGGAATCACCACCGGGAACCAAAATTGAGGCTTGACATTCAGCATAGTCGGTGCTAATTTTTTAGCATAATGAGTGCAGGAAATTTAGCAGAGAACAATTCGCACGGGCTCAGCCGGCGGGAACGGCAGATCCTGGACGTGCTCCTTCGCGCCGGCCGCGCGACCGCTTCCGAAGTCCAGCAGCAGCTTCCCGATTCGCCCGGCTACTCCGCCGTCCGCGCCTTGCTGCGCATTCTGGAGGAAAAAGGCCACGTCCGCCATGAGACGGACGGGCCGCGCTATGTGTATTCGCCTGCGGTGAGCCGCGCCAAAGCTTCGCGGTCCGCCGTGGCGCATCTGGTGTCTACATATTTTGAAGGGTCGGTGGAGCAAGCCGTAGCCGGGTTGCTGGACGGATCGGCCGGCCGCTTGAGCCGCGAAGAGCTGGACCGCCTGGCTCGCATGATTGAGCAGGCCAGAAAGAAGGAAAAGTCATGAACATCGCTGGTTGGGAGATTCTCGCCGGGGCTGCGGTAAAGGCGACGGCGGTGCTGCTGGTCGCTTGCCTGGCGGGATTGCTGGCGCGCCGTGCGCCGGCGGCGACGCGGCACCTTATCTGGACGGCGGGGCTGTCGGCCCTGCTGCTTCTGCCTCTGTTCACGTTGACGCTGCCGGACTGGCGGGGCTGCCCCCGCCCCCCCCCCGCGGCTTCGGCGCGCGCCGTGCGGACCCCCGGGCCCGGCCGCGCCGCCAGCAGCCCACCCCCCCCACGC
>JACXTT010001259.1_pt1 | contig 42733 bp, 42 predicted proteins | sample 9270951 | NCBI WGS metagenome assembly JACXTT01 (sample SAMN15532306, study PRJNA645909) | rock metagenome | isolation source: weathered quartz diorite | place: Puerto Rico | collected 2017-06-21
GCGTCAACTCGCGGATCGCCACGAAGCAGCGCGAATTCCGGGAAGTTGAGGGCACGGCCTATTCGCGCGCCACCGAGTTCAGCGACTCGGTTCAGTGCCTCCAAAGTGCGATCCTTGTCGCCCAAACCGGCATAAATGATTGCCTGGAAAAACGCATTCGGTTCGAGAGCGGCTGCGAGTTTCTCAGCGTCCTCGCGGCGACCGGCCCGACCGTAGGCATAACCGAGATAAGCCTGACTCAGGGGGTTACCCATTGTGGAGAGTATCTGGATTGCTTCATTCACTCTTCCCTGGCCCAACCGGGCTCTGCCCAAACACTGAGGGCTACCGGCAGCAACGTCATTCCGATAGCGCCAACGGAAACGGCTCCGACACCGGCCGACTTACGGCAAAACAACTTTCGGCGATCTTCGCCTTGGCGAAGGCGCGCGACTGGTCGAACAAGCAAGTCCGCGATTTCGCGCAGGAGATGTTCGGAAAGATGCCGGACTTTCTCAGCAAGCGAGAAGCGTCGGCCCTGATTCAGCACTTGCAGGGAGGCTCCGATGCTTGAAGAGCGAACCCAGACGAAACACTGGTCCTCGATGCTCCGGATTTCGAAATCTCAAATCCAGACGTACCTGATGTGCCCTCGCAAATTCTGGTTCCACTACTTTCTACCAGTGCACGGCTTTTAGGTACTGTTTATGCCATCACGATGGTTGATTACGTGGCGGTATCTCATATTTGTACAGCCGATGCCGGAGAGCCATCGTTGATCTTCACAGAGCCGTTCGGTAGGTGATGATTAGTGTTACTTGATATGAGCGCTTCCAGGATTCGCCCTCGCCTGCACGAGTGGTGCTGTAATCAATGGAGATAGCGGAGGTTATGTGAACTGAGGGAGGGAGTTGCTTGGCCTGGAGAATCTTGTGACAAAAACGCTTTCAGCCGCATTGGTGTTACTTCCAAATTCCACTATAATCCGCAAAGGTTTCCACTCGCCCGGCGCTTTGGAGGGCGAACACGTTGGCAGAGCGACACACACCGGACTTCGACGATCAGGCTACTGTTGGTCTTCCATCACTTCCTGCAAAACTGGCTGACCGTTATGAAATTCTCAGCGAACTCGGCCGTGGAGGTATGGGAATCGTGTACAAGGCACGGGATCGCGAGATGGGTGCCGTGGTCGCTCTAAAGGTCTTACATCCGGAGATCGCAGGGCGGGCAGAACTGATCGAGCGTTTCAAGAGCGAACTGTTGCTTGCCCGCAAGGTCACCCATAAGAACGTTTGCCGCGTTTACGATCTTAACCGCTTGGGCGACGTGGCCGCCATATCGATGGAATACATCGAAGGCGAGAGTCTCCGCGTGTTGCTGGATCGACCTCAGGGAATTTCGATCCGGCATGGACTTCATCTGGTCCGCCAAATCATGGCCGGCCTGGCTGAGGCTCACGCTCAGGGCGTAGTGCATCGTGATTTGAAGCCGGAAAATATTCTCATCGGCCGTGAGGGAACGGCCAAAGTGATGGACTTCGGTATTGCTCGCTCTCTCGACAGTGGCGCAACGCTCACGGGTACGATCCTGGGAACGCCCGCTTATATGAGCCCTGAGCAAGTCTCCGGTAAGACTGCTGATACACGCAGCGACATTTATTCTTTGGGTCTCATGATGTATGAGATGTTTTCCGGACGCCGGGCTTTCATCGGCGACACACCGCTGTCGATTGCCACGAAACAAGTTCAGGAGACCCCTCCTGAACCGATCGAGTTTGATCATCACCTTCCTGCTTTTCTCAATCGCGTCATCTTGAAATGCATAGAGAAGGATCCGGCGAGGCGGTTTCAATCCATAGCCGAACTTGAAACGGCGCTCTTTGAGCGGGGAGAACTCGTCACTTCTCGTTCCGCCGGAGAGGATCTTGGGGTTGCCCTCCCCGCTCACCTCACGCTCTGGCAGCGGAATGACTCGGCGTTAGTGTTCCTTGCCATTGGGGGACTCGTTGGGTTTTTCGTGTTATTCGGAGCTACCAGTTTTGCGCCTCGAAGTCCGGTATCGTTTGACCGCAGCGTGTTGCGCCGGATTGCCCAGGAGTATGCCCAGAAACTTGGCGCTCCAATTGATGGGGAGAGTCGGATCCGTGTATCCGCCTTACGGGATCGGTACGATTACATAGCCAGCGTGGCTGGTGCCCGGACCGCACTTGAAATGACGAACAACCTCGTTCCGTATTGGCTCTGGCGTGTTGAATGGAAGAACGGCACGGTGGTGACTGTCGACAACCAGGGCCGACTCCAGGACTTTTATTCGCCTCGAATCGTTTCTGGGCAGATATCCTTGACGGACGATCTCATGAGGACCGCTGAAAGCATCCCGCGAGAGGTGCTCGATCAAGATCCGGCAAATCCACTGCGATTGGAGAGTACCAATTCGGAGTTCTGGCGCGGCAATCCATCCATCCTGTTCATATGGCAGGATTCGAAAGACTATGGGGGATTACGACGGCGTGTTGCAGCCCATTTCTCAGGGAAAGACATTGCGGGGCTGGAAACGCAGTACGACCGGCTTCCAGGGCATGAGAATGTGTCATTCGACGTCAACTGGCAGCTATTACCGGTATTAGTGCCGAGCGTGGTACTGCTAATCGTAGGTTTTTTCCAGCGGCATCTGGTGGATCTGAATTCCCGGTGGCGCATCTTTACGATTGCGGTCGTTTCAGTGAACACTGGGCTATCCACCTGGTTCACGTCTTTGGATGAGCGGACTTCAGCCACCATTTTGATATCGGTACTTCAAAGTCTCGCGATGGTCTTCTTGATGTTCTACGTTTTCGTTGCCATTGAGGCCGCCGTGCGCCGGACTGCGCCGGGCAAGCTAGCGACTCTTCTCCGCCTCTTTGGCCGCGGTGCTCTGGCGGAACCTTGCGGTCTCGCTATTGTACGGGGCACCCTCATTGGATTCGCATTGGCCGGCCTCGATCGGTTCTTGATTTGGGGAGGCACGACCTTTCTGGGAATACGGCTGGACAGTTCGGCGATGCTTTGGATGCAGGGTTTGCTATATCTCACAAACCCTCTCCCAAGTGCTGAACTACTGTTGTATTCCCTTTTTCAAGGCTTCGGAGCGCTCCTTTTGTCGCTCTTCGTGTCCATGTTTGGAAGGGAAAGGCGCCGATCCCAGCTCCCCATCGTAGTGGCAGCGGCTTTGACTGCAATTTTCTTGGCTTCTCCCGTCTATACGACATTGGCTGGTGTTCAGCCATATCCCGGGAAAGTGGTTGTATTGCTTTGCGATTTCTTACTTGTGAGTTGGGCCTTCATTCGCTTCGACGTGCTGACCTCAATTGTTGCCATCTTCACATGTGTGTTCTTTTTCCAAAACTATTCACTACTCGTTATGTTCAAGCCCACGGGATCTCTGGAGCAGTGGCTCACGTTCGCTGTCTGGGGATCGTTTGTGCTCGCCGCGACCGCCATCGCGTGTAAATCTTCTGTTATCGCCGCAGGCCGGCGCGTCACGGCGGCGTTTCGCTGGAACTAGCGCCGCGCGGTTGCAGATAACAGCCAACGCCCCATTCATCCCTCGATCGATCGCCAGACGCAGCTGCTGAGCAACAGATCGATTTCCGTTGAAGCCAGCTGATCCGGTTGTGCGCCGAGTTCAAGAGTCACGACAGCGACGTCGATCTGTATCGATAGGCGTCTGCTGATGAGGGCGGTGAGGATAGTCAAAACAAGCGCGGCGTGGTAAGGTAACCGCCCGCATGAACGGGTTGGAATGTCACATATGGGACTTTATGTCAACCTGCGGATGAAGACCATCGCCGTGTCGTGGATGAGCGGACAGCTTTGACGAATCAGTTGACGGCGGTGCTGAAAACTTATTTTCGGCAAGCGCTGGACTGGTTCGGTGACCTGCACACGGCCCGTGCCTGCGCGTTTCTTCAGCGCTGGCCGTCGCTCGAGCAGTTGAAGCAAGCGAGTCCGTCCTCGATCGGAAGTTTTATAAAGCGCAGGGATATCGCGGGGATGACAAGCTGGAACAGCTGTTGGCCAACATTAAAAAAGCGCAGTCTTTGACCCAGACAGCGCTGGTTTTGTTCCCATGAATGGTTCAATTTTCGTGAAAAGCGCGTGGAATCGCGCGAGACAAATACAATTGTCTTCGAGCCGTCTCAGTGCGATCATCACGGACTCATTACCTATGGGGAGAAGACAGATCTTGGCCCCCTCCATCGCGCGGTGGGAATTGTGCCTCGTGCTTATTTTGATTTGCGGACCGTTGCCTGGTCGGGCGCAGTCGATCGGGGTTAGCACTCTTACTTTGCCGCAAGGTGTCAACGATATCGTGTGGGACGCGACACGTTCTCGGTTCTTCGCCAGCTCCGGAACGACCGTTTTGATGATCAATCCAGAGACTGCACAGATTGAAGACACGATCCAGATTAGCAGTCCGTCGAACCGAATCGCCGTATCGGGCGATGGGCAGTATCTGTATGTCGCCTTAGGAAACGGCTGGTTTGATAGCCTCGGGATTGTTAACCGGTATCAAATTCAAAACCATTCCCTGGAAGCTCAGATTGCGCTTGGGCAGTCCACAGGCGGGAATACCCAGAAAAGTGTGCAAGCGATGGCGGTCCTTCCGGATCAACCCTCATCGCTCCTGGTGGCATCGAACGATCGACGTTTAGCCGTGTTCGATGGTTCTGTTCCGCGGTCGGGCATCGCGACGCTTGGTGTGAGTTCTCTTTATGTGCGGCCGTCGGACGGTGCGATTTTCGGGATCGCCGACGACGTGGAGTATCCAGATGTCCACCCTCAGATTTTTCGGTTCATTACAAGCAGCTCCGGAGTCGCTGTTGCAAAGTCGGTGCCTGTGGATCTCCAGTGGAACAACAGCAGTACCGTGACATGGAATGGAAACCTGGTTGTCAGCAGAAATCCATTCGCTTCTTACATCTTTGACTTGAACGCTGGAGCCACGATCGGTCGGTTTCCCGTTTCGCCTCCCGGATCGATTGGGGGCTGTTTTGTGGCAACAGATGCCTCTGGGACCTCAGCAATTGCGTACCAGTATAAGTATCAGTACGAGGCGAGCATCACCAGGCTGGTGCAATACTCGCTCGCAGATCTTAGTCCAACAGCAAGCGTCGACCTTACAGGCATACCGCTGGATGACAGTTCGGTAGCGGGCTTGTGCGGACCGGCGCTAACGTGGGGAACGGACGGAATCCTCGTCCGCGGATATGGGCGCGAACTTTTTTTCCTTCACACTGCGGGGTTGACGCCACTGACTCCAACACCCATTCCGGTCCCCACCCAGAATGCCTCTGGATTAATCCACTTGGCTTTTCCAGCAAACGGATTGGCCTACGATTCCGGACGCAACCTGCTTTGGGCGAGTATCCCCGGAAACGCCGTCGCGGCAGGAAACAGGGTCGTATCAATCGACCCCGGAACCGGGAATGTGGTCGATACGATTTTCGCGGGCAGCGAACCGGGTGCTCTAGCGCTCTCCGGAGACGGCTCTCATTTATTTGCCGCGTTGGGAGGAGCACCCGCGATTGCCTCGATCGATCTCTCCACGAAACAGATCTCCACTTTTTCGGTGCTCGACGCTTCGAATTCTCTCTACTGGTCAGCAATAGGATTGTCGGCGATCGCGGGGCAAGGCGATAGTGTGATTGCCGTCCGTAGCGCACCGGCCGGCCCGCACAGCAGTGTCGTTGCTTATGACGCTGGAGTCGCTCGCAAGAATACGTTCAACAACGGGACGGGCTCGAGCATGTACAGTCAGTACGCACAAACAATTTCCCCTGCTGACGCGGCAAATACGTTTTACGCGGCGGATACGGCTCTGCACTCCGCGGATGGCATGCATGCGGTTTGGAGGTTGATTGTTGACTCGACCGGCGTAAAGCTCGACGCACAATTAAACAATCTGCTTCTTGGATCTGGGTCAGGCGCTAGTGGTGTCACCGGATACAATCAACCGGTTGGCTTGGTCTACGACGGCGCACGTCTGTTCACTAGCGCTGGTCAGCTGCTCACACCCGACACAAAGCGAATTCTCGGATCAATCGCGCTGACGCCTGCCTATGGGCTGCCGGTGCCTTTCTCAGACCAGAATGGAGTCGTGTATGTACAGAGTTATTCGCCGCAGATCTCAGCCACCTTTTACGATTTCGGGACCCTTCGACCGATAATGTCGGTCCCGTTGGTGACCGGCCCCTTTTGCAGCTGCGGCTTTTCAAACCAAAGCGCAGTTAATGTGACCGCAGCGGTCCGCGCCGGCAGCAGCACCATTGCAATCGCGGCAAATGGCGAAGTCGTCATTGCACCGCTCGCCAGCTTCCAACCATGGCCTTCGAATAGAGGGGCAGTCCAGCCTGTTTCAACCGGTGTGCGGCGAATCGACATGCCCGTTAATGCAATAACCGCGCTTCCCGGCACATCGAAATTATTGTTGGCAACTTCGAGCCGGGCTGGAACCATGGGGAACAGTATCGTCACGTTCGATTCCGATACGAACAAAATCGAAAGCGCGGCCTTTATTGGGAGCGAACCATCAATTCTATCCGCCTCTCCCGATGGGTCGGCAGTCTACGCATATCTCTCAGGCGAATACGACTTGGCGAGGCTTAATGTGGCGGCAGGATCCCGCGACCTCGTATTCGCTGCGGACCCAACCGGCGGTTTTGATCAACAATACGGCGTGTTCGCCATGGCGGTAAGTCCGGACGGCGGTCTGGCCGTCAGCTCCCAAAATGCCTTCGTAGGTATACTCGGCGGCTTCGACCAGACGCGTCCCGGCCAATTCATCGGCATTTTCGATAACGGGGTTATACGCCCACAAATCGATTCGAAATCGAATGGTCCTGCCACGTTCGATCTCGCTTTCGATGACGCTGGATCGCGGCTTTACGCCTATAACTCCTTCCTGTCATCCTTCGAGCTTAAACGGGAGGCTGTATCTCCGCTCGGAGTGCAATTGCTTTCCAGCAACGGAGGGTTGATTGGCGGATACGGCGTCACAATCCGATATGCTCAGGGCTTGCTCTATAGTTCCAACGGCTGGGTGGTCGACCCTGAACAATCGGTAGTAGTAGGACGATTCGCTGATTCATGGTTTGTGGGATCTCCGGGCGCAGCGGTTGCACCAGACCCTTCTGGTGGTAGAGTTTACTTCGCGACATATTCCGGAATACTGATCTTCGACATCAACACGCGTGTCCTGCTAGCGCGCCTTCCCATCAACCTCGGTTCGAATATCTTTAACTCTCCTCAGAGCCTCGTGAGGTTCGGATCGGACGGCTTGGCGTTCCTGACTGCCACCGGTCAGGTGTATCTGGTCAGTATCTCTGCGATCCCGCTACTGCCAACATCGCCTCAGTAGCTTCCTTTATTGCCGCGAACGAGATTGGCGTACTGTCCAACTAAAATCACACCTGTGCATGGCGAATTGTTAGCTAAACGGATTTAGCCGTTTTCGAGCATCAAGGAGTCCGGGCTTTACGCGGCAAGTTTAGTTGTCTTTTCGGAATATTTGCAGATTTCTCAAACACTGAGATTCGAACTTACCTTGCGCGGGGTCGGCAGCCGCATCGCTTGCAGGCTTGCGAGTAATTGCGCAGCAATCGCACAGTATTGCGCCAAACATAATCGAGCGCGATCTCCTGCCGGGATCGCAACGTTTGCACGTACCCATTATGTCAACTCTTCCCGCCCGGTCTAGGTTCAAGACCAGGATACAAGAGGAGGATTTCCGGGCGCGCCGTGGATTCAAGGCATGTTTCTGGCGTCGTGGGAGACACACGTATCCTCGGTTGTGGGCGTATTCACACGATTAGGCGTGCGCGATGTGGTCCGATACTGCCGGCGCTTGTGGCGGCGCGCGAGTCGGCAGGTCCAGGCACTTGAGGATCTTGACCTCCACGTCCGGTGAATGAATGGCTGCGATGATCTTCATGCGGCCACCGCAGCGTTCACATTTGAGACCGTCCACCAGGAATACCCGTTGAGGATAGTCAAAACAAGCGCGGCGTGGTAAGGTAACCGCCCGCATGAACGGGTTGGAATGTCACATATGGGACTTTATGTCAACCTGCGGCGCCCTTTGCTGCCTTTTCGATGAGAGAAGCGACAGCCTGTGGCTGCGACACATACACGGAGTGGCTGCCTTTAACCTCGACCACGGTCGAACCTGCGCGCTTGGACATGGCACGTTGGGCGTCAGGCGGAATCATCCTGTCTTCCGTAGATACCAGATACCAGCTGGGCTTCGTCTTCCATGCCGGATGACTAATGGCGCCGCTGAGGGCTTCGACTCCCCATGGAACTTGCGAGTCGGCCATGAACTCGGCGATATCCGGACTAACATCGGCGGCGAATGACGCTGCGAATTTCGTTTTATCGAGGAAGGCGATAGCGCAGGCGTAGGGCGGTCAACCGGCAAGGTGCCCATCACGGTAGCCGGAATGGCATCGCATGCGCTGGATTTCCTGGACGGCTTGGGATTGGAGAGATGTGATGTCCTTGGATTCTCGCTCGGCGGAATGGTCGCGCAGCAGATGGCGCAAGACCGCCGCTCGATTTTCCGCCGGATGATTCTCGTAGGGACTGCGCCGCGCGGCGGCGAAGACATCATGCACCTGGAGAAACCGAGTCTGGCAAGGCACCTCAGTGATCCGACCCTGAAGGGATACGCAGTGTTGCAGAAGATCTTCTTTGCGCCGACGTCGTCGAGCCAGAAAGCGGGCGGAGCGTTTATCGAGAGGCTTGCCCAACGAAACGAGGACCTCGACACCGCATCCGGACCGGCCGTCGCCGCCGCACAATGGCGGCGTTCCGTGAGTGGGAGCAATCTAATCAAACCGGCTTTGCCGATCCCAAGCCAACCGATCACCCGACTCTTGTTTTTAACGGCATTCATGACGAAATGATCCTGTCTCGAACTCCTATCGGTTGAGCGAGAACCTCCCGAACGCCGTGCTTCTCGCGTACCCAGACTCGGGACACGGCTCCCTCTTCCAGTTTCACGAGTCGTTCATCCGCCACGCGGCGGCATTCCTCGCGTCGGACTCGCCGTTCGCACCCTACTGAGTAGATTCAGAATTCTCTTCTGGTGTTTTTCCATCCAACGCCACGTGAGCTCGATGGAGAATGTAGTAATTCTTGAACTCCGATAACTTCGACTCGAGATCAATACCCGTCCAAAACAGAGTGCTATCTAAGAACTCGCGACGAATCGTTTAGATCGGCTGCAGCGTGAAGGTCGCTCACACCCCGCTTATTCTTGCTATCCTTTGACCTGGGTTTCACGGGCGCGAAGGAAGGCCTGCCTGCGGAGGATTGCTGCATGACGACAACAACGACCCCACAAGTCCGCTTTCGTACTGTCGCCGGAGTCCGGATCCGGTACGCTGATAGCGGTGGCTCGCAGGAGCCGACGCTGCTGCTGACCAGCCCCTGGCCGGAGAGCCTGTACGCGTTCGCGCCGATGTGGGCCACGCTTGCCGAGCACGCACGCCTGTTCGCGGTTGACCTGCCGGGTTTCGGCGCATCCGAGCGCCGAGAGGATCTCCTGTCTCCGCGAGCGATGGGCGGGTTCCTGGCCCAGTTCATCGCCGAGGCGGAGCTGGGCAGGCCGCACATCGTCGGGCCGGACGTGGGAACGTCGGCCGCTCTGTTCGCGGCGGCTGCGCATCCGGAGCGGATCGCGAGTGTGATCGTGGGCACCGGCGGAACTGCGGTTCCGTTTCAGCTCGGTGAGCCGCTTCGGTCGTGGGTGCTCGACCCCGACCTAGAGAAGTACCGCAGGATGGACCCACGCGCGATCGTCGGCGCGGCGTTGGACACGATCGCGGGCGGGATACCCGACAACATTCGCGCGGACTACTTGGCGTGCTACGACGGCGACCGCTTCGCCGAGTCGATGCGCTATGTCCGCAGGTATCCCGAGGAACTGCCCGCGCTCGCCGAGCTGCTGCCGCAAATCACGACACCGGTCACGATCATCAACGGCCGCCATGACCGCGTCGTTCCGCTCGCTAACGCTGAGTTTCTCGCCGAACGGCTGCCCACCAGCCGCCTCGTAGTGATCGATGCCGGCCACTTCGTCTGGGAAGAAGCGCCGGCGGAGTACGCGTCGAGCGTCCTCGACGCGATCGCGGACGTAAGAACAGAATAAGAGGAGAACCGCATCATGAGCACCCGCGCGAGCTGTACCTACGACGTTTTCGTCAACGACCCGCCGCCACACGACAGTGGTTTCCTTCCGAACGGAGAGCCGAAAGGGGGCTCTCCCGTCGCGAGCACGCTGATCTGCGGGAGCAAGGATGCGGTGCTCACTGACCCCGCGTTCACGACGGGTCAGGCGCAGGCGCTCGGCGACTGGGTCGCCTCAAAGGGTCGCAACGTCACTGACATCTTCATCACCCACGGCCATGGCGATCACTGGTTCGCCGCCGGACTGTTGGCGGAGCGGTTCGGGGCCCGTGTCGTCGCCACGGCAGGATCGATTGCGCAGATGCACGTCGGCATCGCTGCGCGGCAGCATCTTTGGGACAAAGCGTACCCGGGCGTGATCCCTCCATCGCCTGTCACGGCGGTGACGGTCCCGGGCAACCGCCTCTTGCTCGAAGGACACGAGCTCGTGATCGTCGAGGTCGGCCACTCCGATACGGCTGACACCAGCGTGCTGCATGTTCCGGATCTCGGGTTGGTTGTCGCCGGGGACGTGATTTACAACGGCGCCCATCTGTACCTCGGAGAAAGTGTGCTCGTCGGAGGTTTCGGGCCATGGCGGGAGGCGATCGACAGAGTCGAGGTGCTCAAGCCCCGGCATATCGTCTGCGGGCACCAGAACAAGCAGCGCGACGACAACGCCGAACGGACAATCGCGGAGACCCGGCGCTACCTCGACGACGCAGACGAGTTCCTGCGGACCGAAACCACCGCCGTCGACTTCTTCAACGCGATGGTCGAGCGGTATCCGAACCACCTGGCGCGGACAGTGCTCTGGGCCGGTGCCAGCGCGCTCTACGGGGTGCGCGACCACCCCGAAGAGGACGTCCGCCAGATCCTCGTCGCCGGCTGGCTCTAAGTACCGAGCGCCGGCGCTGGCATAGCGTGAATCGAGTCATCTCCAGAATAAGGAGCACACATGCCCACTTTCCACTTTCACGAGACGACCACTTCAACGCCCGAGCACTTTATCGCAGGGCTTACCGACTTCGGGCCAGGCCGCTCGACGCTCTTCGGCAACAGCGCCGACAAATACCTCAAGGTGCACGACCGGGTCCCACCGATGCCGACGTCACGGAGGGCTCGAACGGCATCTGGGAGCGTCTGCACTACGACTGGTCTGATCCCAACCGCGTTTAACGAGGCACCAGCAGGTCGCGACCACGCAGAACGGTTAACTAGAGACATGGTTCAACAATTGGTTGAGCAACTCAATGCTTCAGATGCCAAAGAGTCTGACGACTCCCAGGAAGAATGACGCGGCTTTCATATAAGGCAAGTGACGACCATCTCATGATCGACTGGCACTGATCAAATAATACGATCACAACGTTTAAATGGTCGCGACTACAGATAGGAAGTTCACTATCCGCATGAAGCAAATGACACAGAGATGGTACGGCGATGGTATGCCTTGCGCTTTGGCAGTCTGAAGAAGAAATTGGGGCTACTACAAAGAGTGAAAACGTCGCTTTGAGCGTCATTGCGCTATCGGTCAGATGGACGACAAGAGCCGCGAACTGTGGAAGCAGGTCAACCGAGATACCGATTGGGCGGGATAATCTATAAGAACCGCAACGTTCCAGAGGCTAACATCGGGCAGATTGTGGAGATAGCCGCCGCGCTCTATTTGCACATCCCGGATTTGCCCGCTCACGAGGTGACAAGTCTTACAGTTTGGGTTGGGGCAAGAAAGGGTATTTGCGTCCTTTCCCTCAGCGAAGACTTGCAGCCGGACGCCGCAATCGCAGACAAAGGTCGCTGGAGCGACCATGGCGAGTTACCTCAACGGGCACATTACGCCGTCGCGCACGCAAATGAAGTCCGTCCACGTCCTACAGGTTAGGTGACCGATCGCCGGATCCATATCCGTAATTGACAAGTGCAATGTGGCACACCGGGATGGCGTCATCGCTGGTTGTACATGAATGCCAATTGCACGATTATTCGGTTGTCGCTGAAGTCGGCAGGCAATTTCGAAAATGGGCTTGCGGATCGAACGACTGCTACTGCTGCCTGATCCATAGATTCTGTTCCTGAGATACGCAAGTCCTGAACTGTTCCATCACGAAGGATAGTAAAGATGACAACTACTCGCCCCTTTTCCCCACGTAGCGCCGCATCGGGCATACTTGAATACCACGCGGTTCGCACCTTGGCCGTCATTGCATCCAGGTATTTCTCGAAGTTGTAACCATGTGTGTCGGACAGGATGATGGGATCGTTTACCGATACCTGTGGATTCTGCGCAGCGCCCGCGCCACAAACGGTGCACAACATCGCGGTTACGATAAGCAGAAGGCCCGCGACTCTCATTCGTGTCTCCTTCAAGTGGTGTGTGGCTGTTGATGTTGATCCGGACCTCAACGCTTAGTCAAGGAAGACGGACTTGATCGCTGCCGTGCTAATGGCGTTGTACAATCGCCAACCATGACACCAATAATGCGGTTCGTTGTGCTCACGCTTGCCATCAGCGTCGCATGGGGCCAGACCACAAAACCTAAAACTGGTGAAGAGATCAAGCAGGCGATCATCCAGGAGTCCATCGCCCGCTATCGCGGAAGCTGTCCGTGCCCGTACAGCCGTGATCGTGCCGGTAGGCAGTGCGCACGCAGCGCGTACAGCAAGCCAGGAGGAGCTTCTCCGCTGTGCTACTCGAAGGATGTGACGCAGAAGATGGTGGAGGAATACAAGAAGAGAACGAAACAATAACGCCTTCCCGACCGTAGGAAAACATCACAATTAGCGCAGACATCGGTTTTGCCTTCAATGCTGTGTTTGGCGATGGCACATGTGCGGTACGCATACGCGCGTGAGGGAATGCGGTCCTCCGCATGAAGGTAAGAGGCCGCAAATAAAAACAGAATGATGACCACCGTGAATACGGCCATCAGTCGATTGAAGGATCGTTGTCTCATCGCTTCTATGGCAGTGTCCGAATGTCCTCGCCGTCAGAAACAAAGCTCTGTGCAAAACACGCGCAATAGCAGAACCGGCGGACAGCGAGCGTTTCCGCATGGATCACTGCTCCAGATTGTCCGGATGGTCGAAACGCTATAAACCCGATGGGTGTCTGTCCAGAAGAAAAGACCAATATCACACTGCGTGGGATTCCGCCTGGCGGCTGGCGCGGTGGACCGCCTCCGCAATAACAAGACGGGTTGCGTGGGCAATCTGATGATCCCGGACTTCTACGGGTACAGAGGCTCGGCAGGTCATGATGCAGATCGTGGCTATCGAGCCATCGACAAATTCCACCATGCCGGCGTCATTCGCGACGCCGCCCAGACTCCCCGTTTTGTGAGCAAACCTCTTGATGAATCTTGTGTGCTCCGACAGTCCTTTACGAATGCGGTTCAGTCCGCCCGCACAATGTTCCATGTGGGAATATGCCACAGCGTAGCTCGGCTGCGTCGCAATGATGTCGAGCAATCCCACCATCGCGCGCGGTGTGCAGCAGTCTTCGCCCGAATCGATTAACGCTTGTTCCGTCACTTCTCGGCAAATGTAGGGGCGACGCAGACGCTGAATAGCCCTCAGGATTTCCGCAACGTGGGGCCCGCGGTCGAGCGGCAATCGCACTCCATAGTAGAAGGCAATGAGTTGAGCGAATGTCCGCCGGAAATGAAATTCGCTGATGCCGAGATCCCGAACGAATTTCATCACCGGCTCTACTCCGCCCAATCTTCTTAACAAAACATCCGACGCGGTGTTATCGCTTCTGTGGATCATGAAGCCGAGCAGCCGGTCTACTGTTTCATGTCGCCGCATTTCAAAAGGCAGGTAGAACAGATGATCGAGAGGGCTGCGGGCCAGGCCAGGAGATATGGGATGCCGGATTTCGAGCTGCTCGTCGAGCGAGAGTTTGCGGCCAGCGGATTGTGCGGACGCAAGCATGGCAATCGCGATTTTGGCCGTGCTTGCCATTGGCATTGCAACATCCGCGTTGAAAGTGATTTCTTTTTCAAGATGCTTGTTCGGGCTGAACAGGTGGGCGGCGATGCCTAATCGCCCGAACGGTCCAAGAGATTTCTCCAAGGTCATCCATTGCGGATGATCAGTCATTGTGGGACGGTGCTTTCGCCACTGCCAACGCGCCAAGCGCGATGACGGCCAAGCCGGCTGCGATGAAAAATGCGTAGCGGTAGGCGCCAAATCGATCGAAGACTCTCGCTGCGGTCGCGGGACCGAGAATTCCGGCCGCTCCCCATGCGGTGAAGAGCAAACCGTAATTCAAGCCCAGGTGACGTGTTCCATAGAAGTCGGCTGTCGTGGATGCAAACACCGAGAGCTGCGTGCCGTAGCACCAATAGACGACCGCCACGAGTAAATACAAAAGCATCGCCTGTTCACGCCAGATGAACAGCGCGGGCATGGCGAGAGCAGAAAGCAAGATCATGATGCGAAGCGTCGGCAAGCGGCCCATGGTGTCCGACATCCAGCCCGACAAAATGCGTCCGCCCGCGTTACCAAACGCTCCTACGGTGACAGCGAACGCTGCTGCCGCGGCCGTCATCCCGGCCGAGCGCGCGAATGGCACCAACTGGCTGATGACCATTAGTCCGGCCGTTGCGCCCAGGCAGTAGGAAATCCAAAGGGCATAGAACGTCGGCGTCGCCAGCATCCCGCCGGTCGTCATGTCAAGAACCGAAACGGCGGCCTTAGCGGGCGTCCAATTCGGGGGTTTATAACCGGCAGGCGGATTCTTGATCAGCGCCGTGCCGATTATCGTCATCGCGAAAAACACCACACCCAAAATCTGAAACGTCCCGCGCCATCCCACTTGCTCGATGAGCCTCGTAGCAAGCGGTCCGACTATGGCAGATCCGGCGCCGTATCCGCCGACCATCAGACCGACGACGAGCCCCCGTTTGTCGGGAAACCACTTCGAGGCAACCGGCATAGGCGTCGAATATCCGAAGCCGTTTCCGATCCCGATGACGACACCGAATACGATGTAGAAGAAGAGCAGCGACGGAGTCCAGCTTGCCAGTACGAAGCCTGCGCCAAGCAGGATGCCACCGATGGCTGCGCAGATGCGCGGCCCTTTGAGATCTTGAATCCGTCCCGCGACGACGAATGAAAGAGCAAAGCAGACGATGGCAATTGTGAACACCCACGAGGTCTGTGCGCGCGTCCAACCGAACTCTTTCTCGAGCGGCAGCACAAACACGCTCCATGCGTACAACGACCCCAACGCCAGATTCATGAGCACGCCGCCCACGACGGGCAGCCATCGATTGACGGCGATCACTTCCCGCTTCGTATCAATCACAGGTTTTGTCGCAAATTGCATGAAAACTGCAATCCCGTATAACACTCCGGGCAATCTTCGGGCTACTGCTTTTCAAACACGAGACCAAAGAATCGCCGGAACACAAATCGAAAAATGCTGTCTTCGTCGTCCCAGCGTCATAATGATCGGGACCGTCGCAGTGGCAAAAAAGATTCTAGCTTTGAGCAGTCTGCTCCTCGTTCTGGCTTTTGCCTGACTTCTGAGTTCCGCGATTTCCTGGTTGCGGATAACGTGCGCGCTATCCCAGAGCGTCCTTGACGCGCTCGGGCGTGAACGGTATCTGGCGAAGTCGCGCACCGGTGGCATCGAAGAGGGCGTTGCAGACGGCGGCGGCAACCGGAACGGTGGCCAACTCTCCCGCGCCGGACGGCTCGACGTCGCGCTGATCGACCAGCACGGTCTCAATGTCGGGGACGTCCGGGAACGTCAAAACCGGATACGAGCGCCAGTCCAGACTGGTGATATGAGACCGGTCGAATCTCACAGCCTCGAAAAGAGTCCGGCTGATTCCTTGAAGAACGGCCCCTTGGACCTGGTGCCGGAGCCCCTGTGGATTGATGATCCGGCCACAGGCTATCGCGATAACAATCCTGGAAACACGGACGCGTCCGCTCGTCCGGTCGACTTCGACCTCTGCAACGACCGTCGCGCGTTTCTCGGGACCGTGCTCGCCGAAAGAGATCCCGCGACCGCTTACGACCGCCTCACGGGCATGGGGGCGAGGCGATGGCCGGGACTGCCAGCCCGCCTTTTGCGCCGCGGCGTCCAAGACCTGTAGCGCCATCGCATCCTTAAGATAGTGGCGGCGGAATTCGACCGGATCCACTTTCTGGTCAGCGGCGATTTCGTCCACGAAGGATTCGATCGCGAAGTTGCCCTGTATGCGTCCGGGTGCGCGAAGATAGATCGATCGGAAAAGCTCTTCCACGTAATGGCCCAACATCCGGGTGTTGGGAAATTCATACGAAGGCGGATACGGCCCTCCCGACAGGCGGTCCCAATCCGGGTTCCCACCGGCGAGCCTCCAAGCCAGGAAGTTGCCGGACTCACCTCTGGAATGACTCTGCGACCACTGTTGAAACTCGAATGCCGTGATATGACCCTGTCCATCCAGGCCGGCCCGAATGTCCATCGTCATGGCCGGACTCATCGGCTCCCAACCGTGCTCGTCGTGCCGCATCCACTGTACCCGCACCGGTTTTCCCACTGCCTGCGACAGCAATGCCGCATCAGCGGCGGCATCGTCACAGCCCAGCCTTCCGTAGGAGCCAGAAGCTTCCACCCAGACAAGGTGGACGTTTTCAAGCGGAATGCCCAGCATCTTCGCCAGATTGCGGCGATCCCCCTGAATCCACTGTGAACCCGACCAGATGGTGGCGCGTCCCTCGCCGACATCAGCCACCGCACACGACGGGCCGAGCATCGCGTGAAGCTGAACTGGATAGGTGTAGGTGGCTCTGAAGACCCTAGCCGCGCTCGCCAAAGCGGAGTCGACATTGCCGGAGTTCGTGACCACGTCGGTCTTGATCAGCTTGCTCTCGCGAACAGCCTGGTAAAGATCCTGATAGTCCGGCAGCGTTCGGCCTCCCATCCACTCGGCCTTCAGCAGCCGGGCAGCCTCAATAGCCTTTTCTTCGCGTTCGGCGACCACGCCCAGGAAATTGCCTTTCCGTACAATTTTCACCAACCCCGCTACGCCGCTCACGGAGCCCTCGTCAATGCTAACGAGCGTGCTTTCGATCTTTGGCGGCCGGATTACGCGCCCATGGAGCATCGATGGGACGCGAACGTTATGCACGTAGCGAAATAAAGCGGTCACTTTGGCAGGAACATCGACGCGCGGAATGGACTTGCCAACGAGGCGTAATTCGCCAGGTCCTTTCAAGTGAAGCCCAATCGACCGAACGGGTTGGGTAGTCACCCCGGCCGTGAGGGCTTGACTTAGCTCGCCTATTGTCCCTTGATCGAGCCTGGTTCCGAAGCGGCGTCCGCCAATCAAATCTGCGTACGAGATCCGCTTCGACGGGACCGTTCGCACTCGAACGATTCCGTCCGCGACATCGAGTTCATCGACCGATACTCGGAATCGGTCCGCCGCCATCTTCAGCAAAGTCCGTCGTGCTTCGGCCGCGGCTACGCGCAGCGGTTGAGCGCCCAGGGAGGCGTTGCTGCTCGCCGTCGATTTTCCCTGATCAGGCGTCAGCTCGGTATCACCCATGACAATCTTGACGCTTTCGAAGGGGACATCCAGCTCGTCGGAGACCAGCTGACCGAATGCGGTCTCGATTCCCGTGCCCATGTCGATGCGGCCCGTGTAAACGGTCACCTTGCCGTCACGTCCGATCGAGAGCCACGAATCGAGCTCCTCGGGGGTCACCGGCTTTGCAGGCGGTATTGTAGGTGTCTGACTCCATGCAATCGCCGGGGAGATTCCACTGCGAAGGCTGAAGCCAACGATCAGCGCATCACATCCTTTCCGCACGAATTGTCTGCGGCTAATCGATTTCATACCTTTGCTCGATTTTTGGCCGCCTGCTTCACGGCCCGAATGATTTCCAGGTGCGTTCCACACCGGCACAGTACGCTGGCTAATGCCCGCCGAATCTGTTCGTCGGTTGGATTGGGATTCTCATCTAGAAATGCCTTCGCGGTGAGGATGACGCCGTTAGCGCAGTATCCGCACTGCGCCGCTTGCTCTTTGATGAAGGCTTGCTGAATCGGGTGAGGATGTTGGAGCGTTCCGAGGCCTTCCAGCGTGAGGATCTCTTTGCTTCCGACCGCCGACACGGGAGTGACACATGAGCGGATGGGTTCGCCGGCGGCAAGCACCGTGCACGCCCCGCATTGTCCGAGCCCACAACCGAACTTCGGCCCATCCAGCCTCAGGTCGTTCCGCAGGACATAGAGCAGCGGGGTTGCCGTGTCGACGTCAATCCTCGCTACCCGTCTGTTGACTCGGAGCTGCAGCCGCATCTCGACCTCGAATATCGCCGCTTCATCGTATAACGCACCCCCGCCGAGGGAGCAAAGGAATTCCCTGGAATCAGCGAACGCAAAATAAAATCGGTGAGTGGATGTCGAGTAGAAGGTTACAACCTCGCGAACACCAACGCGACGACAAACATCAGTAGCAAGCCAGCCACGTCGACTAATTCCCACGGGAAGTCGTCTCTTCTAAACACGGCGGGTATCCAGGTCATAGAGGCCAGCGGGTCATCGCTTGTTGCGGGCGTGGCTTTTGCGCAGACCCACTTGTCACCTTCGCTATCGATGATCACGCCCTTCTTAATCTTTCCCTGCGATGTGGACTCGGCACCAATGATTGTGATGTCGGAGCCATTGACTTCAAACGTCCCGGCGACGCCTGTGGAACCTTCAAATAAGAAGTAAGTCCCATCGGGCTTCAACTCGATGTAGTGAGAGCGGACCTTCTTGTGAATGTATTTGCCCGGGATATCGGGATTCATTGTCATGCAAGTCTCGAATGGTAATTACGCATCATCTTATCGTATCGCGGTTGACACGCAAATCGATCAGGATCAAAGACAGAAGTGGGCATGGGATAGAATTGGGCCGAGCACGAGAAGGAATGTTCCATCATGGCGGCGCGTTTGGAATCACAATTAACGGTTCGTGCGATTAGCCCGCTCCTCTCGGGGCTTCGCGTGCTTGGTCACGATCCAACGCCACTTCTTGCCGCCGCTCAGATCGACTCCGCTCTCCTTAAGGACCCCGATGCTCGAGTGCCGGCAACGGCTGTTCGGGAGTTTTGGACCCGGGCATTGGAAACCACGGGCGATGAGAATCTGGGTTTTCATCTCGCACAGCATGCCGACATTGGAAGTTTTGATGTACTGTTCTATCTGCTAGCGACAAGCCCCACTCTTGGTTCCGCCTATGCCAGGATGTCCCGATCTCAGCGCCTAATTCATGATTCGAACGTGGTTGAGTTGACGACGGCGGGAGCACAAGCCGTTCTTCGTCATAGGAGACCTACCGGTTTGCCGATTGCAAGGCATTCGGCGGAATTCGTCATCACCACATGGGTTCGGGCCGGCCGAATTGCAACGAACACGCAGTGGTGTCCGATCGAGATCCGATTCGCTCATTCCAGTCCTGTCCACGCTAAAGAATACAGCGGCTACTTTAAGTCGCCCGTTAGGTTTTCAACCGGCGAGAACGCAGTTGTCTTCCCGCTCTCGCTGCTCGAAACACCGTGCGCGGCAAGCGATCCCGTGTTGCTCGGAGTGCTTGATCGATACGTTGCAGATCGTTTGGCACGCACTCCGTCAGTCCGAAACAGTAGCGTCGATCGGGTGCGTAGTGCGATTTTGGATGAGCTTCGCGCTGGTGAACCAACTGCCACAGGCGTTGCGAAGAGAGTGAAAGTGAGTGTACGAACTTTGAATAGGATCCTGTCGGATGAGGGCACAACCTACCGCGAGCTGATCGATCAAGTTCGAAGGGAATTGGCGACTCAATATCTGCGGGATCGCCGGGTTTCGATTGGTGAGACCGCTTTCCTATTAGGCTTCTCAGAGTTGAGCGCTTTCTATCGGGCCTTTCACCGCTGGACGGGCCATACCCCAGCCGAATTCCGACAAACTCTTCAGTAGTTGTCTGCACCTGAAAACAGATTGGCGCAAACGGACAAAGCATTGGGCTGATCCGGTCAATGTTTCCGACTCGCTGTTTCCGTATCGTGTCTTCACGAACCGCGTAGGTTCAAAAGGAGGATACGATGATGAAGTTTTCAGATTGGATCTTAACGAACGGCGACAATCTTCAGGTTTCCATCTTCTTCGCTCTTCTGGTCCTGCTCATCGTGGCTGAGCGGATCTTTCCAAAACGGCAAGAGCCAATGGATCGGCCAAGACGATGGACGGCAAACCTTGCACTCACGTTCCTGAACTTTGCAGCGCTTGGCGTGATTCCGATTTCACTGATATCGGCCGCCCAATTCGCTCAGACTCACGGATGGGGGCTGCTTAACGTCATTCACTTACCGCTGTTCCTTCTCATCCCAATAACCCTGCTCCTGCGTGGATTCATTTCCTTTGCCACACATTGGCTTTTCCATATGGTTCCCATGTTTTGGCGGGTTCATAGGGTTCACCACCTCGACACGGAGTTCGACGTCACAACAACAGTTCGATTTCATCCGCTTGAGTTCTTGATTGGATTACTCCCCGGCGTGCCGCTCATCCTGATATTTGGTCTCACGCCGTGGGTTTTAATGCTTTACGAGTTGTTGGATGTGGCTGTGACATTGTGGACGCATTCGAATCTCAAGGTGCCGGATGTCGTGGATCGATATTTACGATATTTTGTCGTCACTCCCGATCTTCATCGTATCCACCACTCTATTCACGAAACAGAGACGAATAGTAATTACGGAGCCGTGTTTCCAATCTGGGACGTGATCTTCGGAACGTTTTGCGGCAGTCCGAAGGACGGGCAGCAGCGAATGAAAATCGGATTGGCGGAAGTACGGGGAAAGGCAGCACATCGCCCATTCTGGCTTCTAATCTCCATCTTTGAAGGGCAACTCAGCCGGACTCATGTTGCTCGGCAGGAGAGCTGAAAAATGAAGGTGGGAGCTATCGAAAAGGACTTCGTTAATAGCCAGAGCCACAGTACTCGTGTTGCCGAGACGATTGCAGCACGAGTACTCCGCCATACCGCATGAACCGGGTATGAGGCTACTGGATGTCGGTTGCGGCAATGGTGCTGCAACGCTAGATTTACTGACAAGGAGTTCACGTTTTCTTCAGGTGGTCGGCATTTTTCGGGGCATGAATGGGCGTTCCCCCTCCCTGCACGCCCTTGATCCCAAACTTGCTCCGCTTTCCGAGATGTTCCAGTAAGCGCGCTTGCTTGCCCGGCGGAGTCGCAGCAAGTTGTGCATCCCACTCCCGCAACAGCGCTCGCAGATCTTTTTTCAACTCTTGAAATTCTCGGAGCTTTTCATCAAGTTCCGCCAAACGTGCTTCGACAGAGGCGCGAACGGAGTGGCAAGGGACTCCACCACGGTCACGTTCCACGAAGAGTCTTGCCAATTCGTTCAACGAAAACCCGATGAGAAGCGCTCGGCGGATCAGGCGTACCCGATCAACACATTCCATCGAGTAACGCCGGTAACCTGAAGATGTGCGTTGGGGTTTCAGCAAACCCTTCCGCTCGTAATGCCTCAGCGTATCAGGGCTGACATTTGTGAGTCTCGCGAGCTCCTTCGGAGCAAGTACTCTCACGGTTTAATACCGGATCGTTTCGTGACCACGATAGAGTCCCCGGTCTTGTGATCTGCGATTTGGAATTTCAGAAAATCGTGTACCGCCTTGAGGGCGCCGGCATCTTTCGTCACGATATCCACACGGCCTCCTTTCGGAAGCTCCACATACTTATATGAAACCCGATCCTTCAGAGCGGTTAGTTCTGCGGTTCCGGGTACATGCTGCGCATGGACTTCCATCGGTGCATCGAAGTTGCCGCTTCCAAACATTTGAGCGATGTGCGGCAAGTGCGAGCGAATTGCTTCACGATCGGCAGTGTCGTTTGCGTCGTTTACGGTGACTTCAATCGTACCGCCGTCGTCATAGAGGTAAAAGTGATGGGTAGTCTTCGTTTGATCAAAACCCATGACCTTCCCGCTGCGGTCCATCGTCAGGTGATCTTGATGCTTTGGAGCAGCATTCAAGCTGGAAACAGCGGCGACCAAAACGGCGATTCCAATGTAAACGTATCCTTTCATATGCGGGCCTCCTTCAGCCCGCAACCACAGTACAGGTTGGAATCGTTCCAATGTCAACAGCTGCATAGCGTCAATCCCGATTACCTCGGATCCCAGACTTTATGCAGCTCACGGATACACCATTCTTCGTACGCTGTCCTACCCCCTGATGGACAATGACGCGATTTATGGCCATCGCCTCGCCATGCGTGCGTCAGCACAATGCGCTGCGGGCCAATGAAGGAATCGCGAAAGCTGCGGATAAGTTGAAGTGGGCGGATGCTGTTCCCGCCAATTTCTATTTCCCGACGGTTACCAGCGTGCGCCCTTTTCCAACCCAAGAACGCATCGTGTCGAATTGAGTCTTACTGAAGGCGCGGTCTTGAAGCTCAAGCGAGCGAATGAATTCCAGCCGCTTCTGAATGTCCGGAATCCAGATTACCTCGCCGGGCGAAATCTGATCGGGGTTTTTGCTTCTTAATAGATCGCGGTTTGCTTTGCCGTCTGCACCTACAAAGTCATAGAGCGTATGGTAGTCTCCGATGGGATCCACGAAGCCTATTCTGTCGGCGATCTTCGAGAGTGTGTCGTCTGAAACGATCGTGTACTTTTTTGAGCGCTTGCTGTCCGTAGTGATCGGAGCGAAGTCAGGATGCCTTGTCGGGTAGAACATAGGATCCCGCGGATTACCGGAGTGCCCGCCATCTTCGTCGTCGGCGCCGATCCCGAACAGGTGCGCCGCCTCGTGGATTGCGTCGTCGGCGATAGCTTTTCCTAACTCGTCCGGCGAGTGGCGAAAGATCGGCTCGCATGTTTTGCAATCTCGGACGTTGTGGCAATAATTGCGCTTTTGGACGGCCGCAACGTCAACCGCACCCGAGACACCCTCGGTCCTTGGATGGAACCAGCAACCGGTCTTGCTCGATTTCTCCCAAACTCGGTTTTTAAGGAATGTCAGCTGGTAGAGCGCGTCCTTAGTTTTGCCGGATCGATCGATTTCAAGCAGTTTCTCATCGATGAGCGGTTTGAAACTGGCTTCCATGCGATCGGCAACCTTGTCAGAGAAAGGGCAATCGTTCAGATTGATTAACGAGAGCACACGCGTCGTCATAAGCAACGTCCAATCAAAATACCTTTTTGCCTCGCTTGATCTTTTTGTCTTCGATTGTCCATCGAGTACCGTCGGGATCCACTGCTGCAAAATGGTCTTCCAGTTCGGCACCACCGTAACCTTCGAGAGCCGCTTGCAACCATGCATCCCGGCAGACGGCTGGGTCCTTGGCGTCCGATACACGCGTGAAAAAAGGCTTTTTGATAAACCCGCCACCCGTGAGCATGGCGTCAACCATGGAGGGACCGGTCGTACGCTGAAAGCCGATCATCAGATGTGGACCGAACAATTTGCTGAGCTCGGCAACTGTGGTATCAATGCCGAGCGTCGAGCAACCGCCCCAAAGAATCAAGGTCGTTCCGTTGTCGAGTTTGAAATCGTCCTTGCCTTTTACGACGCTGCTATTGAGGCCACCCACCGATAACTCGACGCGATCGGCATGAAACGTAGCGCTTACGTCGTGAGCGTCGTTGTAGAGTTCGTTGAAAACGAAATGCCCACCGAAGTAAATCCAGTCCACAGGTCTGGCGAAAAATGCCCGCACTTCGTCGGAAGTCGATTTCGGCTTTTGAATCGGAAGCGGCACATCGAAACCGAGGACTTGTTTACATTGGTTTTCCCATGTATGTGCGTCCCGCCGTGTTCCGAGCGAGAGAATACCCGTCTTCATTGGCCGCTCGGCGGTTGGTTCCTTATAACGGTATAAACCACCCTCGTGTTGCCTCTGCGTGCCACACGTCCGTCCTGCTCAAGCTTTGCGATGCGGCTCAGCACTTCGGATTTGGCAAGACCGGTTGCCGCGCAAAGTGCAGTCAAACTCATGGGACGCTGGGCTTGCGACAACAATTGCAATACACGATCCGCCGCTGCACCGGGTGCGGGTGGAGGCGGCGCTTGAGGTTCAGCCTTTGCCGGCTGAAGGCTGGCGATAGCAGCTAGCTTCAACATCGTCTCGCTATAAGGCAGCAGTAATTCATAGATCGACCGCGCGGACTTCGCGATCCTCGTGAACTCTTCATCGAGTTGAACGGAACGGCTCGTGGCCCACAAACGCTGGCCGAGGAGAGTTTCCGCTAATGAGCGATACGCCTGCGATCCTTCTACAAAGCCGGCCTTCAACAACGACTGTTCGAAGTGATCAAGCACCTGGAGCGCCGTCGCGAGAGTCTTGCGCACGTTATCGACGACGGCCTGCTTGGATGTTTCCTGTAGCGTCACGACTTGGTTTCCTTTGCTGCCAGTTCCAGAATGTCGAGCGCGCGCAAGAGGCCTGGTGGAATGTCCGCCTTCCCGACATCGACGGAGACCGAGATCGTCGCGCGCTCGGAAGGCGAAGTTCTTCCAGAAAGTACGCGGCCTTTGAGTTGTGCGATCTTGGTTGGCTTGCCGGCAGCATCCGTGCCATCCGTCTCACTGACTGTCGCGACCTCGTAATCCAGTTTGAGCGTCGCACTACGAATGCATATCAGTGGAATGTCGACCATACCGAGCAGCGGAATCTCGACAACGAAATCCGCAGGCTGTTGGTTTTCGTCCGGCTTCTGGTACTTGAACTGGACCGTGCGAAGAGAGGAAGCTTGATTCGGGGCCGCTGGTTTGAAACCGACAGAATCGATAAATTCCACGGTTGTCTTCGCGGCCTGGGCCTGCGCGTTCACAAGTGCAGAAAGAATGTCACCGACAATTTGTGCCAGCGTCAGTGGCGTCGCCGGATCTATGACCAAGGCCATACTATTCCTTTTCTCCCCGCGCGATGTCTTCAATCGCTACGGTTAACTCAAGCTCGTTGATTTGCGAGTCGGGAACGCTCTTCAGCTCCTCGGCGCGAACCTCCACATCCAGATTGTTCTGGGCCGCCTGATTTGCCTTCTGAAGGGCGATAGCGGCACGTTGCACCGCCGGCATCTCGTGATCAACCACCCGCGTGACCGCAGCCTGAAGTTGTTGTGATTCCGGCAGCAAACGGCGTACGGATTTCGGAAGAGATTCCACCTCCGCAACAAGCAATTTCACCGTCTCCTGCTGGAGCTGAGCCAGCTTTGCTGGATTCAACAATTGTTCCAGCTCGATTTGGTCTTCAATATTGGTTTTCGACAGGCGCTTCTGAACAGCATCTAGGAGAGCTGTGTTGTCGCGCTTGCCGATATCCGATAAAAGTCCCGGCACCACGCGTTCGCGGAGTGCTTGCCTCCAAAGGTCCTTGTATTGCTTCGGGTCGTCTGCCACCGGCCCAGTGCCATACTGAGTGACGATGAAGCGTAGTTTAAGCGTCGCCTGCTGGATGACTACGCGCGGTATCGGAAACTGGGATAGCACGGGGTCGTTACGATAGTTCTCGAAGACCTGCCGCGTCTGCGCATCCGCCAACGTATGGCTCTGCGCCAGTTCGCGCAAAATGCTGCCCACGATCGCGCTGAGCTTGGGCATTGCTATTTTTTCTTGTTCGAAATCGCATCCTGAAGGATGTCGAGTATCTTCGACAAGCCCGCTGGCATTGCGTCCTGCGTCGCTCGAACATGGATATCCATGGAGTACTCGCGGGTCGAGTTTGCTTGTTCGGAAGTGCTGGTCTTGAAAGTACTCGACACTCGAGCCTCAATCTTGACTGGTGACCAGAACGCGCCGTAGCCGCCGGAAATCGTCGCATCCAAAGTGAACGCGGAATCGGTCTTGCGTACGATGCTGTCGGTCAACTTTGCTTTGAAATCGATCGTCATCTCCTCGATGCGGATATACGGGATCGGCGCGATTGAAAGCAGAGGTACCGTAAGCGTGAAGTCGTTCTCCACACCGTTCTCGTCCGTCTTCTTATATAGGAAGGTGACGTTACGCAGTTCTCCGGCATCGGCGTCCTTGCTGGGATCCTTCAACAGCAAATCCGACGGGGCAAGTGACTGTTGTTTGAACCCGACCTTCTGGATGAATTCGATCGTGGTCTGCGCGGCTAGTGCCTGCGCTTCGATCGCCGCTTTAAGTGGGGATCCGATGAGCTGTGAAAATGGTATCTGCTTGAGTTCTTCTACGGCACGAGACATCGATTACCTCCGGAGAAAACGATCATGAACACGATCGCTAAACGAGATTGCCACGGATCACGGTGTGATTATGTCTTCCTGTAGGTCTTCTAGTTTTACGGAAGGAACTCGGCGGATAACTGCCTTCTTTTCCAGGATGGCGACCTTCGATGCCGACGTCGTTGGTAAGTTTCCGAGCACTGTTCGGGCTTCCTGCTCCGAAGCAGCCACCGCCAAAACCGTGTACGACGCTCCAACTTTGGCTGGATCCGCTCCCAGATTAAGAATGACAAACTCGGCTGCCATGGCCTTCCTCCGCTTCCGCTTCGTGTTTTCTGCGCGGACCATCACACCGCTGATAATTACCCTAATGCACTTAAGTCACTTTCGAGAGTGCGTTGCACTGTAAGGCAACCCGATAGCATATTCAAGGGAATTGTGTCGGTGTTCGCACTGAGTGATTGTGAATCTAGGAGAATGGATGTTTTCTGGTCCGGGAACTGCGTTTCCAATTTTTAGTTTCGGTGAGGCGCCTTGCGCATCCGTGTGGCGGCGCGATAAGCGGACGGAGTTTGTCCCGATTGAAGCTTGAACGCGCGTGTGAAGTGGCTTTGATCGTAGAATCCTGCGGCAAGGGCAATCTCGCCGAGTGTTTTGTCGGAAAAACTCAGCTCGTGTTCGGCCGCCTGCAATCGCAGACGCCGAATGTATTCCCCTACGGTGCAGCGGTAGTGCCGGCGAAACATTTTTGCCAGATGGGCGGGATGTATGCCGGCGGCTCGCGCGATATCGGACAGAGTGATTCGTTCCGCGAATCGCGCGTGAATGAAGTCGCGTGCCTCGCGCAAGGCGCGAGATGCGATGGGCTGGGTCCTGGCTGAGTCCAGACGAGCTGCCTGTGACAGCAACTCCAGGGTCAGTGCTTCGATCGCGAGCGGCGAAGCTTCATCCGTGAAATAAAGTTCATTCTGAAGGCGCCGTGTCAGCGTCAATGTCCGTTGATTTCGATGGAACGACGCGCGTTCGAGCACGTCCGAAGTCTGCCGGATCATCTCCAGCCGTTGTGGACGGACTTCGATGATCAGGCAGCGTGCCTCCTCGCGATCATAATGATTGGAGTGCATCTCGCCCGCCGGCCGCAGGATCAGGCTGCCCGGACCGACGTCGTACGGGCGTCTACCGATGGTTTCGACAAAAATCCCTCGCAGGACCAGGGCGATATTGGTATTGGCATGATAGTGAGGAGGCAATACCAAGCCTGGTTGGCGTATGGTCTCCGTCAAAACCAAACCACCGAAGTCCGCGCTTCGGTCCAACGTCCCCGCTTTGACCGGACGCAGCGAATCAGGGCCAGTCTCAGCAACTGTTGCCATAAAGCCGGCCTATTATAGCGTCGCCGCAAATCCGATCCAAAAATGCGCGGATCCTCCAAGACCGCCGCCCTCCCGAGCGCTATATACGAGCTATGAAAACCACGATTCGAAATCTCCTGCGCGATGGGAAGTTCACCGCATTCGCTGTGGCTGTATTGGCGCTCGGAATTGCCGCTGTCACCGCGGCTTTTACGATCGTGCATGCCGTTTTACTCCGCGACTTGCCGTTTCGGAACCCTGACCGTCTGGTCTGGATCTGGTCCACAAGGACGGATCGAGACAAGGCATTTTTTTCAATCCCCAATTTCGTCGATACCCGCGATCAGGCCTCGACGCTGAGCGAAATCGCCGCGTTTGCGAACTGGCCGGTCAATCTGACGGGGGGCGTCGAAGCGGAACGACTGCAGGGCATCAGTCTCTCCGCAAACGCATTCGAGATGCTCGGCGTAAAGCCGGCGGCCGGCCGTCTGATCGGGCCTTCCGACGGAAGACCTGGCGAAGACCATGTGGTCGTGTTGAGTTACGGCGTCTGGCAGCGCCGATTTGCCGGAAGCGCGACCGCAATTGGCAGCAAAGTGGTGCTGAACGGCAGTTCTTATGTTGTCATCGGCGTGCTCGGTTCCGACTTTGCCATACCGAACGCGAACACAGACGTGATCAGTCCCTTCGTGTTCGAAAGTGATCCGCGGCGAACCTTACGTGGAGCAAATTTCCTGAGAGTCTTTGCGCGATTGAAGCTTGGCGCTTCGGTCGACCAGGCGCGAAACGAACTGACAGGCATCACGGCGCGGCTGCGGGCACAGTATCCCGACGATGACGGGAAACATACAGCTCCTCGTGTCCACTTATTGGCAGATGAAATCCTGGGCGATTATCGATCAGCGTTGTGGATGTTGTTTGCATCGGTCGCGGTGGTTCTCACGATCGCTTGCGGGAATCTCGCGAATCTCGTCGTCGCGCGTTCCGCAGCGAAATATCGGGACATCGCTGTGCGAGCCGCGCTTGGCGCCGGACGGATGAGCCTCATCCGCCAGGTCGTCGGGGAATGCCTGGTTCTGGCGATTGCGGCGGGGACGGCGGGATACACCATCGCGTGGTGGCTGGTCAAAGGAGCAACGCGAGTGCTTCCCGCGGGATTTCCGCGGGCAACCGAAGTGGCGATGGACTGGCAAGGCATTCTGTTTACCGTTTTGCTGGCAGTTGTCACAGGGTTTGGACTTGCGCTCATCCCGGCATTGAAGATTTCTCGGGTCGATATCAATGAAGCATTGCGGGGCACGACTCGAGTCACGACAGGATCCGTCCGATCAAAAACAAGAAGCATTCTTGTCATTGCGGAAGTCGCTCTGTCGTTCGTTTTGCTGGTTGGAGCCGGCCTGCTCGTCCGAAGCTTTCTTCGTCTGGAAGCCGTGGATAGCGGCATCAATCCGGAGAACCTCTTGGTCGGCCGCATGTCGTTGCCGGTCGACAAGTATTCCAACGCCGTGCGGATGACGCAATTTGTGACGACGCTCGTCGACAGTCTTCATCAGATACCTGGGGCCGCGGAAGCTGCCGTTGCTTCCGCTTTACCGTTGAGCGGCGTCAACAGCCGGACCGATTTCATCGTCGCCGGACATCCGCCGGCAAAAGTTGAAGACATGCCGGCTGCCCAGACACGATGGATCAGCGATCAATATTTTCACGTCATGGGCATTCCCGTCCGGCGTGGCCGTCCATTCGGCAGTTTCGACCGGACCGATTCGGAACGCGTTGGAATCATCGACGAGGCACTCGCACGGCGTTTCATGCCCGGCATGGATCCAATCGATCAGACCGTGTTCATCGAATTCGGCGATGGTCCGGCGCGGGCTGTGAAAGTGGTCGGAGTGGCCGGCGACGTCAAGCATTTTGGTTTCGACGATACGCCGACTCCCACTATTTACTTCCCACTCTCGCAGGTGTGGTCGTCCGCTTTGCTTAACGTGAACACCGGAATCACAGCCATCGTCAAAACTTCGGCCGATCCCTTGCGTCACGCTGACGCCTTGCGCCATGCCGTTTCCACAACTGATAGTGACGTCGCGACATCGGCGGGCATGAGCATGGAACAAGTCCTCGAATCGACGGTCGCTCCGCGAAAACTCAACGCTCTGTTGATGGAGAGTTTTGCCGGCTCAGGTCTGATCCTCGCCGTCATCGGACTCTATGCCGTGCTGAGTTATTCCGTCTCGCAAAGATTGTTCGAGATCGCAATTCGTAAGGCTCTGGGAGCGCGTCCGCGAAACATCATGGGACTGATCGTCACCCAGGGCGTAACGCTGGCCGTGATCGGAATTGGGATTGGCCTGCCGATTTCGCTGATCGTCACGCGCGGACTTGCCTCTCTGTTGTTCGACACGCCGCCTGCGGACACGCGTATTTACGCCGCAATGGCGGTCCTGCTTCTATTGGTTAGCGCGTGCGCGAGCTACTTACCGGCCCGAAGAGCCGCGCGGACAGATCCCGCCAAACAACTGCTGGGCGCAACGTAGGCGCTCCAGATTCGCAGGACAAAAAAATCTGTAACGCATCCGGGTCCGCTGCGACTATCTGTCCGTGAGCCAACGTTTACTTCGACGGGATAAAGGCGTCTCTACACTGATTGTTCTCGTACTAGCTCTCGGAATCGGCGGCAACGCGGCGCTCTTTACGCTTCTGAAAGCTGCTTTTCTGGACCCGCTGCCCTTCCCGAACGCCGATCGCATTGTAACCATCCTCAGCGTGGTTCCCGACAAGCGAATCAACGGCGGCGTGAACCGCGGCCTTCCCACGATTTCCGAATTTGCCGAAATCAGGCGACATAGCCGTACTCTCAATCAACTCACCTTTCTCGATCATCGAGATTTTCAGCTTAGCGGTACCGACGAGCCGTCGCGAGTGTTCGCGGCACGAGTCACGGCATCATTCTTTCCTCTGCTCGATGTGCGTCCAGCATTGGGCCGAACGTTCACGGGCGAAGAAAATCAACCAGGCCAGGACCACGTGGTTATGGTCAGCAATAGTTTCTGGCGGACTCGAATGGGCGCAGACCCCGGCGCCGTCGGAGAAAAGCTGCGCCTGAATGGTGAGCCCTATATCGTTGTCGGCGTCTTACCTTCCAGCTTCAGCTTCGACTACCCGAGTCTCCGCATTGCCGAGACAGTCGATATCTACGTTCCGTATCCGATCGATGGGCCGAAGCTGGCGCAAGCCGGCGTCGAACGCGGTCAGAGCGCGATCGCCGAGTCCGTGCGCATGCTGGCGCGCGTTGGCGCGGGCTATATCAAAACTGAAGCGGCGACTGAGCTCCGCAACATTGCGGGCTCTGTCTATGCGCCGGAATATCGGCCGCCCGGTGTCTCTGGAGATCGGACCTTCGAGGTCCAGTCGCTTCAGGAAGCGATCGTGCGAAACCAGAGTTCGCTCCTGTGGTTATTCACGGTTGGCACCGGCGTGTTGCTGTTGATCGCGTGCGCAAACACGGCGCAGCTGCTGCTGGCACGGTCCATTCGCCGCGGGCGCGAGATGGCGATCCGCGCGGCTCTGGGAGCGAGTCGCGGACGATTGATCCGTCAGCTCCTGGCCGAGGGCGCCGTTTTAGCGGTGTATGGCGGCGGGCTTGGTCTGCTGATTTCGAGTTGGCTGGCTCGGATGCTCGTGCGGTTCTTGCCCGTGCGCAGCCCGATTCTGGAATCGGCGCATTTCGACCTTCGCGTACTGGGATTCACATTGGGACTCTCCGGCCTATCCGCAATCATCTTCGCCATGGTCCCAGCGATCAAAGGAAGCATGTGGAATTTGGGGCCCGCGCTAGCAACGCGAACAACGATTGGGCAGGGAAATCGGTGGAGGCACATCATGATCGCGGTCGAAGCGGCGCTCTCGGTGTTCCTGCTTTGCGGTGCGGGATTAATTGCGCAAAATCTGCTTGCGCTGGTTCAGACGCCAACCGGCTTCGATCCGAAGCAAGTTCTCGTGATGCAACTGCGCCTGCCGCCACAGCGCGACCAGGCGTATCAGCGATTCCAAGAATACCTGCAAAAGATCGCCGCGATTCCCGGTGTCGATGCGGCTGCCATCGCGCACGCGATTCCGCTGCGGCCCGGGAATGGCGGATTCATCTCCCTGGTGGGCGAAGGTCCGGAAGGCCTCAACAATCAGCGCCCAACGTGGGGCTATTTCGTGAGTCCTGACTACTTCCGTGCATTGGGAATTCCGTTGCTCGCCGGCCGTACGTTTCGAGACGACGACACGCTTGGGAAGCTGCAGGTTGCCATTGTGAATCAGGAGTTCGTGCGCAGCCACGGTATCGAAGCGAACCCCGTCGGCCGTCAGATCGACGATGGTCCAGGCGGGCGAATAACGATCGTCGGCGTAGTCGGCAATGTGCGAATTCGAGGAGCGGAACTGAACCCCGAGCCGCAGCTCTACACGCCGTACCTGCAGTATTTTCAGCCGCTCGTTAACGTCGTCGTGCGTTCGTCGTTGAATCGCGACCAATTGATCAGCCGCGTGAAGACGGCTATTCGCTCATCCTATTCCGAACAGGCCGTCTTCAACATTTCGACTATGGATGATCTGTTTTTCGATTCGATCGCGACACCGCGATTCAATGCGTCGCTGGCCGGCGCTTTTGCGCTACTTGCCCTGGCTCTGGCGGCCACCGGGATGTACAGCGTTGTTTCGTGCATCGTGTCGCAACGCACGAACGAGATTGCCGTTCGCCTCGCGTTGGGTGCGCGGCAGCCCGCGATCGTCCGGACAGTTCTGATTTACACAATGCTGTGGGTCACTGTTGGCCTTGCAGGAGGAATCGTCTTGGGTGTGGCTGCGAGCCGCACGATTCTCAGCCTCTCCAGCAGTGTGATCCCTGCCTCACCTGCAACGTATGCTGCTGTTACGCTGTTCTTTCTCGGCGTGGCGCTGCTGGCGGCCTGGTCACCGATCTGCCGTGCGACTCGTGTGGATCCGGCAACAGCGCTGCGCGAAGAGTAAGGTGTTTTAGACTAAAATCACGATACGTTACTGCCGATCTCCAAACTGTGCCTTCTCGGTGTGAGTTTACCTTCGCTGCGGATCTTGCTGCTCCGCTAATAATTCCTTCAGTTGATGCCTTGCAGGAAAACTGTGCGTTGGGGATAATCACCGCCTCACAACTCCACAACGATTTCACAGTTTTCGCAAACAAGGAGAATCCCTATGACGAAGCGAAGGAATCGAAAGTGTTTCGGCGCTGTCAGCATACTTGCGCTGTTATTTGTTTCTGCGATTTTGACGGCGCAGTCACAAATCGATATATCCAACCTCCAGTTGCCGGCCGACAGCGTGATTGATGTTTCAAATCCGGCCCTGCTTCGTGCGGGAAGCCAAATGGAATTGTGGGTCCAGCTCGTGGATCCACCGTTGGCGGCGGCCGTTGGGCCGAACGCGAAAAAGGCCGGAGCGAAATTAGACGCCGCCCAGCAGCGTGGATATCTTCAGCGACTGCGTCAAACACAGGATTCAGTGATGACGCAGATACAAAGTCTCGGCGGCCGCGAAATCGGCCGAGTCAGCAAGGCGCACAACGCGATCGCGATTGCAATCGATAGTTCGAAGCTTGGAGCGTTGGCTGCTCTACAGGGTATTGCCACGATCCGTCCCGTCACGAACTACCAGCTCGACCTGAGCGGCGTGCGTTCATACATCGGGGCTGTCGCTGCGGAGAACGCGGGATTCGACGGCACTGGAGTGACTGTCGGCCTGTTGGACACAGGCATCGACTATACGCATAAGGATTTCGGCGGCCCAGGAACGATCGCCGCATACACGGACGCTTATGGCACCTCGACGACCGACGTCAGAAACACCAAGCGGGATGGACTATTTCCAACTTCCAAGGTCATCGAAGGCTACGACTTCGTTGGAGAGAAGTGGCCAAATGCTCCGCTTGCGCCAGATGATGATCCGATCGACTGCGGCGGCCCCGTTAATTGTGGGGGAGGTCATGGCACACATACGGGCGATATCGTTGCAGGCCGCAGCACGGACGGTACGCATAAAGGGATCGCGCCCGGCGCCAAGATCGTGGCTGCCAAAGTTTGCAGTTCTGTTTCGAACAGCTGCAGCGGTGTTGCGATTCTTGAAGGCATCGACTTTGTGCTGGATCCGAATGGTGATGGATCCCTGGCCGATGCTGTCGATGTGATCAGCATGTCCATCGGAGCGTCATATGGGCAGAAAGAAGATGATTTGAGCGAAGCTGCCGAAACCGCAGTAAGTTTTGGCGTGGTTTTCGCGGCATCCGCAGGCAATGACGGCGATCGTCCATACATCGTGAGTTCACCTTCGACCGCGCCTTCGGTGTTGAGTGTGGCTGCCACGTTCCATCCGACGTCCAAGCTTTACCTGGTGACGACCCCATCCACTTCTCCTAAGGGAGGCATCTGGCAATCCTGGTCCGCTCCGCCTGCACTTGTTTCCGGTACGCTCGTTTATGACACAACAAATACGAACACTCGGCGAGGTTGTACGAATTCAGCCGGAGTCAACCCGTGGGCGCCAGGATCCCATGCCGGACAAATCCTCTTGATCGACCGCGGCGTATGCGCGATAAGCGCAAAAGTCTCTAACGCTGCGGCTGCCGGAGCAGTTGCCGCAATCGTCGCGAACAATCTATCGCAGCCCCCTTGTGATCTGCCGCTAACATTTTCTTTCGGGGGCGGGACACCGACAATCCAGGGTTACGCAATCACACTGGCCGACGGCAATAGCCTTAAGGCATCAGCGCTCGGAACGACCGCGACAATTAATCCGTCGACTGCGGCCGCGCTTGTCCAGAACATGGCGACTTTTTCGTCGAGAGGTCCAAGTTACAGTTACAACGCGATCAAGCCCGATATCGGTGGAGTCGGCACCGATATTCTCTCCGCAGAGGTCGGGACTGGAACGGGCGAAACCACCTTTGGCGGGACTTCCGCTGCAGCTCCGGTCCTGGCTGGATCAGCGGCATTGTTGGTGCAGAAATATCCTAACTGGACGCCACTCGACGTCAAGTCTGCGTTGATGAATACGGCGGAAACGAGCATTGGATTGAATCCTGTGGCTTGCTCGGGAGTTGGTGCGCCCATTACGCGTATCGGTGCCGGTGAAATTCGAGTGAAAAAAGCCCTCGATGCAACGACTGCCGCATGGGACGCCGATGACTTGACCGCGAGTCTGTCATTTGGCTATCAGGCACTCACGGGGTCCGCATCGTTTATGAAGAAAGTGCAGGTCGAGAACAACGCCGGCAATGCGCGTACATATGCGATCACGCCGATTTTCCGTTATACGGATGACGCAGCCAGTGGGGCTGTGAGTCTTGCTGCACCCTCGAGCATCACTGTCCCTGCGCATGCAACCAGGACGTTCAATTTTCGGGTCAACGTCGATGTGACAAAACTGCCCGTATGGACGCTGAACGGCGGCAATCGTGGCGGCGACGGTTTCCGTCTTCAGGGTGTCGAATTCGACGGTTTCGTTTCGATTTCCGATTCAACCGACAACATCCATCTTCCTTGGCATATCTTGCCGCATCGCTCGGCCGAGGTCACTCCCGCCAGCACGAACGTTACTCTGTCCGATGGCACTGCCAATCTCCTTTTGAGTAACGCGGGGGGCGCCGTTAATGGCCGTGTAGACGTCTTTTCGTTGCTTGGCACAAGCGGACGGATACCTCCCCCTACGCTTCCAAATCCCGGTGATGCCTTTGCAGTCATCGACCTCAAATCGGTTGGAGCGCGTATGATCAATCTCGGTGGCGGACAGTTTGGAATACAGTTCGCCATCAATACGTTTGGCGTGCGTTCGCATCCAAACTATCCGGCAGAGTTCGACATCCTCATTGACTCGAACCGTGATGGCAAAGCCGACTATGCCGTCTTCAATACTGAGAACGGAGGATTTGCGGCGACTGGCCAGAATGTCGTCGCCGCCGGTGCACTGCCGTCGGGACCGTTCACTGTGTACTCTTTCAGTGACGCCGACCTCGACTCCAGCAACATCATCATGACGGTGCCCTTGTCGGCCATTGGTTTAACGCCGACGACGCAGTTTGATTTCTCGGTGTTGGCGTTCGACAACTACTTCACGGGGAATTTGACGGATGCGATTGAAGGAATGACCTACACCGCGGGAACACCCCGCTACACCGGCTCCGGAATCCCGGCGACCGGTGTGCCCGCCGGATCGAGCAGCACGATGACGATTACGGCCACGCCGGGCGGTGCTGCGGCATCTCCATCTGAGAAAGGCTTGCTGTTGATGTATCGAGATGCCCGGACCCAACGTCAAGCCGACGCCATCAGCGTGTCGCCGTAACCGTGCGGAGTGGGACGCAGGCGTAAAGAGGTTGCTTAACGAAGCCGCGGAGCGGCGAAACAATCTTGGCCACGCGCGTGAGCGCGTGGATTTTCTTCCGATAAGCGGCAAGCCCCGAAGGGGCGGCACAATTGCTTTGTGGGCCGTCCCTAACGGGACTGGATCGCTCGTGGATAACATTCCACGGGCTAAACGCCCGTGCGCTGGAATTGTGGCGCTCGCCTCGCGAGCTGGGTTGGGCAACACGCCCGTAAAGCCCACGCCTACGTACCACAGGCGGACCCGAAATTTCAGATTGGGCCGTCCAGTCCGAATTGTCTTAGCATTGGCACCATGGGCGACGGAATGAAACCGAGCGTCTGGGCGGGAGTGTGTTTGGTCGCGGTCTTTCTCCCTGCGCTTATTCATGCGCAATCCGCTCCATCCGGTGCGACGACTGCAGCCGTCGCGGAACTGAACAAAGGGAATGTCTTTGAAGCCGTCCGGCAATTGAAGGAAATTGCCGGCGCCGAGCCTTCATCGGCCGGCGCGTACTTCTACTTGTCCACTGTCTACACGGGCCTCGGCTACAACGACAAGGCGTACCGTTATCTGGAAGCCGCGATGAAAGCCGATCCGGGTCAGGGCGCTTATTACTATCAATTAGGCGTGATTCGGAGCCGCGAGGGTTGTCGCCCGGAGGCATTGAAGGCTTTCCAGCAAGCTCTCCAAAGAGGAATGGGAAAGGACGAATCGCAAGCGTGGCGTCAGGTTGGCGATGTGTATGTGGACTTATTTGAGTTGGAGAAAGCCGTCGAGGCTTACCAGAATTCGATCAAACTCGATCCGAATGATGCAGCCGCGCATCTGGCATTGGGAAAACTATATCTGGATCGTAACAACACGGATCCCGCGATTGTCGAATTGAGCACCGCGCTAAAACTGTCGGCGGATTTGGAGGGAGTTCACGCCGGCCTCGGCCGCGCATTTCGCGCTGCAGGTGATTCCGCCGCTGCGATCAACATCCTGAAACGAGGCGTTGAGCGTAATACGTCGGACCAGGCAGCGCGTTATGTTCTCGGCCAGACGCTTCTCTCGCTCGGGCGCACCGACGAGGGCCGGCGCGAAATGGACGAATATCGTCGTGTTCAGGAACGAATCTCTCAAACCAACAGTCTCTTTGAGTCCGGCGTCCAGCGCGCGCAAGCCGGCGAACTGGATCGCGCGGAGAACTTGCTAAAGGAAACCCTTCAACTCGCGCCGCAGTACGCTGCCGCGCTGCGCGTTCTGGGTGCCGTTCTGCTGAACCGGGGAAATACCCAACGTGCGCTGGAAGTGCTCCAACAGGCGTTGACCTCGAATCCGCTCAACGCGGAAACGTATTTCGACATGGCGACTGCGTACTTCCGCTCCGGAAAGTTGAGTGACGCGTTGGAGATGGCAGGTCGAGCACTGATCATTGAAGAAGAGGACGCGCGATATTACTCGCTGCTCGGCGACATCTATTTGAAGATGAAGCGGCCCACAGAAGCTCGAGCAGCCGTCGAACGGGCAGCGCAACTGAGATCGAGGCCGGGCTATCAGACGCCCGATCTATACTCCGCGGAAATGCGTCGCCGCGCCGACTCCGCAACCGTGAAGGCCATCTGCGGGACATTTTGAAACATCCGTCTCAAGGTAGTCCCCCGGTTAATTCTTTATACATTCGTCGCACTGCAACTTCCCGCTGAGCAGCGAACGTCGGTAGTTTGTCGTATTGCTGCAGTTTCACGGATGCGACGGTCTGATCTTCAGTTGCGCCTCGCGCAATTTCTTTCTGGATCGCGTCTCGTGCATCGATAAGCAACTGCCGCAGGCGGCGCAACCCTTCGCGAGTTGTCTTAGGGTCCTCAGGAATGGGCCCATGACCTGGGATGAAAATATCCGCGTCTAAGGCCCCGACTTTATCCAGCACTTGAATCCATGAGACGCCGTACCCTTGCGCCATGTTCGGAAATTCATCCAAAAAGAAAACTTCGCTGAGATACGCGATCCGGTCTTGCGGAACAAAGATGATGCTGTCTCCCTGCGTGTGGGCGCGGCCGAAATACAGAACCTGAATTTCTTTACCGCCCAGGTACAGGCTCATGCGATCACGAAAGGCTGCGTTGGGCACCCTCGCTCGCTGCTCTTCCGCAGACGCCGCACCACGCCGCAACTGATCGAGAAGGCCGGCGCGATAGTTTTCATGTCCGATCCTGAATACGTCTGCGTAGGCGAGATTGCCCTTGCTAAACGGATCGTGGAAGGAAGAAGAAACAAGATAACGAACGGGCTGTTTGATGATACTGGAAATCGATTCTCGTTCTGCGCGCCCGATCGCCTCCGAATCCAGCGCATCGAAGACCAGGGCTCCATCGCTGGTGACAACGATGCCGCTGGTAAAAGTCCGGCCTGCATTGTTTGTCGAGTAGACATAGTGGCCCGGAGCAATCTGTCTCAAGTTTCCGGAGCTCGGAGCTTGAGCAGCAACGACCAATGTCGAAAGAAGAAAAATAAGAAGGACCACACCCGAGTTTTTCATCACGCATTCTCCTTCCTCATTTCTGGATTCCGGAGATTGTACACTCCCAATTCGCGTAATTGGCGTAATTGGCGGCTGCTTTGGCACTGGTTTTGCATGACAACTCGCATGAACAATGAAATTTATGCCGCTAAACGGGCTAAAGTATTGTCCGAGCACATCGTAGCGTATCGCACTTGGGCATTCGTCCACGGCAAAGGTCAACTTAGTTCCTTCGAACATCGTCATTTGAAACACTGCAAATACTGCAAGACCGTCTTCACGTACTTCGCTGTTTATGACCGTGCCGGGTACACGGAACGAAAGCCTCTAAGACACGCTTCCTAGTGCCGATTGTATTCATCAGCGTTAAAACCGGCGGCTGAAGCCGATCATCGGCACGAAATCGTGCAACCATCCTTTTAAAGACGCAGCCGGCGCCAGCGTGAAGAGTTTGGTTGGAAATGGAGTCGCGTAGTCGCGGATGTCGGCGCGAAAGAGCCAGTGCTCTGAAGCCAAATACTCGATCCCGCCGCCAATTGTTATGAGCGGCCGCGCGGGCGAACCATCGACCAGCGTCGCGAAATTTGCCAGCGGCCGGGGGCCCGCCGGCGGTTCAGTCGCTTGGTAAACCTTGATGCCGCCTCCAGCAGCGCCGAAAGGCCGCCACTTCGCTTTTGTTTTCGACGGATACCATAAGAATTCTCCGAGTGCCGATTGCGCATGCGCATCGAGATTTGCTTCGACTGAACCGGAGCGCAATTCCGAATCACCATCTTGAAAGGTATAACGAGCTTCAATACCGAAATGATGTGGAAGAGAGTGTCCGAGGACAACGCCTATAGCGAATCGTGGCCCGAAACCGGCGCGGGCTGTGCCCGCTGTATTCGTAATTGTGGCATCGTGGTAAAAACCGAAACCGCCTGCACCGCCAATCTCATTTTCCTGTGCTGCGCATACCGTCAGCGAAACGCAAATGCAGAAGCCGGCAAGAATGACGAAACGCATTCCTTCAGCTTATAAGCCGCAAACATTAACTAGAGATTAATTCTCGAGGCCTTCACCTCGTGCCACGGCTGTTTGGCTGGTCATAGAAAAAGTTTGCGAACCCATGTCCCACTCGTAGACTGCCCGGCATGGGACGCTCGGTTGGATTCATCGTGATAATCATCGTGGTTGCAGTCGGCGGGTACGTGTACACCCGGCAAGCGCAGTCGGTGACCTCGGCCGGCACGGCTCCGAATACCATGATCGAAGTCACTGGCGTGCGTAATGACTTGCTTGCTCTTGCTAAGGCGGAGGGCGGTTATTTTGCTTCTAAGGGACGTTACGCCTCGCTTGACGAGCTTGAAGCAAATGGCGACACGCGCATTCCAACACGGCCCAATTATTCCTATTCGGCTCAAGCCACCGAGACCGGTTTCAAGATCATTGCCGTTTATTCCGGCCCAGACTCCAAAGCGCCCAAACACATCGCCGTGGACCAAAACATGGTGATGACCACCGACTAGAAGCTCTGTAGGGACGAAAATACACAATTTGATGACAAGACTCGGATAGTTGTCGCCAACGTTTCTCCGTACTGTTCAGTCTGATGTCCAAGCTGAAAGGTGGGGTTATGAGGGTACGAGAGATTACTGCCGGTATTCTATTGATCGCCACGATAGGTTCCAGCCGTCTTGCCGGCCGCGAACGGAGCTTCCAACGCTACCTTCTGAGTAAGGAAGGCGGCGCGATCGAAGTGGAAACAATACTTCCTAACGATAAGGAGACGCGCGATGCTGTTCGGAAACAGCTTCAAGAAGAAGCTCGGAATGGGATCACGCGTGCGACGTCGGCGATGCAACAGCACAAGAAAGAAATCCGCTATCGTTACGAAGAGACCGTTCGTGGAGGCCGAATCCGTATTTCCGCCAAAACTCTTGGAGCGATTCTCGCCGTTCAGGATTTCTTGCGTTTGCAGATGAGCGACTCGTCGAACAACCGTGCAGTCGGATTCGACTTCATCGGCAACACGTCTTTGGTCGTCCTGCCTGTAACTATCAATGACCACGGCCCCTATAGATTTCTTTTCGACACGGGCGCGAGCAACACTGTGTTGTCGACCGCAATCGCGGACCGCCTCGGCGTCCCACGCGTACGAGACGAAACGCTCTTGACTGCCGGCGGCGGTGTTCCCGTGACGATCCGCAATATCAAACTACTGCAGGTGGGTGCGGCGCGGCTGGAAAACATCGAGATTGCCGTGGCCGATTTCGACTTGATGAAAAGGCTCCAGGTCGATGGCGTGCTCGGCGGCGACTACCTCCGGCGGTTCAAAGTTTCCATCGACTATGGCAACCGTCTCGTTCATATCGAGCTCTGCTGCTCGGAAACGATGTCGATGCTTGCCGCGTAAATTCGAGTCCCGCCGTTGGCCGATGTTAACCTCCGGTAGCCCTTCGACGTTGTAGTAACGAAGGAGCCCGGATGCATTCGTTCTTAAATGATGTTCGCTATGGATGGCGCATGCTGCTCCGGAGTCCAGTCTTCACGGCGACGGCTGTCATCGCCCTCGCCGTGGGAATCGGCTCCAATGTAACGATCTTTAGCTTTGCGAATGGCCTTTTACTAAAGCCGCTGCCTATCGATAACCCCGAGCGTGTCATCCGCATGTATAGCGGTCGAGAGAGCAATGTACCGTATGCGGCGTATGTCGAGTATCGCGATCGGAACCATACCCTGACGGAATTGGCCGGCTTCCAGATCAACGTTCCACTCGGTTTTCGGGCAATCGGTCCTCCCGAATACGTGATCGGTTCTCCGGTCACCGGAAACTATTTCGATGCGCTTGGCGTTCGAGTCGCATTAGGAAGAGCAATCGCACCGGACGACGATAAACCAACCGCACACGGCGTCATCGTGCTGAGTGACAGCTACTGGCGGCGCCGTTTTGGTGCGGATCCTGCCGTCATCGGCAGGGAAGTAGCGGTCAACAGCAAACCATACACGATTGTTGGAGTCGCACCGCCATCGTTCAATGGCACGGCACCGCCTTTCACGGCATCCTTCTGGCTTCCGGTCACCAGCCTGCGTGCAATGTCGCTTCATCTTATCGGACGCCTTCGCCCCGGAATCTCTCTTCGTCAAGCCCAGGCGGATCTCTCGGCGATCGCAGCACAATTGGAGCAGGATCAGGCACAGAACTTGCGGGCCGGCGTTACGGTGTATCCTGCGCTGGCGTTGCATCCCGGGCTCGCGAGAACTGTGACTCAGTTTGTCGTGTTGCTCATGGCGGTAGTCGGCCTCGTCCTATTGATCGCATGCACCAATGTAGCGAGTCTGATGTTATCCCGCATGGTTGCCCGACGCAGAGAAATGACGATTCGCATTTCACTGGGCGCCGGACGCGCAAGACTGGTACGGCAACTGTTGATTGAAAGCCTGCTGCTTTCCGGAGCTGCAGGTCTCGCCGCTCTTGCGGCAGCCTATTACACAGCGCGTGCTTTTACGTCGATGTCTTTACCGATCCCCGTTCCACTTCGATTGGATTCTCCGTTTGATTGGCGCGTCGTCGTGTTTGCCATCAGCCTCTCGTTCGCGACGGCGGTGTTGTTTGGCCTCGTACCGATGATGCAATCCACAAAGGCAGACATTGCACCCATGCTGAAGGACGACGCCGGCGCAATTGGCGCAGGGCGATCACGGTTGCGCGCCGTATTTGTGATCGTTCAGGTCGCAATGTCGACCTTGTTGCTTGTGACTGCCGGCCTCCTTGTCCGGAGTCTGACCAGTCCTCAGGCTACGAACCGCGGATTTGTCACCGACGGGGTTTTGACTGCAGGTATTAATCTCGACTCGGCGGGATACACGCCGGACCGGGGTATTGCTTTTTATAATGATCTGATCGATCGTCTCGAGCGTTCTCTCGGCATTTCCGCCGCCAACATCGCCAATACGCTTCCGCTTTCCTTGACGCGATCTACAAGAGCCATGGTCAAGGAAGGACAGCCGGCTTCATCAAATCCAAGAGACACTTTCCTCATCGATCTGAACTCGGTTTCCCGCGATCACTTTGCGACGCTCGGAATACCCATCATCGCCGGCCGTGACTTCGATTCACGCGATGGGCCGGCCGCACCG